>Ga0213872_10000302_pt1 | contig 42202 bp, 35 predicted proteins | sample VelepicomBERX_R2_FD_160071 | JGI IMG/M metagenome (GOLD analysis project Ga0213872, IMG submission 160071) | Rhizosphere microbial communities from Vellozia epidendroides in rupestrian grasslands, the National Park of Serra do Cipo, Brazil - RX_R2 | ecosystem: Host-associated > Plants > Roots >... | reverse complement strand
CTCGCTGGCACTGGCCCTGGCAAGCGTTGGCCTTTATGGAGTGATGGCCTATTCCGTCAACCGGCGCCGACGGGAGATCGGCTTACGGATGGCTTTGGGCGCATCGCGGGGAAGAGTCCTTGGCCATGTTCTACGTAACGGACTGACGCTGGTTTGGATTGGCGTGGGCGTCGGGCTCGGCGCCTCTCTTCTCCTGGGACGCGCCCTTTCGAGGATGCTTTTTGGCATCAGCTCAACCGATCTGATCAGCCTGGCCGGAGCCTCGCTTGTCTTGATCCTCGTCGCGTTTGTGGCATGCTACTTCCCGGCTCGCGCCGCAGCGCGGGTAGATCCCATGGTTGCGTTGCGAGATATATAAGGCAACTCGCATGCGAGCGACTGAGGCGGTAAAGCGAAGGCCCTATAAGGCGCTTTGGACCGCCGTGTTTCTGCTTGCTGCTATTGGTGTAGCGGCGGCAATCCGCAGATTGATCGTTCTGGCAACCGGCCCGGGTACAGGCTACAGTGCGGGCGTCGACGCCGGCTTCGCGCGGCATCCTTTGCTCACGCTGGTGCACATTCTTCCCGGCATGCTGTTTATGTTCCTGGCGCCGCTTCAGTTCATGACGCGCATTCGAGCGAAGGCGCCGCGCATCCACCGCTGGACCGGGCGCGCTCTCGTCTGTCTGGGCCTGGTCATCGGGGTATCGGCGCTGCTGATGAGTTTCAGGATGGCGATCGGCGGCATCAATGAAATGGCCGCCACCGTGCTCTTCGATGTGCTCTTCCTGTTTTGCCTTCTCAGAGGCTATGCTGCCGTCCGGCGTCGCGACTTCGTTCATCATCGCGAGTGGATGATTCGGATGTTCGGCATCGCTCTCGGCATCGCCACTACCCGGCCTGTTATGGGATTCTTTTTCGCCACCAGCCGATTAACACACCTCACTCCGCACGAGTTCTTCGGCACCGCGTTCTGGATCGGCTTTACCCTCTCGTTGATCGCTGCCGAAAGCTGGGTCAACTACACGCGGCCTGAGACCCGGGACTCTTCCGTTAACGCGCCGCACGGCGAGAACGCTCTCATGAGCGCGCAAAAGACGCGTTAGGGACGCGCTCCTCCGTTGCCGGCGAATGCCACCACGGGAAGGACGATGTGCGACGGAAAGGCCGCTGAGCAATAGACGCGCTGGACCGCCGGTTGAAACTCAGCGGCACTCGCCTGGTAGATGCTCGCAACGAACCTTTGCGGATTCCGGTCGATTACCGGAAACCAGGTGGACTGAATCTGAACCATGATGCGATGCCCCTTCAGGAACACGTGATCGTGGTCGCGAAGAGAAATGACGAATTGCGTGGGTTTGTTCGGGGTGAGCGGCTGCGGATGTTCGTAACTCTTGTTGAAACGTCCGCGCCGGACTTCCATTGCGATCGGCAGTTCGTATCCGTCTAGCGAGTGCGCGTACTCGCCGCGCGTCGCGCCGGATTCGGGAGACCACTCGTTTTTCTGCGCGTTTTCCGGAAAGACGTCAATCAGCTTTACGACAAAGTCGCTGTCGGTTCCGGAAGTGGAGGCAAACAGGCCGGCAGAAAGCGAACCCGTGATAGTGATGTCATGATCAAGCGGAGCGGTTGCAAACGTGAGAACGTCAGGCCGGTTGTCTACAAAGCGTTGGTCGGCGGCTTCCCAAGTCGGCCAATCTCCTCCCGGATACGTGGGTGAGATGGGGCGCACACGGTAAGGAACCGGCTTGGCAGGATCGGACTCATATTGAACGTACCCCGGCTTCGTTTCTCCGGCAGCGGGCGGTTGAAAGGTGAGCGTGCCGTCCGAATGCAGGTATAAGTTGGTCTGTTTCGATTCTGCGGGCGGCCAATCCGAGTAAGTGCGCCACGTGTTGGAGCCGGTCTGAAACGTGGAAACCTTCCACGAAAACTTTTCACCGCCCCCGTGGAGATAGTAACGGAAGAATGGCGCCTCGATGTTCTCACGGAACTCGAGTGCCGTCTTGTGCCCGCCGAACGGCACGATGCCGATTTTGTCGGCCGTATCGGACTGCCATTGGCCGTGGTACCACGGGCCCGCAACCATGAAGTCGTTATTCTGCGGGTCATCCTGGGCGGAGTTGCGGAAGATCTGCCAGGGTCCCCAGGGGTCCTCCTGATCCCAGAAACCCGCAACATTCAAGTTCGGTACGGGGCTGGAGTGGAGTTGATGAACCCAGGCCTCGCGGCGCCAGAAGTCGTCGTAATCCGGATGCTCGACTATCTCATTCCAGAAAGGGATGGAGCCGTGCAGGAACTTTGCGTTCACGTTGGAAAGCGCACCGAGCTTCAGATACCACTGATAAGTATCGTAAGTGTCGAAATCGAAGTGCGTGTTCGCGTTCTTGTTCGCCTGCGTAAGCACCGAGTATTCGACGGCATAGCTCTCCCTCAGGGCGCCGTAACGATGCATGTCGTCATTCATCCATTGATCGACCGGCGCCGCCTGCTCGGAGACCGCTTTAAGAGCCGGATGCGGATGGAGCAGCGTCAGGGCGGCTGTCAGGCCGTCGTAAGACACGCCCATAATGCCGACCCGGCCGTTATTGTTCGGAACGTTCTTGATGAGCCAGTCGATAGTGTCGTAAGCATCGGTGGTTTCGTTGGTCGATTTCGCATCCGTGAGATCCACTTGAGACGAGAGGTTGAACTTGCCTTCGGATTTGAAACGTCCGCGGAGATTCTGGAAAACGAAGATATATCGGTCCTGCACGAGTTCCTTTAGCGAGGCCGGAACCGGATTCGAAAACGGTTTGCTCGGGACACCATAAGGCGTTCGGTTTAGCAGGATGGGAAGTGGTTCTGTCTGGTGAATCGGTGTAACGATGACCGTCTGTAGACGGATTCCGTCCCTCATGGGCACCATGACTTCGTGCAATTTGAAATCGGAGGGAACTTCTTTGGAGTCCGACAAAGGCAGCGCAGCCAAAATGAACGAGCTTGCGAGCACTGCAAGGAAAAGTTTTCGCAACAGCACACCCCGGTGATCGTAGGAAAGACGAGTATATAGTACGAAGCGCCTCACGGGCCCGAGTTCGGCGTCGATAGCGACTTCACAAGCTCGTACAAAAACGTCTGGCCTTCGTAGAACGATCGGACGGATAGACGTTCATCGCGGCCGTGCATGCGAATGTCATTGATGTCGATAAAAAATCCTTGGACACCATACGTCGGAATGCCGGCTGCGCGCAGGAAGCGTCCGTCTGTGGCGGCGACGAGCATTACGGGAACTGTCGGAACGCCGGGCCATAGGCTATCGGTAATGCGCGCAACCGTTTTCATGAGCGCCGGGTTTAGTGGAGACGCTGGGCCGCGTGAAACATCGCCGGCGATCTTAACCGTGACTTGCTTATCGTCGAAGACCCGTTCCAACGTGCTTTGCACATGCTCCACCGAGTCCTCCGGCAGCACGCGGCAGTTAACGGTTGCAGCGGCGAGCTGCGGCAGAGCATTCATGGCATGCCCGCCTTCGAGCTGCGTGGCAACACACGTGGTCCTGAGCATCGAGTTCCACATCGGCGACACTGCAGCGACACGGGTCATAGCTTCCGTCGAGCCTTGCGATCCCTGCGTGAAATCGTTCTTGAGCGGCCCCGCCTGAAAGTCGGCTAGCCGGGCGAAGTATTCACGGGTGACTTCATTCGTTTTAAGCGGAAAGCCGAATTTCGAGAGGCGATCGAGCGCACCGGCAAGATGATAAATCGCGTTATCGGGCACCGGCATGGAGCTGTGGCCGCCCTTGTTGTGCACCTCCAGCCGGAAGTTGATCATGTATTTTTCGCTCGGCTGCACCTGGTTATCGATCCTCTTGCCGTTCAGCTCTTCACCGAACCCGCCTTCGTTGAGCGCCAGCTCCGCGTCAATCAGATCGCGATGGTTCTTCAAGAGCCAGTCGACACCGTTATAGGGACCGCCGCCTTCCTCATCGGCCGTGAGTGCAACGATGATGTCTCGATCGGGCCGCAGACCTTCGCGCTTATAACGGATCAGGTTGGCAATCCAGATAGCCGCCTGAGCCTTGTCGTCCATCGTGCCGCGGCCGTAGAAGTAACGGTCCTGCTCAGTAAAGGTAAACGGATCCAGGCTCCAGTCCTCGCGCCTGGCTTCGACAACATCCTCATGGGCGAGCAGGAGAATCGGCTTCCGTGCGCCGGTGCCGTGATAACGGACGATTACGTTTGCCTTCGTCGGAATCGCACCGCCAACAAAGATATCGGGATCCGGAAAGCCCTCGGCCTTGAGCCGGGCAGCGATCGCTTCCGCCACTGGCGTAGTGGCCCCCGTCGTGTAGCCGGATTTGATCTCGACGATCTGCTTGAAAATGTCACGCGCGAGTTGCCGGTCGGCGGCAGGCGGCATGCTATCGGCCGCGAGACAGGGAAGCGCGAGCAGGACAAGGAGCGAAAGAGAGCGCATTTCAGCCATGATGGCACGCACGCGCCGCCGCGGTCTTGCTTTCTTACGGCCCGACAGCGGGTTGCACCCCTTGCGCTGCGGGCGCCGCCGGTCCAGGCGCAGGTTGAATCAGCTTCTGCAGTCCGGACAGATAGGTAGTCAGATGGTGGGCGTAAGTAACATCAAGAGGCTTGAATCCGCCTTTGACCGCCACTTCTTGCCCAACTTGCTCATACAGCGGCGGTACAGGAACCTGGGGAACCACGTCCATGAAATTGACTACCCGTTCGCACGTTTTGATTGCAGCCTTGAAGTTGTTTGCAAAATCCGGCGCTGCCACTCGCGGCCCGGCGAACGTGTGAAGCTCAGGTATCACGCCAAGCTTCATACGATGCACGATATCGAATCCGCAGAGCACCGCAACAGCGGCGCCCAGGCTGTGCCCCGTCACAAGAATCCGCTGCGCGCCTTTACATCCGTTTTCCAGCAGATCGGTGGCACTCCGGCAGATGTGCTCGTATACCAGCTGAAAGCCCATATGAACCTGGCCTGCGGAGGAATCGGCCAGATAGGAAACGGGAACGGCATCCATATCTTCAATCCAGTCCCAAACCGTTTTCGTACCCCGGATCGCGATCAGCGCAGTCGAAGCAGCCTGGTTGTAAAGGACCAGCCCGAAGATGCTGCTCTCCGCGACCACCACATTCGCGATCCGCTGCTGATCAGGATGTGCCAGCGCCATGGCGTGCGCGGCGCTCTGCGGATCGGCCTTGAGCAGCCCCACCATCTGAAACCCGCTGGGCAGCGACAGCGGGGGAGTGGGAACATTCATCACCAGGTAGGCCGCGGTCGCGGCCGGATAGATGGTGTTGATCAGGAAATCGGTATCCGGCAACATATCCTCCGTTCCAACACGCGCTCGCACAGACCGCTTGTGCGAGCGAGGTGAATCAAGAATACACTACACCGGACGCCCGGAGCCGTCAGGCTCCCGCCGCGATTATTCGTCCGTTACGCAGCCGTCGCTAGCGCTCTTCACCAGCCGGATGTATTTGGCAAGGGTACCGCGGGTCGCTTTCAGTGGAGGCATGCGCCATCCTGCGCGCCTGCGCTGCATCTCTTCCTCGGATACGTCTACCGAAATTTGATTATTCTGCGCATCGATGGTGATCCTGTCTCCCGAGCGGACGAGGGCAACCGGACCTCCCTCTTGTGCTTCCGGCGTGATATGGCCGACGATAAATCCGTGCGAACCGCCTGAGAATCGACCGTCGGTGATGAGTGCAACATCTTTGCCCAGTCCGGCTCCTATGATGACGGAGGTGGGCGTCAGCATCTCGGGCATGCCGGGGCCGCCCTTGGGGCCCTCGTAGCGAATTACGACGACGTCGCCCTTTACGATCTCATTCCTTTCGACCGCATGCAGCATGTCTTCTTCCGAATCGAAGACCTTGGCAGGACCTGAGAATCGCAAGCCTTCCTTGCCGGTGATCTTCGCCACCGCACCCTGCGGAGCAAGGTTGCCCTTCAGAATCTGAATGTGGCCGGTCGGCTTGAGCGGGTTCGAAAGCGGCCTGACAATCTGTTGGCCGGCGGCCAGCCCGGGCAGATCCTTCACGTTCTCGCGCAGCGTCTTCCCGGTAGCGGTGATACAGTCGCCGTTCAGCAAACCCTCGTCGAGGAGCATCTTGCATACCGCGGGAATCCCGCCCACGCTGTGCAGGTCCTCCATCACATAAGTACCGCTGGGTCTGAAGTCTGCCAGAAGCGGAGTACGATCGCTGACTCGCTGGAAATCGTCAATCGTAAGGGAAACGCCCACGGAACGCGCCATGGCAATCAGGTGCAGCACCGCGTTTGTCGAGCCGCCGAGCACAGAAACCACAACCAGCGCATTCTCAAACGCTTCTCGCGTCATGATGTCGCGCGGCTTCAGATCGAGTTCCAGCAGGTTGCGCACAGCCGCTCCCGCGCGGAAGCATTCCTCCGTCTTCTGAGGATCTTCGGCGGGCGTCGATGAGCTGTAGGGAAGCGACATTCCCAAAACCTCTATCGCAGACGCCATGGTGTTAGCGGTGTACATTCCCCCGCAGGCTCCCGCGCCCGGACACGCATGGCGAATAATCTGTTTCCGCTCTGCCTCGTCAATCTTGTGGGTCACAAATTGACCGTAGGCCTGGAACGCCGAGACAATGTCCAGCTTCTCCGCCCCGAGATGGCCGGCGCGGATGGTCCCGCCATAGATCATCAAGGAAGGCCGGTTCAGTCTTCCCATGGCGATCAGGCACCCGGGCATGTTCTTGTCGCATCCCGGAATGGAAATGTTGGCGTCGTACCATTGCGCAGCCATCGTCGTTTCGATGGAATCGGCAATCAAGTCGCGCGATTGCAGGGAATAGCTCATGCCGTCCGTCCCCATAGAAATTCCATCGCTCACACCGATGGTGTTGAAGCGCATGCCCACCAGACCCGCGGCTTTCACCCCTTCTTTCACCTTTTCCGCAAGGTGAAGAAGGTGCATATTGCACGGGTTGCCTTCATACCAGACGCTCGCGATCCCAACCTGCGGCTTCTGCATGTCTTCTTCTGTCAAGCCGGTTGCGTACAGCATGGCCTGTGACGCACCTTGCGATTTGGGTTGCGTTATCTCGCGGCTAATTCTGTTGAGGATTGAACTCATATCGGAAAGATTTCTGTTTGCGGCTCGGACCCGCAAACTTCAGTTTTGCATTGTACGGGAGAAAGAACCGCCGGACCGCGAAGACCTGCCCGTCATATTCTTGTCATCGGACGCCCTGCCGCATGAAAATCACCGAACTCCAGACTGTACGCATCGCGCAGTTCCCGCAGCTTCTCTGGCTGCTGATGACGACCGATGAGGGACTCACCGGGCTCGGCGAAACATTCTTTGATGCCGGCACGGTTGAGACCTACCTGCACGATGCGGTGGCGCCGCGGCTCATCGGCCGCGATGCCTTGGCAATGGACGCTATCTCCCGCGATCTGGTCACTTATGTAGGCTTCCGTTCAACCGGCGTCGAGGCTCGCGCCGCATCGGCCGTAGACATCGCGATCTGGGATCTGTTCGGCAAATCCGCCGGCCGGCCCATCGTGCAGATGCTCGGGGGCTGGACGCGCGACCGCATTCGCACTTACAACACCTGTGCGGGAGCGCAATATATGCGAAAGGCCGAGATACAGTCGACGGAAAACTGGGGATTGACGAGAAGCGGCGATGCGGCGCCGGTAACCGGATTCGACGATTTGAATGATTTCCTAACACGCGCCGATGAACTGGCCGAGTCACTTCTTTCGGAGGGCATTACGGCGATGAAGATCTGGCCGTTCGACATAGCGGCCGAAAAAACTCATGGCCTCTACATTTCCAATGAGGACCTGAAAAAGGCCCTGGAACCCTTTGAGAAGATTCGCCGCCGCGTGGGAGACAAGATCGACATCATGGTTGAGTTCCACTCCCTGTGGCAACTCACACCGGCGATAAAGATCGCTAAAGCCCTGGCGCCATTTGACACTTTCTGGCATGAGGATCCGATCCGGATGGACAGCCTCGCCAGCCTTAAGACATACGCAGAAGCGTCGCCCGCGCCGATATGTGCGTCTGAGACTTTGGGCACCCGTTGGGCCTTCCGCGACCTGCTCCAGACAGGTGCGGCGGGCGTGATCATGTTCGACGTCGCGTGGTGCGGCGGCTTCTCCGAAGCACGCAAAATCGCCGCCATGGCTGAGGCCTGGCACCTTTCCGTTGCGCCGCATGATTGCACCGGACCTGTGGTCTTCACGGCCTCCACGCATCTGGCGTTAAACGCAACCAACGCACTTGTACAGGAATCGGTTCGCGCGTTTTATCGCGGCTGGTATCCGGAAGTGGTGACGGCCATCCCAAAGATCGAGAACGGTTTCGTCACCGTTCCTGAAGGACCGGGCCTTGGCCTCGAACTAAGGGCTGATATTGACGACCGGTTCACCGTAACCCGCCGCGTCTCCGCGACCAAGTGATGCAGCCTCTCACTCCAGTTTGTGAGTCTCCTGGTAGGCGTCCAGTTTTGCCAGAAAATCCGGCCACATACGCGCCGAGTCGACACTCGTGATCCAGGTGACTGTGCGGTTCGAGCTCACCTGTTCGAAGGAAAGGTTATCCGCTAACCGCGGCCGCGGAATCACTTTCTGGGTCGTCATGGCTAACTCGTATGCGAGAGTGATGGTGTCCCAGATGACCCAGGGGCGCGAAAAATCATTCTTGCGCAGAGGCTTTACGTTGCGGAAATACCAGTCCTGGTATTCGCTCCAGAGCCATCGGCCGATCGGCCCATGTGTCCCGACCATATTCTTAGCCTGTTCGAAGCCCATCGCCAGGTTGGCCTTGCAAACGTCGGCAGAGCCAATCGTAACGGGAACGTCTGAATCCAATATCACCTGCCACGCTCGCGGATCGTTCTCGACGTTGAATTCGTTCCCTCCCTCTGCGAGGCTCTTGAAGCCCATCGCCACCACATTGATTCGGTCCACGATACCTGGATCCTCGAGGATCGCCGACGCAACATCAGTTGCCGCGCCGATCGTCAGCACGGTCAGCCTGTGGTCCTTCGAAAACCGCTTCGAAACCCCTAGAAGAAAATCCAGGCCCGCACTGGGCCGGGGTGTCTTTCTGTCCTGCAATGGAAGGCTCGAGCCTTCGAGCAGCGGAGGATGACTCACCATCCCGAGATGCACCTCCACAACGTTCTTGAGAATCTCGTAGGTCGCGTGCGCTGATGGGTCGGGAAGGCTCGGCGCATGAGCCGAAATGATGCCTTGAACATCGAACTCCGGGTTCAAAAGCAGGTAGGTGATCGCCCACTGATCGTCAATTTCGTTTCCAACATCCGTTGACAAAACAACGGGAGTCTTGCCCGCACCTGGAATAACCGCAGCCAGGAGCAGCAGAAGGGGGAGCACACGCTGGAACGCCTTCATATAGGTCTGAAAAACAAGATCGCACGAGCGCTGCGAGTTCCCGGCAGTTCGCCCCCAGCGAACGAACGGATATCAGACTCTCACCGGCCATGTGACCTTCTCTCCCTTGCGCAGCGCCATATTTGCGATTTGCCCCGCCCGGGCCGCCGCAACGCCCGTCTCCACCGGCGCATTCGGCTCTTTGCGCGTGCGAACGCAATCAAAGAAGTTCTGCATGTGCGTGATCGTTCCGTCCTCGACACTGCGCTCGCTGAGCACCGGATTATCTCCCTGCACCCGTTCACGATAGATTCCGAAACCGCCGCGCGTAATCTTCAGCGTGCCGGTGGCGCCCCGGAACTCGAGCCCGCCGTCATCGATCGACGACACCATCGTGCCATCGTACCCAACCTCGAAGCCGGGGTACCGCAGGGCAGCCTGAATCGTATCCGGACAATCCCAGCTTTCGAAGACGTACCGATCGCCCATGCTCTGCACTACGCTCGGCTCGGATGTTTTCGTCGCCCAATGAACTACGTCAATCCAATGCGTGAACAGATCGGCCATCGCGCCGCCGCCAAAGTTCCAGAACCAGCGCCAAAACCGGTACTTCTCTTCGCTGAACGGCTGGTCCGGCGCCGAACCCAGCCACCGCTTCCAATCGAGCATCTCGGGATTAATCGGCTGCGCGGGCGGCCGGCCCTGGTAATTCTGAAACCAATACGTCCTTATCTGCGTGATGCGCCCGATGTTTCCACCCTGAATCAGTTCTACGGCGCTCTGAAAGTGAATCCAACTGCGCTGTTGCATGCCGCTCTGCAAGATGCGATTCGACGAACGGACGGCGCGCGTCAGAACGTTCCCTTCCTCGATCGTATGCGTGACCGGTTTTTCGAGATACACATCCTTGCCCGCGGAAATTGCGTCGCTCGCCATACGCACATGCCAGTGGTTGGGCGTAGCAATGATAACCGCATCAACATCTTTGTTATCGAGAATCTCGCGGTAATCCAGATGGGTGCTGATCGTATTGCCCGAGCGCTCGCGGAGCTCGTCCCTCCGCGGCTCGTACACATCGCAGGCGGCTATCAGTTCATGGGCGCCCGACTTGTCGGCAAAGTGCAGCAGGTCTCGCATGCGGCCGCCACATCCGATGGCGCCCGTTCGAATTCGGTCGCTCGCTCCGAAGGCACGCGTAGCGGCTAGTGCGGTCATACCGCTGGCCACGAGAAAAGTGCGCCGATTGCTGCGCATGGAGGTGCTCTGCATGGATACTCTCTCCGCTTGGTTATATCAGGCATCCACGCGGACACTCCAAGTCATCAGAATTGATCGGAACTTTCCGATGTTACCGGAAGCTTCCTAACGGCACTATTCCTTCGCGGCCCGCGCTCAAACAACTGGGCAGATAGTATCTATGCCGGGAGAGATTGCCAATCCTGCCACCAATGAAAAACCCGGCCTGAGCGGTGTGCAAAAGGCTGCCATCGTTCTTATTGCACTCGGGCCGGCGGATTCCGCGAGCATATTAAAACACGTCCCCGAAGCCGACGCCGACAAAGTCGCCAGGGCCATTGCCCGCTGCCAGGGCGTTACGGCTGACCAGGTTCAGCAGAGCTTACAGGAATTCACCCAGCTTTACACCTCGCAGCACATGATGCTGAAGGGAGGCACCGAGTATGCCCATAGAGTGCTCACGGAAGCCTATGGGGCCGAAATGGCAGACCGGCTGATTGCGCGGGCCATGCGGCCCACCCGCCACGATCCAACCAGCTTCGACCAGTTCCGCAAGGTAGACCCGCAGCAGCTTGCCGAGTTTATCAAGGATGAGCATCCGCAGACGGTTGCGCTGATTCTCTCTAACCTGGAAGCCCCTCAGGCCGCAACGATGATCAGTTCCCTCCCCAAAGAAACCCGTACCGACGTTGCTATGAGAATGGCCGATCTCGACCAGATCTCTCCGGAAGTGATCCGCAATATTGCCTCAGTGCTTGACCAGAAATTGCGCCACCTGGGCGAATTCAGCCGCGAATCAATAGGCGGGGTGCGCGCCGTCGCGAATATGTTTAATCGGTTGGATCCGAATACCAGCACGCAGTTGCTGGAGGCCGTAGAAGCCGAAAACCCGTCGCTATTTGAGAACATCCGCAAGTTCATGTTCGTCTTCCGCGACCTCGAACGGCTCGACGTTTCCGACATTCGAACGTTGATCAGCCGGGTGGAGCGCCAGACCCTCCTGCAAGCACTGAAGGGAGCGAACGACTCTCTCCTTCAAAAATTCCTGCAAACCCAATCGCAGCGCGGGGCCGACATGATGAAGGAAGATCTCGCCTCGCTTGGGCCGGTAAAACTGAGAGACGTAGACTCCGCCCAGCAGAACGTCATCGGCATCGCCCGTGAACTGGAGAAAGAGGGGGCCATCAGTCTGAGCAGTTCCCCGAACGATCAGTACGTGTACTGACGAGAACGGACAATGGATCAACCCGAAGACGCTCCTCTCGTGCTGCCCGTCCCCGCCATCAGCAGCTTCCATCCGATTGAAGACGTGCCGCTGCTGCTTCATGCCGAGTTGGACCGCCAGACGATCTCGTTCGGCGAGCTTCTGGCATTAAAGACAGGTAGCGTGCTTTCGCTCTCCCGGCCCACTGGCGAAAATGTCGATCTCTACGCCGGCGACGTTCTTTTGGGGAGCTGCGAGATTTTGGTCGTCGATTCCACGCTGGCGATTCGAGTGGCAGATCTGGCGCGTCCTGAGGAGCAGTCGTTGGCAGGCTGGGCTAACCCATGAACACAATCGATCAGGAAATTGAGCTTTTCGTACAACTCTGGAAAACGGAATTTTCGCGGTCTGTCGAGATGTTCACTGGCGAAGAGGCGAAGATCTCCTGCCAACCGGCTGGCCCCGGCATCCCGGACCCCGATGATCTTCCGCAATATCTGTGGTCGAAACAGGTGTTTGAAGCTGGTGCGGGTTTTGCGGCCTGGACGGGCGCGCGCAAGGGTACGTGGACGGCGCTTGGCAAGAATGTCGGAACGGATCGCGGACAAAGTACTCAGACGTATCTCAATATTCTTCACTTGACCTCAGAGGGAATTTCGAAAGCCCTCACGGCGCGCGCACACTGGCCGGTCCGCTGCGGCGCCGCTACCGATGAGGTCTTTTCAACCATAGATTCTCTTGTCATCTTTGAGGTAAATGTCGAGTTGCAGGACGAAAGCCTCCCCCCGCTCCTGCTTGCTGTCGAAGACGACGCCGCCTCTATTCTCCGGTCAGCGCTGGAGACGGAGGGCAGCCGCGCGGATGCCTCCGATCCGACTCCGGTTGCCGCATCTTCTCCGATGCTTGCCCGCCTGATGGAGATTGAGTTTCCCCTGGCCGTAGCGCTTGGCCGGGCGGTACTGCCCATCCGGGACATTCTCAAACTGACGACCGGGTCGCTGATCGAATTGGACCGTACGGTAAATGACTACGTAGACCTCATCGTCCACGGCACCGTAGTCGCCAGGGGTGAAATCGTGTCAGTCAAAGGCAACTACGGCGTGCGAGTCAAAGAAATTATCAGCCGGCAGGATCGCATGGCGCTGCGGAGCAATTCATGACGCGCGATCATTTGCAGAAATCGAAACGGCGGCCGCACAATCGCAACGAAATGACTCGCGACCAGGTCCCCGATGTCGCGACGTTCGACTTCAGCCGCCTCGATCGGATTCCGCGATCGCAATTGCGCGCTCTGAATCTCGTTCATGAAAACTTTGTGCGCAGCCTTGCCTCCAGTTTGTCGGCATATCTGCGTTCCTACGTTGCTTTGAGTCTCGTCAGTGTAGAGCAGGTCTCCTATTCCGAGTTTCTGAAAGGTCTGACCTCGCCTACCTGCATCGCCTATCTCGGGCTGCAGCCGTTCGACGGCACGGCGGTTCTCGAGATCAACATGAATCTGTTGTTCGGCTTGATAGAGCTCCTGCTGGGCAGCAAAGGACGCTCGGCAGTAATGGTACAGCGAAAGATCACGGATATCGAACGGAACCTCGTCAATACCCTGCTGCGCGTCGTGCTCCGCGAGCTATCCGAAGCATGGAAATCCGTTGCTGAGATCTCTTTCTCCGTTCAATCACTGGCGACGGAACCGCAGCTTCTGCACGTGCTTGCACCGGCGGAGGCCGTCATCGTCATCGCTGTGGAAGTACGCATCGGAACCACCTGGGGACAGATGAATCTCGCGATTCCTTCCATCTTTGTCAAACGGCTGAGCCATAAGTTCGATCAGTTGCTGCAGGTGCGGCGCGCCGCAACCACGGCGCGGGATCAATCACACCTGGCGCTGCTCCTCGAGGGCGCGTCGCTGACTTTTGAAGCCCGCATCAAGGCCGGCACGATCTCAACCAGAACGCTGATGAACCTCGAAATTGACGACGTTCTTGTGCTCGAACATCCCGTGGGGCGGCACATCAACGGCTTTCTGAATGATCGCGATAAATGGCAGGGTCGCATTGTTATCTGCGACGAGAAGCTCGCATTTCAACTGCAGGAGGGCAACTCCGTTCCGGCCGGCGAGTCAACCTACGAAATTTGTAAGCGTCCCGATGCCTGAGATCGTGATGCGGATCTCGTCACCTGGCTTCAAGTTGAATGAGTCCGGCGGAACAATCCCGGTACCGGTCAGCAGAAAGCAGCCGTTTGGAAACGAATTGTTCCGAAACAGGAATTGGACCAGCGACTCCGGGTCCCGTTTCATGGCTTCCAGATTTGTCGAGCCTTCGAATTGCGTCGTGCCGTTCCGCAGAATATGGAGGCGGATTTCCGTACTCTTCTCCAACGGCTGTTCGCGCGCGAGAATCGACGGCCCAAGCGAGCAACTGCGGTCATAAACCTTGGCCTGCGGCAGATAGAGCGGGTTTTCGCCCTCGATATCCCGCGAGCTCATGTCGTTTCCGATTGTGTAACCCGTGATTTTGCCGCGCGGCGAAACCAGCAGGGCCAGTTCGGGTTCGGGAACCGACCAGTGCGCGTCATCGCGAATCGCAACCTTACCTTCGGGTCCGACGACACGATGCGCCGTTGCTTTGAAGAACAACTCCGGTCGCTCAGCGCCATAAACGCGATCATAAAAATCCCCGCCGCCCGCGGACTTCGATTCTTCCATACGGGCATCCCGGCTGCGGAAGTAAGTCACGCCCGCTGCCCAGACTTCCTGGTTGCCGATGGGAGCGGCAACATGCGAGGGAGCGGCCTGCAATGGTTTCATCGCCGGCAGCGCGTCGCCAAGAAAACTGTAAAGATCGTCGCGCGTGATCAGCAGGTCCCAGTCGGCGGCCCTTTCGCTCGAATACCACTTACCCTCGTTCTCGACAACAAATCCGGCAGGAGTGCGAAATAGCCTCATGAATGATGTACCTGTACAAAGCTATCAATCATGAAAAAAGGGCGCCCGCTCGCGGCGCCCTTCGAAACAGTAAACGGATTGAGCCTTATCGGTCGTGATCGCCGCCATGCTCATGGTGATCATCGTGGTCATGGTGATCATCGTGGTCATGGTGATCGTCGCGGTCATAGTGATCCTCATGCTCATGGTGATCGTCGCGGTCATATCCCCAGCGTGGCTCGTGGTGCTCTATGCGCGGGCCCGGCGCCGGGCGGTAGGCGTACGGATGAACATAGTCGGTGCGATTGACCCACGTACGGACCCACGGCCGGTGATCGACAACGATGGTGTGCTCACGCCAGCCAAAGCCAACTCCACCCCACCCCCAGGGCGCAAATGCCCCTCCAATGGTAATTCCGCCGCCGAATCGGATGGCGTCCCCAACGAAAAATCCCGGGCGCGGCCGCACAAACACGATCCTTGGATCGTAGTAGGGAACATAATAGTAGCCCGCCGCCACCGGCACAATCTCGATATCTCCAGGACCGGCTACGTAGATACGCGAATACTGGGTGGTTCGCAGATAGCCGTAGTTATAGGCTTCCTGCCGCAAGCGCTGCACCGAGTCCATAACCTGGTCGCGCTGCGCGAGAACTGCATTGCCCAGCGCCTGGGTCCAGCCCATGTATTGCGCCATATAGTTCAACGCGCTGGGGAACGGCAGAAGGGCGATAACGCTCGGATCCCATTGCAGATTATCCTGCTGCACGCCTTGCGCCAGCGCATCGCCGCGAAGGTAAGCATGCTGGTTTGCCCACGCCGCGGCACCGGGAATCTCATTCCAGTAAGTGGAGGCCGTCAAAACCTGCGCCAGAAGACCATCGGGGTACAGCGCGATCGGTTGCACCAACTGGTCTAACTGCTGCGGCGCAAGCATCGGAGGCTGGCCATACGGCGCCTGCGGCGGAGGATATTGCCCCTGCGGGTACTGTGCCTGCGGATACTGCCCGGCAGGCGGATATTGGCCCTGTGGTGGATACGGCTGCTGGTTCTGGTCCGCCGGCGGATACTGGCCGGGCGGCGGGTACTGCGGATACTGATCCTGCGCGAAGCTGGGAGCGGCCGCAATACCGGCCAGAAGAATCGCTCCCAGAAAACCCGAAATAAATTTTGTCGATCGCATGTTTTCCTATCTTGTGCGGCCTCTCCGTTTTTGAAACCGCATCTGCATGATTGACGCTTTGGTCTAGCTGAAGGATACGACGAGCGCCCCGCCGTCTCATTAATCCTGATTAACGAGAATGCCGGGCGTACCATATAGCCTTGAGGTTCCGCGTTCCCACGCGGATGCTCACGCATCTCTTAATCAGCATGACTACGGCCCAACGCATCTGTCACAGCCGCATTTTCAGAACGACATGCATTCTGGCGATTGCCGCAACCGCCAGTCTGGCCATCCACAGCAGCGCGAGCGAAAAATCCGGACGGAACACCGATACGGAAGCTCGCGCCCGGCTCGAGGCAATGATCAGTCCCGACGCGGCGCCGGCTGACGTCGACCGCGGCGCGGCGGGACTCTCGCGGCTGCTGGCTGCGCTTCGCACTCGCGCCAGTATCCTCATGGTTACAGCGCACCCCGACGACGAAGACGGCGGCGTGCTGGCCTATCAAACGCGCAGCATCGGCGCGCGCGGCATTCTGCTGACGCTGAACCGCGGCGAAGGCGGCCAAAACGCGATGACTGACGACCTGTACGATGCGCTGGGCGTCTTGCGCACCCAGGAACTGCTTGCCGCAGACCGCTACTACGGCGTAGAGCAATACTGGGGCACGGTCATCGATTATGGTTTCTCCAAAACGCGCGAAGAGGCGCTCGAAAAATGGGGCTACGATCGCGTTCTCGCTGACGTCGTACGCGTAGTCCGCATGACGCGCCCCCTCGTGATTACTGAGGTGTTCGCCGGAGCGCCCACCGATGGCCACGGTCAACACCAGGTCTCAGGACAGATGGCTCAGGAGGCTTATCTCGCAGCCGGTGATCCCAACCGCTTCCCGGAGCAGATTCGCGAAGGCCTGCGGCCGTGGAGACCGCTGAAGGTCTATGCGCGTGTTCCCTTCTTTGCCCCGACAAAAGAGGGCACCATCTACGACTACGCCACCGATAAATATGTGCCCATCCGCTTCTACGACTACGTCCACAAAACCTGGCTGACGAAAACACCGCCGACAAACATCAGCATCGCGGAGGGAAAATCCGATCCCGCCGCCGGTCTTACGTTCAGCCAGATCGGACGCGAAGGGTGGGGCTATCAGAAGAGCCAGAACGGGGGTGGCACCATTCCTCAACCTGCGCTCTATTCTGCTCCCTATCACCGTTACGGATCGCATGTCGAAACCACTGATCAGGAACAATCTTTTTATGACGGCATTGACGTCTCCCTCACCGGCATCGCCTCGCTTGCGACCGGCGACACCGGCTTTCTGAAAAGCGGCCTCGAGCAGATTTCACACTTCGCCGATGAAGCCTGCGGGCAATACAAACCCTCCGAGCCCTCCGGTATTGCGCCCGCGCTGGCTGATGGCCTGAAGGCCACCCGCGCCCTCCTCCAGCAGGTCCGCGAAAGCACGCTGCCCGAGCCCGGCAAGAGCGATGTGGCATTTGAGCTCGGCGTAAAAGAAGAACAGTTTGAGAGGGCGCTGGCGGCCGCGCTCGGCGTAGTGTTTGATGCCGCTGTCGCGCCGGAGAAAGAGCCCACCGGACCCTTCGCTGCGCTTGGAACCAGCGCCACGTTCACCATCGCGATACCCGGCCAGTCATTCGCGGTCAATACACGTCTTCTGAATGAGAGCCCGGAGCGACTCGGTCTCGAAGCTCTCGAAATTCGCTCTACCGACGGCAAGAGCTGGAATATCAAGGCTGAACACTCGCCGGAGCCTACGCTTGCGGCGGGCAAGGAAAGCCGGCTGAAGTTCGCGGTTACCGCGCCGCAGGATGCCGCCCTTACGCGGCCCTACTACACGCGGCCGAATGAGGAACAGGCTTACTACGACCTGGCCGAGCCGCAGTACCGGAACCTCTCCACCATGCCGTATCCGCTCTTCGCCACGGTCCGCCTGGCCTATCGCGGTACAAGCTTCCAGATTCGCGAGGTCGTCCAGACCAATCATCGCGAGGAAGGCATCGGCATGCTGGAGCAACCGCTGCTCATGGGCCCGGCGATCTCAGTTTCGGTTTCGCCCGCGGCCGGCGCAGTGCCGCTTGATGCAAAGTCCTTCACCTTCACCTGCACAGTTCGCTGCAACGCCAAAGGACCGGCTAACGGCGCGCTGCGTTTGCGTCTCCCGGCGGGTTGGGAATCGGCGCCCGCCGAGCACCCGTTCTCTTTCGGTCGCGACGGCGACGGCGACACGTTCCGCTTTCAAGTGACGCCGCATAATATCAAAGCCCAACGCTACGAAATTCGCGCCGTAGCCGAATACCGGGGCAGGAACTACGAAGAAGGTTATCGTCTGGTCGGCTATGCCGGCTTGCGCCCCTATCCGTATTACCGGCCGGCCTCCTACCAGGCGGTGGGCGTGGACGTGAAAACCGCGTCCGGCCTGCGTGTCGCCTTCTTCCCGGGAACCGGCGACGATGTTCCGCGCGCGCTCGAAGATCTCGGTGTGCCCCTCCAGATTCTTAGCTCGGGCGATGTGCAGACCGGCAATCTCGGACAATACGACGCCATCATCCTGGGCGTTCGTGCGTATGCCGTGCGCCCCGAACTCCGCGCCGCCAACAATCGCCTGCTCGACTACGTGAAAAACGGCGGCGTGCTCATCGTGCAGTACAACCTGCAGAACTTCGACGGTGATTACGGCCCGTACCCCTTTTCACTCGGCCAAAATCCCCAAAAGGTCGTGGACGAGACTTCGCACGTGAACCTCCTGCATCCGGACAGCCCGGTCTTCTCCTGGCCGAATAAGATCACCGGCGCCGATTTCGAGGGCTGGAGCGAAGAGCGCGGCCACGGGTTCATGGAGAAGTGGGATCCCCGCTACGAGCCGCTAATAGAAACACACGATCCGAACCAGGATCCGCAGCGCGGCGGGCTGCTCCTGGCACACTATGGCAGCGGCGTCTACATCTACGACGCTTTCGCGCTTTATCGGCAGCTTCCTGCGGGCGTTCCTGGCGCGTACCGTATTCTGGCTAACCTTGTGAGTCTGCGAAAAAATCCGGCTCTGCACTAAAACCGGAACTTCGCATCTCTCTGCGGCGAATAGCAATATGGAATAGCAAAATATATGGCAGCAGTGAGGTCCTCCATGTTGAAACGAGCTCTTATCTTTGCGCTACCGCTGTCTCTCCTGACAGTGAGTGCCGCTTTCTCCGGTCAAAAAGCCGCGTTTCCGGATCCGGCCATCGACGTTCCCGCAGCGACAGGCTTGCAAACGGCCGTTCTGGCCGGCGGGTGCTTTTGGGGCGTGGAGGGCGTGTTCGAACGCGTGAAGGGCGTGAAGAAGGTCGTCTCCGGTTTCGCGGGAGGCGACAAATCAACCGCTAATTACGAAACGGTCAGCACCGGATCGACCGGTCATGCAGAATCTGTCGAAATTACCTTCGACCCGACGCAGATCACCTACGGGCAGCTATTGAAGATCTACTTCTCCGTCGCGCACAACCCTACGGAGCTAAACCGCCAGGGGCCGGATTACGGAACCCAGTACCGCTCCGCAATCTTCTATGGGAACGACGATCAGAAGAAAGTCGCTGAGGCCTATATCAAGCAGCTCGACGAGGCGAAAGTCTTCTCCCGCCAGATTGTCACGCAGGTGACCCCGCTAACCGGCTTCTACGCAGCCGAGGCATACCATCAGCATTTCCTCGACCACAACATGAATATGCCTTATATCGTTTACAACGACCTGCCGAAGATCGCGGCTCTCAAAAAAGAATATCCGGAGCTCTGCAAGCGCTGAGATCCGATTCGTTATTGCTTCGCGGGCGCATCAGCCTTCTTTGCTTCGACCGCAGCCGGAGCGGCTGCATCCGGGTTGATTTGCAAAATGCGGACCATCTTGGGCGCTTTATCGTACTGGCTTAGCTTTCGCAATTCGCTGTTCAGATTCTTGTAACGCGCCTGTACCTGGTAGTCGATGTTGAAATTCAGATCCGCAAAGTTGTAGCGACCGTCCTTTTTCGTGAAGAACTCGGTCCGCTCCTTGGTCGCCATGTTGGTCAGCGTTACCAAGGCCCCTTCCAACGGTTTGCCGGTGTCGTCCACCACCTGCCCGTTAAGGGTGCGAGACGTCGCTGCCTTCTGTTTCTTCTGGATGAGCGGCCGGTCATTGCCGATCGAAGCGGCCGAGTCGTGAGCAGCGCTATTGTCGACGGCCGGCTGCTGCGCGCACAATCCGCCTGCCAGCGCAGCCGCCAGCACCGTTCCGAACATCACACGCTTCATCGCTTCTAGACCTCAACCAATCGTATCAATCCGTGTTTATTCGCGTTCATTCGCGGCCAGCACCCCTGCGCTACATTCGGGACATGTCCTTCGCCGCCGCGAAAGTCCTGGCTTTTGAAAGCCGCCGTGCCAACGAAATGGCCGAGCTGATCCGCATCAACGGAGGGGAGCCTTTCGTAGCGCCCGCCCTGATGGAAGTTCCGCTCGAGCAGAACCAGGCTGCGTTTGACTTTGCCGCCCGCCTTTACGCAGGTGACTTCGACATGATCATCTTTCTCACCGGCGTCGGCACCCGTTTTCTCCATCGCGTTCTCGCTACGCGCGATCCGGAAGACCGGTTTCCGGAAGCACTTCGCCGGTTGACCGTCGTGGCCCGTGGTCCGAAACCCACGGCTGTGCTTCGCGAGTGGCAAGTGCCGATCGCTGTCTCGGTTCCCGAGCCCAACACCTGGCGGGAACTGCTCGACGCCGTTCGAACCCGCCCCGAAATGCGCGTTGCCGTTCAGGAATATGGCCGCCCTAATCCGGAGCTGCTGGCGGGCCTCGAGGCGCAAGGGCGCAAAGTAACGGCCGTTCCCGTCTATCAGTGGCAACTGCCGCAAGACGCTGCTCCGCTCACCGGAGCGTTGCAGGTTCTGCTGGACGGAGGTTTCGACGCCGCGCTTTTCACCACTGGTGTCCAGATCGAGCATTTCCTCGCATTCGCCGGGCGGCACGGCCAAGGTGACCAGGCACGTACGGCGCTTGGGAAGCTTTTCATCGGCTCCATTGGTCCCGATTGCACCGAATCCCTGAAGACCTGCGGCTTGACGCCTGCGATGGAACCAAGCCACCCCAAAATGGGCATGCTTGTTCGCGAGGCCGCGCTCAAATTCGCCGAAGCGCGTCAACAGCGCGCTTGACGTCTGTTTATTCCGTCATGTACCAGACCAGGTATGCCCACGGAGATCCATCCTGCCTGCTTTGGCCGGTCTGCTGAAGAACCTGCACCGCCTTTTTCGTAGGGAGGCCTTCTTGCGGTTCCCCCTGGAAGCGGTCGATCGGGCTCCATCCCCGGTCCTGGAGTTGCTGCCGCTTAAAGCGCCGGACGTTACAAAGCATTTTCAGATAAAGCAGGGGATCGGTTGTCTGCATGCCGTTGACACCGCAGAGATCCCCATGCAGCTTCTCCGGACACGTGTAATTACCCGAATAAGGGAGAGGGCTGATCTTGGCGGTAGTTTGAGAAGCATCAAAGATCATTTGCCAGAGGTAATAACTGGTCGCCGCGTCAAACGCCCCAGGGAAGGTATTCCGGCTCCATAGCGCACCGAAGGTCTTGTAGATCTGGAGCGGGGTATTGATCAAACCGAGGGTGCTCTTGTTCGAGATGACGGCGTACCACTGAATGCGATGCGTGTATTCGCCGTGCGCCACTCCACCGGCGCCCGGATCTTTCCAATGGTAGCCGTGGCGCAGCAGCACGCGATTGAAGTCCTGACCACCCACGAGATCTGTCAGCACGGGAACACCCGCCGGCAATTCTGCTTTGCCCTGAGTAGGATTGAGCATTTTGAATTTGCTGTTGGTCGCGCGCAGGTTTGCTACATCCGACTGGTCCAGATACTGAGCCGCCGAATGCAAGAGCTTCTTGTAACCAACGTCGTCTGAATCGGGAACCGCGGCGTTAAAACCGTTTTCGTCCTCCAGATCCCGCAGCGTGCCGGACAGGAGTTTATGAGTCTTGAAAATCACCGGCTCGCCGCGGGCATTGTGACTCCTTAAGTTGAACCGCTTGTTTTCAATGTTGTCCTTAAGCTGTGTGTATTTGTTCGTGCCGCCGTTTCCGGCCAAGGTATTAAGCTTCGAGCGAAGGGCGGTCTCCAGCTTTTTCAATCCCTCGAGAACGGTGGCCTTGTTTGTCAGAAAGGAGCCGATACGGGCATAATCGTTGACCAGTTCAGCTTTGTTCGTAAGCTGAAAGTTCTCCTTGTTTGCATTGACGTTTTCTTCCAGCTTGGGAAACTTTTCGACGAGAAGGTTCCTGAAGTTCGACTCCGACTGATCATCCGGCACAGCCCACTCTGGCATGTCTCCTCCTGACTTGCTTTAAACGGGGGTCTGACCATCTTAAGACATCGTCTGCCAGATGGTCAGCTCCGATTTTGATACTCTCCGAGCGTGCAACGGAGATTACATCTCAGCCCTCTAATCGCTGTGAAACGGTTCTGCCTCGCTTGTGCCGTGGCGGTTGCTGCCGTGTCCTGCGTTTCCCTGCTTCACGCTCAGGCGGGCGCGCTGGAAGAAACGGTCGTAATCGACGCCGCCGCGCCCCGGCACGCATTTCCCCATTTCTGGGAGCAGATGTTCGGCTCGGGCCGCGCGAACCTCAGCCTGCGTGCCGGCTATCGCGAGGATCTGCGCACCGTCCAAAACGTCACTGAGCTTCGCTACATCCGTTTTCACGCCATCCTCGACGATGAGAACGGCGTTTACGACCAAGACCAGCAGGGACGTCCGGTTTATAACTTTTCGTACGTGGACCAGATCTACGACGGCCTGCTGCAGAACGGCGTGATGCCGTTCATCGAGATCAGCTTCATGCCTCGCAAGCTCGCCGCGAACCTGGCTCCGCACCCGTTCTGGTATCGCCCGCTACCCTCGCCGCCGAGTGATCCGGCCAAATGGGCGGCTCTCATGGAGGCCTTCACCGATCATCTGGTGAATCGTTACGGCCGGCAGGAAGTGGAGCAATGGTACTTCGAGGTGTGGAATGAGCCGAACATCGATTTCTGGAACGGCAATCCAAAACAGGAAACCTATTTCGCACTCTATGACGAGACGGCGCAGTCAATTAAGAAAGTCGACCCGAAGATTCGTGTAGGAGGGCCGGCAACCGCGCAGGCAGCGTGGGTCGACGCATTCATCGCTCACTGCACGCAAAATCACATCCCGTTCGACTTCGTCTCCACGCACGTTTACGGCAACGACACTTCGCAAGACGTATTCGGCGAAAATCTCGACATCGCACGCCGCGATATGGTGGCCCGTTCCGCCAAAAAGATCTTCGATCAGGTAAAAGCGTCCGCCGCACCCAATACCCCGATTATCTGGTCGGAGTACAACGCCACTTACATGAACCAATCGGAAGTCACCGACAGTGCTTTTATGGGCCCGTGGCTGGCAAACAATATCCGCGAATGCGATGGTCTGACGACGATGATGTCGTACTGGACTTTCTCCGATGTCTTCGAAGAACAGGGCATCGTGAAAACGCCTTTCTACGGCGGGTATGGCCTGATTGCCGAGCGTGGTATCCCGAAAGCCGCGTACCGTGCATTTGAACTTCTGCACCGGCTTGGAGCCGAGCGCCTGGGCGTCGATTCAGACAACGCACTTGTCACCGAAAGCAAAGACGGACAGCTTGTCATCGCACTGTGGAACTATGCCGAGCCCGGCCAAACCGCGGCGCCCAAAACATTCCACTTAGCATTGAAGAACACGAAAGCGAAGCGCTATCGCATGCAGTTCGTGGATCCAAGCCATGGCTCCTCGCTCGCCGCCTGGAAAGATATGGGCGGTCCGGCGACGCCCACGCTTGCGGAGATCGGCAAGCTCATTGAAGCTTCTCAAATGGCTCCGGCCAGGGAGTACGGCATCACCGAGCCGATCACGCTTGCGCCGCAGGGTCTGGCCGTTATTAACGTTGCCGGCCCGAGTTCAAAAGCGGAAGGAGCTTCACGACTTCACCGATAACAAAGACCGCCGGACTATGCACCTTGACACCGCCGAATGCCACGTCTGCGAGCGTGGCCGTGATAATGCGCTCCTCCGCAAGCGTGCCGCGTTCAATGAAAGCCACCGGCTCTTCTCCATCTCTGCCCGCAGCAATCAATGACTGCGCAATAAATGCCCGGTTCTTCACGCCCATGAGCACAACCAGCGTATCGATTTTCGCGTACCGCGCCCAATCCTCTGCCCGTCCTTCACGGCAATGCGCGGTGACCACGGCAAAGCTCTGCGACACGCCACGGTAGGTTAGTGGAATGCCTGCCAGCGCCGGCACGGCGATGGCGGAGCTCACACCCGGGATCAGTTCGACTTCGATCCCGTGCTCGAGTGCGAGTGCCCATTCTTCGCCGCCGCGCCCGAACACGAACGGATCGCCGCCTTTCAAACGTCCGACTGTTCTGCCTGCCAGTGCGTGCCGCGCGATCAAATCGAAGATCTGCTGCTGCGTGCGCTCCTGCTGGCCTTCATGCTTGCCGACGTAGACCAGCTCGGCATCCGCTCGTGCATGCTGCAAGACCCGGCTAGAGATCAGCCGGTCGTACAAGATCACGTCACACTCGCCCAGCGCGCGCACCGCTTTCAAAGTGAGCAGCTCAGGGTCACCCGGACCAGCGCCGATCAGGTAAAGCTTTCCTGTCTTTTCTGGAGATCCCAACTTACTTCCGGATCACTCCTGCATCAGATCGCTGACAATTTCGAAAGCGTAACCCTGATCCTTCAACACCGGCACAATCTGACGCAAAGCCTTCATCATTTCGGAGACGTCGGGCTTTTCCTGTAACGCGCGGCCGTCGTGCAGGCAAATGATTCCGCCAGGCGCTGCCTTTGACAGAACGTGCCGCCGGATGCGCTCCGCCGGCCAGCGCCAGTCATACCCAATGACGGTCCACATGACACCCAGCAAAGAAAGCTTGTACTGCACGTCCCGCAGTCCCAGCCATCGGAAGCCGTAAGGCGCCCGCATCACCATGGGCGTCATGCCCGTTTCGAATGTAATAACCTGTTGCGCAAGCGTGAACTCCCGGTCGATAAATTCTTTCGACTTGAAGGTAAGTCTGGCATGCGAATAACTATGGTTCCCGATCTGGTGGCCGGCCGCAACCACTCGTCCTGCGATTTGCGGCAATCGCTTCACATTCATTCCGCACTGGAAGAAGGTTCCTGTTATTCCTTCCCGGTGCAAATAGTCCAGAAGCGGTAACGTGCTTTCACTCGGCCCGTCGTCGAATGTCAACGCAATCGTACGCCTGCGTCCTGGCCCGCGGAACACAGAGGGCCCGAACAGTTGCGATGATCTGGACACGCTGCCATACGCCGCAGCTGCAGATACGCCACCTATTACCGCTCCTGCAGTACACCCTGCTAATGTTAAAACGCGCATTGATCCTCAGCCTAACATCTTCAAATTGTAATTTGTTCTGTCCTCTACTCGCGCAACCTGTCGAGCGGCGGCGCGGACGCGTGATACTCGTCCCGCACACGCTGGGCGTAAACGTTGATTAGTTCCTCGACCCGCTCCCATCGCGGCGACTTGACAATGAATCCAATGTGGTGCTTTTTCTTCATGCGCCACACAAGCTCAGGTTCCTGAAAACTAGAGGTATCCGGCCATTCCTGCCGTGCGAGTGAAACCAGCAGACCGCCGTAATCTTTTCGCGTCTGCGGCGTAGTGTACCTACGTCCCGTAGCAGCGGCAATCTCAACCTTCGCCCACTCCTCCCAGAAATTCATTCCGGTCGCAGCCTCGATCAGGTCAGAAATGTGTGCACCGCCTACTCTCGCCGACGTTTCTAAAAAATAGTATGACCCATCCCCCTCCGCCCGGATAAACTCCGTGTGCGAGACTCCGTCCAAAAGTTGAAATGCCTTCAGTACCCGCTCATTCATCGCCCGTAGCGCAAGGTCTTCTTCAGAGCCATACGGTAGGATGCGGGTGGTGAAAATCCCTCCGCCAGTAGTTACTTTCAATGGCGGGGTTCCATAGGCGCTTGCGATAGCATACACCATTTCGCCGGCGGACCAAATCGAATCTACGTGAAAAATACTGCCCGGGACAAAACGTTCCAGTACGAAAAAGGATTGTTCGTCTCCCGCCGCGTGAACGCGATCCCACACCTCCTGCGCGTGGTGCACCTTCTTAATCCCGATCGCACCTGCCATTAAGCGCGGCTTCAACACCCAGGGTCCTGGTACCTGCTCGAGAAAGTTCGTAATCCTTTCGTAGTTGAAAGTTGCAGTGAACTCGGGCACGCGAATACCGCTCTCCGCCGCACGCATGCGCATCGCGAGTTTGTCGCGAAAATACCGGCTGGCAGTTTCGCCCAAGCCCGGCAAACGCAGGTGCTCACGAAGCAGCGCCGCCCTCTCTACGTCAAAATCATCCAGCGGTAGAATCCTGTCGATCTGCTGTGTTCTGCATAAGTGCGAGACCCCGCGAATCATGTCCTGCGCATCCCACTGATGCTCCTGATCGGGCAGATAGAAGATGTCTTCCAGGCTCTCGCGTGGCCACTTCGCTTTGTCGCGAAGGCTCAGCGAAGTGAGCAGGAACACGCGGCATCCCTGCCGCTTGAGTTCTTCCAGCGTCCGGTGGCCCTTCTCGAAGCTCGCCAGACAGAGGAACGTAAGCGGAGCGGGCACGGTGTTCAGATCTGTGATTTCCATGACAGGATCACAGCCGGTAGATTCCCTGCTACAGTTGAATCTTACCCGTAACTATAGACCGGATTGCAGCGAAAAGGTTGTGTGGTGCACAAGTTGAAACTCAAACACCTGACGGCCATCCGGTGGTTCCACTGGATCAACTTTCCGCTTCTCTGCCTGATGATCTGGAGCGGCATCCTGATCTATTGGGCCTATCCCGTGTATCACATCGGGCCATTGCGGTTCTTTCCTAAGTGGCTGTTCGCCGCGCTTGGTGTTCCCTTCCGCCTGGCGGAAGGCATGGCGCTGCATTTCTTTTTCATGTGGTTTTTCGTGATCAATGGGGTTCTTTACGTGGCCTATACATTGATCTCGGGTGAGTGGCGATACCTCGTTCCTCGCTCATGGTCCGCTTTTCGTGATGCCTGGCAGGTCGTCCTGCACGATCTGCATCTTCGAAAAGAAGCGCCGCCGCAGGACAAATACAATGCAGCCCAGCAGATTGTTTATTTCGCCATTATCGTAATGGGCGCCGGCTCCGTGCTGACCGGTCTGGCCATCTACAAGCCCGCTCAGCTCGCCTGGCTGGCAGCCCTGTTCGGCGGTTACCCCATGGCACGGCTCATCCATTTCGTGCTGACGATCGGCTATGTAGCTTTCTTCATTATGCATGTCGCGCAGGTCATTCTCGCCGGCTGGAACAACTTTCGCAGCATGATCATTGGATGGGAGCTGGTGAAAGACAATGAGTAACGCTGCGCGCCATCCCGAAATTGTGCTGCCCGAGCCGGATCTGGAGCGCGAGCTGCGCCGCCGCTCCCGCCGCGATTTTCTGGTCGCCGGTCTCGCCGCAATCGGCGGCATCGGCGCTTATGAATGGATCAGAAGCGCGGCCGACCAGGACAACGCGCCGTGGCCGCAGCGCGGCGTCCTGGATTTCAACGGCAAGCTGAGCCACGGCTATCTGAGCGACTCGCATCTGATGCCCACGTTTCCGCCGGAGCGCATCGGTTATCTGAAAACGAACGGCGATATCGGACTCACCTCATCTTTCGATGCGAATAACTGGCAATTACAGGTCAAATATGACCAGAATGCCCCGGCATTTGCTCTACATTTATCTGACATTACCTCCTTACCCAGGGTAGAAATGATTACCAGATTCTGCTGTATTGAAGGTTGGAGCGTTGTTACTTCGTGGGCCGGCGCCCGCTTTTCAGACTTCACGCGGCGGTTCTTCCCGGCGGGCCAGAAACTGCCGCCGTACGTCTATATGGCGACTCCAGACGAAAATTATTACGTCGGACTCGACTTAAAGAGCGCCATGCATCCGCAAACTCTGCTGGCCTACGAGCATAATGGCAGGCCTTTGCAACCAGAGCACGGAGCACCGCTGCGTCTTGTTATTCCGGTGAAGTACGGCATTAAGAACATCAAGCGCATAGGGCTGATCCAATATGCCCGGGAGCGCCCAGGTGACTACTGGGCCGAAGAGGGGTATGATTGGTTCGCTGGTCTCTGATCTGTGCCTGACGCACCTCTTTATTGCGGTACTTCCGGTTTTGCTTATCCCAGTTGGAAACCCGGATTTTATCCTGAAAAGCTCGCAAGCTCGAACTTTCTTTCTTATTATGCCCGCCGGCTGAACGCCGTCGAAGTGAATTACACTTACCGCCGAATTGCCTCGGCGTCCACGTTTGAAAAGTGGATCAGCACCACGCCGGAGCACTTTCTTTTCCTGCCAAAGGCACACATGAAAATTACGCACTCTCTGAAATTGGAGAATGCGGAAGATTTCACGCGCGTTTTTCTGGAGTCATTACAACCGCTACACACGGCCGGGCGCCTCGGCCCTGTCCTTTTTCAGCTTGCTCCATCTTTTAAGTGCGACACGGGTCGACTGGCAACTTTTCTTGCGTGTCTTCCGAAAGCAGTCCGCGCGGCCTTCGAATTCCGCAATGCGACCTGGTTCTGCGAAGAGGTATACCAGGTGCTGCGCGATGCCAATGTCTCGCTTTGTCAAGCGGAAAACGAAAACCTTGAAACGCCGCACGTAATTACTTCCGATTTTGTCTACCTTCGCCTGCGCAAGCCTGAGTACACAGAATCGGAGCTCGAAAGCATCAACTACCGCATCCAGCATTACCGCAGCAACGGATACCCGACTTACGCCATTTTCAAGCACGAAGATACCCCGGCCGGCGCGCTGTATGCCGAGCGTTTGTTCGCTTCCCAACTGCGCGAGGCGGCTCGCAAATAAAAGGGGCGGCCTCCTTTCGGAAGCCGCCCCGGTGTTTGGGTTATTGTGATCAGCGTCAGAAGTTGAACTTCAGCGCGAGCTGAATGTTGCGTTCGCCCTGTGAGCTGGTGATCTGTCCCAGTGTGCTTGACGTGACACCATCACTCGGACCATTGAGAATGGGCGTGTTGCTCACGTTGATTGCTTCCGCCCTAAACTCCAGGTTGCGGCGCTCGTCGAACTGGAACAGCTTGCTGAGACTGAGGTCGACCGTGTGCAATCCGGGCCCGCGGATGGTGCCGACACCGCAGCTCCCGAAGTGACCGGGTGCTTCGACGGCGTAGGCATTCGGATTGAACCACTGATAGCCGCCAGTCGGCGAGTTTCTCCTACCATAGACGGTTCCCGGCGCAATGCAGTCTGCCAATTGGTTGGGGTTGTTCGTTCCGGTGTTGTCGATCCCGGAATCATTGATGGTGAGCGGGAAGCCTCCGCGGAAGGCGAGGATAGCGTTCACCTGCCAGTCGCCGACGATCGCGTTCGCGACCTTATTGAGGTTCTTTCCGAAGGCGCGGCCGCGGCCGAACGGAAGGTCGTAGGTGATAAAGCCGTTGAACCCGCTCGACACGTCGTAGTAACAGGGGCCGTAGCTCGAACGGCCGTTGTACGAGTTCTGCCAATAGTAGTAATCGCCCTGTGCCTGACCGTATCCGCCGTAGTATCCGATCGAATCAGTCAGACATTTCGAGAACGTGTAGTTGGCCTGGAACTCCAGTCCATTGGTCAAGCGTTTGACCACGGAGACCTGGAGGGCATTGTAGTTCTGGATGCCATTTGAATTGGTGAGCTTCGCGTTGCCGATCTCGCCCAGCAGCGTAGGATTCGCCCCAAGGTAGCCGGGCACGACGGTTCCGTTTGGCTCCATGTATAGCTGGGACATCCAGATCGGCACCATCAGGTGATCGTTATTCTGACCGACGTAACCGGCTTGCAGAGTAGTCGAATTCCCGAACTGGTGCTGGACACTGACATTCCATTGGTTGGATACCGCCGGCCGGAGATTCGGATCCCACACGCGCAGGGAGGTACCAGTGTAGTTGATATTCCCGGCGGTGCTGGCGCCAAAAACGGTATAGCCTTGCGCGAGTGTCGAAGGATAGGTGGTTGGATCGTAGTTAATGTTGTGCTCAGTCGCGAATGGCGGATTCAATGTTAAGCGCAGGTTTGTGCCGGTGCCTTCGAGGAAGTTGGAGGTCGTGAAAGCCGCACGCACCACGGTGTTGCTGGTGGGACTATACGCCAGGCCGATGCGCGGCTGGAAGTTGGCGAGACCATTGTACTGGTTGTACAGCGCCGCGCTGTTTCCGTTCTGTCCGGCCAGCTCGAGCGCACCGGTCACTTCGTTGAAGTTTGCCTGCCGGTTCGCGACCTCAACCCAGGGCGTGTGCAGTTCCCAGCGGAGCCCCAGATTCACCGTCAGATTGTGGGTCACGCGCCAATCGTCCTGGAAGAAAGCGCCGTAGACGGTCGAACGCTGGCCCCAGGTACCACCGGCGATGCCGCCCTGCACATTGTAGGGCAAGCCTGCCATGAAATCAGCTTCGGCGAGACCGGTGTACTGGCCATTGAAGCCGAACTGCCCGGCGATACCGGCGTTGCCGGAGTAGAACGTGTCGATTCGGTCCCGGAAGACCTGGAAGCCAGCGTGCATGGTGTGCTGACCCTTAGTGATGATCGCGGTGTCTTCCGCCTGAATGACCGTGTCAGAGAATTCCTCGTATACCTCGGGGTTGCCGAAACCAGTGCCCACACCCGCCAGATTGCCGCCGGTGAAAACGAAGCCCGGAAGCGTGTCGGTCGGAACTCCAGGAATACCGACGCTGGAGGCCGAGATACCATTGCCGCTCAGCGCGCCGGTGACGACGGGAATATAGTTCACACCGAAGCGCGCGTCGTTCACGAAAGTCGGACTGAACGTTTTCGTGTAATCGAGCACGCCGTTATAGGTGGGATAGCTGTTTTCGGAGTTATAAAGAAGCGGAATGCTGTTCGTTGTGGGGTTCACGATATGGCCCTGAGAATAGCGGCCGAAAATGTGATCCTTGTCCGAAGCGGTCCAATCGACCTTCACATCCCCCTGATCCTGGTTGGTGTAGCTGTGCGTTGTATTCACAGCGTTATTAATCAGGTTGCCGTTCACGGGCGCCGGATAAGCGGACGAACTCATGATCGCGACGGCCTGCGGGCTGAGTAGTCCAGCGCCGGCAAGGTTGTTGCCGGGGATGGGTGTCGGTGTCTTGGCCAGCGGGTAATACAGTTGGGTCCCCTGCTGCGCCAGCACCTGCGAGAAATCGCCCTTACGCTCAGCCGCCGTCAATACGGTGAAGGCGCTGCTGGTGGCGGGCTGGTCAAAGCGCGATCCCTGGTAATCGGCGAAGAAGAAAAGCTTGTCCTTCTTAATCGGACCACCGATGGTGCCTCCAAACTCGTTCCAGCGGAGCAGCGGGCGCGGGAGGCCATTCCAATTATTGCCCCAGTTATTGGCGTTCAGCTTGTCATTCCGGAAGAACTCGAATGCGTCGCCGTGAAATTGATTTGTGCCGCTCTTAAGGCTGACGCTTACGATTCCACCCATGAAGTTGCCGAACTCAGCCGACGCATTCTGGGTAATCATGTTGAATTCCTGAATCGCGTCGGGACTTGGCGTATAACCCACGGCGTTCTCCGACACCTGGTTATTATCCATACCGTCCAGCAGGAAGTTGTCGGCCTCTTCGCGGTTGCCATTGATGTAGGGCCGACCTCCGGTAAAGGTTGCCTGCGCGCCGGTGAATTCCGAGGGGTCAGTGGTTACAGCGCCCGGGGCAAGCAGAGTGAGTTGCACGTAGTTACGCGTGGCCAGGGGCAACGCTACGTTCGTACGCGAGTCGAGGACAGTTCCCAACTGTGTCGATTCGGTCTGCAGCACAGGGGCTGTGGTATTCACCTCAACCGTCTCGGTGACGTTTCCGACCTGCAGTTGAAAGTCGATCTTAGCGTTCTGGTTTAGCTGCAGCGCCACATCTTGCTTTACAGCAGCCTGGAAACCAGGATTTTCCACGCGTACGTCGTACCGGCCGACGGGCAGACGCGGAAGATTGTAGAATCCGCTACCGTCGGCGGTTGTCGGGAACAATGTTCCGCGATCCAGATCTTTAGCCGTGACCTTCGCGCCCGCTACCGCGGCGCCAGAAGGATCAGTTACTAACCCGTTGATAGCTCCGGTAACTTCCTGCGACCACATGGACTGCGGCAGCAGGAGCACAAGAGCTAATAGGGCGGCGCTCACAAGCAACCGCCCGATGGAAACTCGTGAGCTCTGTGAACTCAACCTCATTCAAATGACTCCTTTGACAACCCGCCGCCGAAGAAGCGGGTGTTTTTCCCAGCATTGACGGAATTGTAAGGGGAAAGAAAGATACTGTCAAGAAGAAAGAAACTAAAAGAAAGGTGAAACGAAACTAAGAAAGGGTGTTTTGAAAGCAGTACTACGCTAACCAGTACCAGGTTATGCCAGTACTACCTCGACGCCGCGGGCACGCAGCATCTCCACGTCCCGTTCCGGGGCGGCGTTGTCGGTGATCACGCGTTGAATGGAGCCGAAGTCCGCAATCAGGGAGAGACTGCGGTGGCCGAACTTGCTCGAGTCCGCCAGCACGGTAACCTGCGCCGATGCTTCGATCATCCGGCGATTCAACTGCGCTTCCATAATATCGAGCGTTGTCAGCCCAACATCCGTATCCAAGCCTACGGTACTCATAAAGCAGTGATCTGCATGCAGCGAGTGCATCATCTGCTCGGCGTGCGGGCCAACAAACGCTGTGGAAGGATGCCGGAGGAAACCACCCAGCATTACGAGCGAGATATTCGGCAACTCGGCCAGGGTCGCGGCGACATTCAACGCATAGGTGATGACCGTTATGTTTTCCGGGCAATTCCGGCGAATCTGCCGCGCCAGTTCCGCTGAGGTGGACCCCGAGCACAGGATAATGGTCTGCAGGGGCCGAATCAGTTGCGCCGCTGCCTGGGCAATACGCACTTTCTCATCGTGGTGCATGCCCTCACGCACCCGGAGCGGGTGTTCGGGCGATGCAGTAAGCGGTCTAATGCCGCCGCCGTGCGAGCGAACAAGCCGCCCACTTTCAGAGAGTGCGTCCAGATCGCCGCGCGCGGTGACGGCCGACACGCCAAACAGCTTCACTACTTCTTCGACTGTGATCCGGCCGTTCTGGCCTAAAACGCCCAAAATTTCCCGGCGCCGCTCTTCGGCGAGCAACCGATTTGGTTTTTTCTTGGGCATTTCGGTCGTCGATCTCATCGTTACCAGGATGGAGAGCGCGGCTCTCTTTTTGGAGGAACTGTGCTGTTATCTTACATTAACTTTCCGTCAAAGCAAGCTCTATTTTCTTTTCGCTTCTTTTTGCTTTCGTTTAGGGTGACCCAGCCGGGTCTTACCCACCTTCAAAATCCGGGATAATCGATTTAATCGGGAGGAATCATGAGTGCTGGCGCCGCCTCTTCCGCTGCTGTCAGAGCGTCATCTCGCGAAGCGACCCAGCCTGCAGTTAAAGCCGCAGGCGTTCCCTGGTATATCTGGTGCGCTGTGCTCGCCGTGACATCCGCCACGATAGGAGCGCATTGGGATATCTCGTGGCACAAGTCCATTGGCCGCGATACGTTCTGGACACCGGCCCACATGGCCATCTATCTGTGCGGCGTACTGGCCGGCATTGCCTTCGGTTATCTCATCCTGTTCACCACCTTTTCAAAATCCGCACCGCTGGCCCCTGCCTCGGTCCGCATCTGGGGCTTTCGCGCCCCGCTGGGTGCGTTCATCGCTTCCTGGGGCGGCATTGCAATGCTCACCTCGGCACCGTTCGACAACTGGTGGCACGATGCCTACGGCCTCGACGTCAAGATTGTCAGCCCGCCGCACATTCTGCTCTTTGCCGGAACGTATGCGGTTATTCTCGGCACGCTGGTCCTGATCGCCGGCTACATCAACCGCGCGAGCGGCGGCACGAAAGAAACGGCACGCCGGCTGTTTATTTACGGCACGGGCATTGTGCTGGTCATGATCATGGTGCTGCTGATGGAGTACAACGAACGCAGCGATCTCCACCAGTCGACGCCCTATATCGCAATGGCGCTGCTGGCGACGATTCCCCTGGCAGTGGCTCCGCGTGTTACCGGCTTCAAGTATGCCGCGACTGCCGTCGCCGCGTTTTACATGCTCTTCAATATAGGGCTGATCCTCGTGCTGCCACTCTTCCCCGCCCAGCCGAAACTCGGTCCGGTATACCAGCATGTAACGCAGTTCATCCCGCCCGAGTTTCCCATCCTGCTGATCGTTCCCGCGTTCGCACTCGATCTCTTCTGGCGACGTTCGAAGAACTGGAATGCCTGGCTGACCGCCGCAGTCAGCGGTCTCCTGTTTGTTGGCCTCCTTCTTGCGGCCGAATGGCCGTTTGCCGACTTTCTGATGTCGCCGGCATCGCGGAACCGCTTCTTTGGAACGATGTACTTCTGGTACGGTCTGCCGCCCGCTACGGACTATGCGCGGTACGTCTTTCACCGGTTTGAGACACCGGCCGAATTCTGGCGCGGCATTGTGATCGCGGCCGGCCTCGCGACGATCACTTTGCGATGGGGCCTATCGCGCGGCGAATGGCTGGGCAAAATAAAACGGTAGTTCAGGCGACGGCCATGTCGAAGACCCTTCACGCCGCGCGGACCATGTTCGCTTTCGCGGCGCTTGCCATGCTGGCGCAGGCGCATGTCGGAAGTCCCGATATCTATCTGGACAGTAAAGCCGGCCCCTACCAACTGTTCATCACGATTCGGACTCCGCAGGTTATTCCCGGCGTAGCGGAACTCGAGATCCGCTCGGAAACGCCCGGCATCCGCCAGATCCGCGCGGTACCGCTGCCGATGTCCGGACCGGGCGCGAGTTTTGCACCGGTTCCCGATCAGCTCACAGCCTCGCCGCAAGACCCCCAACTCTTCACCGGCTCGCTGTGGATGATGGCGCCCGGCTCGTGGCAGGTTCGCATCACGGCGGAGGGGGCGCAGGGAACCGGCCAAATCGCGATTCCTGTTCCCTCCGCCGCGCTAACAACGAAAAAGATGCCGTTCGGCCTGGGAGCTTTGCTCAGTGTGCTCGGCCTGTTTCTGGTCGCCGGCGTGGTGGCCATGGCGGGAGCAAACGCGCGCGAAGCAAAGCTGGACCCCGGCGTCGAACCCACGGCCCCCCAACGCCGTCGTGCCCGCGTCGCCATGGCAGTCAGTTTTCTGATCGTTGCCGGCATCCTTTGGGCGGGGAGCTCGTGGTGGGCGAGCGAAGCCGCCGCTTACGGGCACAAGGTTTACACCCCGATGAACATGCAAGCCGGGCTGGATTCCTCAGGCGTACTTTCGCTCAACCTCAGCGATCCCGGCTGGCTCAGGCCGCGCCCCGGTCATATCGCCCTGTTTACGCGATCGGTGGACGATCTCATTCCGGATCACAACCACCTGATGCATCTTTACGCCATCCGCCAGCCGGGTCTGGACGTGGTTTATCACCTTCATCCGGAGCTCGTGAGCAGCGGCGTCTTTCGGCTCAGCCTGCCAGTCATGCCGGCAGGCGATTACAAACTTTACGCCGATATCGTCCACGAGAGCGGTTTTCCCGAGACGCTGGTCAGCACGATTCACATCGGCCCTCTCAACGGCCGTCCGCTCGGGAGCGATGATGCCAGCGGCAGTTTCCGTCCATGGCCGGAGTGCTCGACCACTGCGAACACATTTACCCTGCCCGATAACTACAAGATGGTTTGGCTTCGTCCTGCGACACTGCGGGCCAGGCAGCCGGTACTTTTCCGCTTCCGCCTCGAAACGCCCTCGGGTGCGATACCCGACGATATGGCCCTCTACCTGGGCATGCCGGGCCATGCCGCGTTCCTGAAGACGGACGGCACGGTTTTCGCCCACATCCATCCTACGGGCTCGGTTTCGATGGCGGCGTTCCTGCTCGCTCAAGGGCAGAGCAGCGACATGGCCGGCATGGACATGCCCGGCATGGACCACCATGCCAACGCTGTATCGAGCGAGGTCGGTTTCCCTTACGGATTTCCGACGCCGGGCCGTTACCGGCTCTTCATCCAGATGAAGCATGGCCAGACGGTAGAAACGGGGATTTTCGATGCAGATGTGCGGTAGAGGCACGATCCTGGCTGAAGCCTGCCCCACCAGATTGCAAGTGCCAATTGCATGATTCCTGGCAGGCTGAAGCCTGCCCCACTGAAGCCTGCTCCATTATTCGCAGCGGAGCGCATCCATAGGATCGAGTTTCGAGGCGCGACGCGCGGGAAGGAACCCGGCGAGAGCACCGATCACAAAGAGCAGTCCGGCGGCGGCGGCAAGGGTTAGCGGATCATACGATTTCAGCTCGAACAACAGCGAATTGGCGCCACGTCCGGCAGCCAGCGACAGCATGGTACCGATGGCGACGCCGATGACCAGCAGGACGCCTGCTTCGCGCATCACCATGGCGACGACCTGTCCGCGGTTCGCGCCAAGCGCAACGCGGATTCCGATCTCGCTGCGGCGGCGCGCCACGGTGTACGAGATGACACCGTAAAGGCCCACCATCCCGAGCAACGCCGCCAAAACTCCAAAGAATCCCGAGAGCATCGCCATGAGCCGTTCAGGCACGAGCTCGTCGCGTATCTGCGTTCCAAAGACCCTGAACTCCGCGATGATTTCCGGATGTTTTGCGGCGATGCGGTGCTTGATGGAATCGATCACGACGGCAGACGGTTCGTTCGAATGGATTATGATTTCGGTCCAAGGCACGGGCGCAGGGAACTGCAATGCGGGAGCGAAGGCCATGGGCGGTGTATCGCAACGCAGGCAGTCATACTTCGTGTCAGGAATGACACCAACGATCTCGTAAACGGTGGATGGGTAGTTTGGCTCGGCGTGAGTGCGCATGGTTCGTCCGAGGGGATTGGTTCCTTTGAGAAACTGGCGGACGAATGTCTGGTTCACAATGGCAACGCGCTGCGAGGTACCGGTATCTTTCTGATTGAACGCGCGACCGGCGAGCAGCGGCACGCCCATGGTTTGGAAATAGTCCGGACTCACCCAGGTGAACTTCGAGTCTCCAACAAGCGGCCCGACGGTGATGCGATGGCTCCAACTGCCGCCCAGCAGCGGCACCATGGTGGTGGTCGCGGCATCCAGTATGCCGGGGACGGAACGTACGTCTTCGAGCAATTCGCGCTTGAACTCTTCCAGGTGCTCGCGGGGAACGTTAGATTTCTGAAACCCGATATAGGCTACGGTGATTCCATCTTTGCGGAGTCCGGAGTCGACGGTCATCAAGTTGTAGAAGCTGCGGACGAACAGCAGCGCGCCGACCAACAGAACGAGCGAGATGGAGACCTGCATGACGACGATGGCGCGCTGGAAGGAGAAGCGCTCGCGGCCGGCGGCCGTGCTGCGGCCACCGGCTTTCATGGCGGTCACGGGGTCGGCGCCAGAAGCACACAGAGCAGGGACTACGCCGAAAACGATGCACGTGAAAACGGCTACGCACGCGGTGAAGAGCAATACGCGCGCATCGGCCGCGACAGGCAGGGTGACGAGGTTGTTCTCAGTGGAAAGCGACGAGATCAAGACGCGGCTCAACAACTCCGCGAGGCCAAATCCTAAGGCAGCGCCGATTGCGGCTAACAGGCAGCTTTCGACCAGCAATTGACGCAACAGTCGGATGCGCCCTGCTCCCAGGGCAAGGCGCACGGCGATCTCACGCTCGCGTGTTCCGGCACGGGCCAGCATAAGGTTGGCCAGATTAGCGCAGGCGATTAACAGCACCAAGCCCGTGATACCCAGCAGCAGTCGCAGCGACGAATCGTATGCATCTCTGAGATGGCTGACACCAGATGAGGCCGGAAGAGCGCCCAGCAGGAAGTTGCGGTATCGCTTAATGGTGCCCGGATCGTAGCCGGTGGTCTCTGTCGCGGCCATAATACCGGGGCTTATGGCGGCCAACCGGGCCGAGGCGCGCTGCAAACTCCAGCCCGGCTGCAGGCGGCCCATCACCGTGACATCAAACAGGTTGCGGCTCAACTGCTGTTGAGGGCGACAGAAGGGGAGGGCGATGTCAAAGCGCTCGCCCACCACTAAGCCGAAGAAAGAAGGCGGGGTGACGCCGACAATCTGTTTGAGTTCGCCATTGATGAGGAGCTTTGTGCCGGCGTTAATGGGCCGGCCTCCGAGCTTGCTTTGCCAATACGCTTCACTGACTACGGCGGTGGTTTCGGGGCAGGCGTGCTCATCGTCCGGTCCGGTAAGACGGCCACGCCACGGGCTGACGCCGAGGACGCGGAAGAAGTCGCCGCTGACGATGATGGCGTTGGCAAGCTGGAAATCACTGCCTTCTCCAACGACGGCCTGGTCTTTACTCCACGCGAAGACACCCGAGAAGCCGGGATGGCTGCGGTGGAGCTCCTCCCAGATCGGCCGCGTGAGTTCGCCGTAGGGGCCGTTGACACCCATTCCGCCGTTACCGCCGACGATTTTCACCTCGGCCAGTTCCTGCGGATTCCGGAGGGGCAGACTACGTAAACGAACCGCGTCGAGAAGTTGAAAGATGGCCGTATTGGCGCCAATTCCGAGGGCCAGCGAGAGGATGGCGACAAGCGCAAAGCCAGGATTGGCGAGCAGCAGGCGCGCGCCGTAACGTACATCCTGCAGGAGGCTCTCCAGCCAGAAAACGGTGTTCATGCGGTAGATCTCCTCGCGAATCAGGGATGGATTTCCAAACTTGCGGCGCGCTGCCGAGGCAGCTTCGGCGGCTGTCATGCCGCGCGCGATGTTCCCGGCCGTCTCGATCTCGAGATAAGACTCGATCTCGTTCGCTCTTTCGCGATCCCACCAGTCCCGGCGAAGAAAGCGCCGCCAGCTCATAAATGGTTCACTCCTCCGCGGGCCGCAGCACCTGGTTGACAGCGCGGACGACGCGCTCCCACCGGCTGGTTTCGACGCCCAATTGCCTGCGTCCTGCTTGAGTGAGCCGGTAATAGCGGGCTTTGCGATTGTTTTCCGAAGTTCCCCAGAAGGAGGCGATCCAACTGCGGTCTTCGAGGCGGTGCAGCGCGGGATAGAGCGAGCCGTGTTCGACCTGTAGAACATCTTCCGAACGCAGTCCGATGACGTGCGCGATGGTGTGGCCGTGCGCAGGACCGAGAGCTAGTGTCTGCAGAATCAGCATATCGAGAGTTCCTTGCAGGATCTCGGTTGGAGTGGTTTCGGTTCGCCGTCGGGTCATTCGGATGCAACGTTATTCTACTCCACTAGAAGGTCTACCGGAGCGTTTTCGAAGCTATATACGAAAGCCCGCGGAAAAAGTTTGCACTTTTTTTGCAGCCGCTTGCTTACGCGGCGACGTTTACTTGCGCGGTGCGTGTTTTTTCAGATATTCGGCGAGCGCGACGGCGTTATTGTGCTCGGGGTCATGAGCATCGTACATCAGCGTGACAGTACCTTTGCCCGCGGCTTCCAGGAGAGGTTTCCAGGCTTCGGGGTTTGCATCGAGCTCGGCGAAGTACCGCCGGCGAAATTCGTCCCATTTTGCAGGGTCGTGATGAAACTCGTGCCGGAGTTCGTTGCTGGGCGCCGCGTCCTTGAGCCAACCGTCCATTTTGAGAGAGGCCTTGGCGACGCCGCGAGGCCACAGCCGGTCGACAAGGTAGCGTGCGCCGTCTCCCGGTTCGGCTTCGTCGCGCGCCCGCTTCAGCTTGATCATTTCCGGTGCTCCGAGCAAATCATAACGCGAAACGGCGGCTCAGGCGGCCTTTTTGAGGGCAAGGCGTTCGTTCTCGAGTTGTTCCTGGATGTCCTGGGCGAGGTAATCGGGGTATTGGGACCGGGCGTTGCGAGCTTCCATCCGGGCAACGCTCTCCTCGATTTCTTCGATTGAAAATTCGAAGCCAAATTCTTCCGGATCGAGCATGGAGCCATTTCCCTTGAACTCTTTATAGAGAGCGACGGCCTGGCGGAGCTGGCGGTCGTGTTCGCGGCGGCGCTGTTCCTGCAGCTCTTTGAGTTCGGCCGTGTCATTCTCGCGCTGGCGGCGGAGGCGTGATTCCTGGATGCTCAGATTGTTGAGGTCGCGGCGATAGGTGAGGAAGACTTGCGCTTCGATGAGCGATTTGCGGACAGCTTGCTCTTCTTCGTGCGCGAATTTGTCTGCGAATTCGAGGCGGCCGAGGGCGTAGATGCCGGCTTCGAGCGAGGGAATGCGCAGGAGGCGCCATTCGGTATCGGCGAGAGACTGGACGAGGGCGCGCTCGGCGTCGGTGGCGGGGTCCCATTCTTTGAAGAAGCGGGCGATGTGCGCTTCGTAGGCACTCGCATCGTCAGTGGGCAGCAGGACGGTGCGACCGGTGAGACCGGTTTTGACGGCGTTGAGGGAGGATTTCGCTTTTCCCTCCTCCGATTTGGGACCGGTAGAGAGTTGCGCGTTGGCGCGATTGGCGGCGACTTGGGCTTTCGATGACATCGATGAATGAAACTCCTTTGCGATAGGGACGATAGCATGGCGGAACAAGCGTTTGGAGTTAAGTTATTGAGTGGATTGGGCGAGTTGCCTGTGATCGCCGCACGGGCAGGGGCGCACAACGGGGGAAAAAGGACACGCTACGGGCCAGCAGAACATATGCCGAAATTCCGACGGGCGCGATCGGCGGAGTCTACTGCCGCCCATATTCACTCAAGGAAGCGAGCAAGTCTGGCTACGGCGGGCATAGCGGGACGCATCGCAGCAACAACTCCGTCTGATCTTCCTGATTGGCTCGAAAATGACTTCTGTGCTACCTAAGTTCAGCCTGCCCTCCGCCGCATTTCGGGGTGCACGCTCCGTATTCTAACGATCATCGAGCGCTACACACGAGAGGCCCTCGCAGTAGAATTGGACACCTCGGTTCGCGGCTTGCGCGTCCGGCGAGTCCTCGATCAGTTCGCTGCCGAACGAGCGTATCCCGAGGAGATTCGAGTCGATAACGGCCCCAAGTTTCTCGGCCAGGCGGTCTATGTCAACCTGCGTACCTTCGAAGAAGTTTGTCCGGGTCTTTAAAAAAAGGAAGAGCTTCGCTATTGCACGCTTCGCCAGATACTACACGCTATCCCCGCTGTACATATTTTCTATTGTTGTTTTAGGGACTAATGGTGTGAAAGTATCAGCTTGCTTAGCCTCGTCGCTTTTAACCTTTTCGATCTTGTTTCCCGCTCGTTCCCAAGATCTGGATCGCGCTCATGCCTCTTCGAGGCATGTGATCGTAAACTCAGCTAACTCGTGGCAAGAAGAAGCTCACCGATCGAAAGCTGCTCCTAATTCGCAGCGGGCCTTGGCGATCCGCGCCGCACGCGACGCTTATATCGACAAGGTCTATGGTCTCGGGGTGCCGCTAGAGCAACTCGAAGAACAACATCTCGCTTACAGGTTTCCTAATTTACCTCTGCTCTTGGGTAGCTCAGAAATACCTGCCGCCTTTCGTGACGAGTCAGTGTTTGTTGGAACCTTTGACGCCTTTGATCCTGTCCTATCAAAATCTCATCAGACCATCTACGAAGAGATTCATATTAACGTCGAGCGCGTGCTGTATCCCGAACAGTCGGATTTGTCAGGTTCGATGATCGACATCCTGGTCCCCGGCGGTACAGTCTTGCTCAACGGCCAAACCAAGTCGTATCACACCGCTCAGCAAGAATACGGCCTAAGCCCTGGGCATCGTTACGTTCTCTTTGTGGAATACATTCCAAAGGGCGATTTTTATCTATTGAGAGACTCTATCTCTCTCGATAGCGGCACAGCTCGCCCCAACTCACCGGCTGCCACCAGCGCGGCGACTGCGGGGAAGTGGGCGTTCACTGGTCTGTCGGAGCCTGCTCTTCTCACACGGCTCTCTGCTGAATTAAAAAAGCAACAGCATCAATAGTAAACGGACTTCTTCAGGGCGCGCCCATATGAGACTGTACACATCCGTTTTGGGGCTCATTTCAGCCTTCGGAATCTTCGCAGCGGTTTGCAGCAACGGGGCACCGCCAAATACGAGCGATAACAGCAGCGGCTTAGTGGCCTATTGGCCGGCTCGCGATTCTCATCAATGGCAATCGTTTGGTACTCCCGAGCAGTGAACAGCAGTTACGCAAGCTCATTGAGCAAACAGTGGGAGATTCAGCCCGATAGTCCACATAGAGGTCGCTCCCGGCCAGGACCCGCTCGCGCTGCCCTCGGAGCATGGTGCCTCGAAGCCCAACGCCAACGCGAGACGCCCATGCCCTGTGCA
>Ga0213872_10000301_pt1 | contig 42239 bp, 35 predicted proteins | sample VelepicomBERX_R2_FD_160071 | JGI IMG/M metagenome (GOLD analysis project Ga0213872, IMG submission 160071) | Rhizosphere microbial communities from Vellozia epidendroides in rupestrian grasslands, the National Park of Serra do Cipo, Brazil - RX_R2 | ecosystem: Host-associated > Plants > Roots >... | reverse complement strand
ATGAATCCGAGCTTGCGCCAGATGCGCGCCCTGGTGGCGATCGCCAAGACCGGCAGCTTTACCCTCGCTGCCGATTATCTGCACGTGACCCAGTCCGCGCTGAGCGGCCAGATCAAGGAACTGGAGCAATTACTGGGCGTGACCGTAATCGAGCGTACCACGCGCAAGGCGCAGCTGTCGGAACTGGGGCGCGAGCTGTACCCCCTGTTCGACAAGATGCTGCAGGATCTGGACGGCGCCATGGCCGATATCGCCAGCCGCAAGGCGCTCAAGAAAGGCATGGTGCGCATCGCCGCGCCGCAGATGCTATCCTGCACCCTGCTGCCGGAGGTGATCGCCGCCTACCGCGCGGCCCATCCCGAGGTGCAGGTGCGGCTGGTGGACTGTCCGCTGGAGACGGTGACGGGCCGCGTGTTCAGCGGTGAAGTCGACTTCGGCATCGGCCCGGAGCGCGATCCCAGCGCGGAGATTGATGGCGCACCTTTATTTGAAATGCCCTTCGTGCTGGTCTACCCGCCCGGCCATCCGCTGGAGAGCAAGGAGCGCGTCACCTGGTCCGACGTCAGCGACTATCCCTTCATCTCGCTGCAGGGCCAGTTCACCGAGCGCCTGCTGCGCGATATGCACGTCTCGTTCCGCGAGCTGTCACTGAGCCCGTACAACGAAGTGACCTTCATGACCACCGCGCTGGCGATGGTCAATGCACGCCTGGGCATCACGGCCTGCCTGCCGTATGCGGAGCAGATGGTGCAGCTGTACGGCCTGCAGATGCGCCAGCTGTACGAACCGGAACTGAACCGCCGCTTCTTCGTCTACACCAAGAGCGCCCGCGCCTTAAGCCCCGCCGCCGACAGCTTCGTCACCTTCCTGCGCGCCCGCATGGCGGCGCATGCCTGGAATGCCTATCAAAGCGGAGATGCAGCTTCCGGATAAAGGTTCGGCAGCAGAAAACCGAGCGCATCGAGCGGCAGCCCAAAATGCACCCGGCCCAGCGGCGTGTCGCTGGCCAGCAAGCCATGCCGCAGCAAAGCGGACAGCAGGTTCCTGGCCGTACGCTCGCCCAGTCCCGTCATCTGCGAGAACTCGCCGCGCGTAACAGGACCGGCTGCAAAAACGTGATGCAGCGGCAGCACGGCTTCTGCACGTATGGCCCTATCCTCGGCACTGAGAAAGGTGATCAGCGCCGAAAGCCGCTGGCGCATGCCATCCAGGTCCAGCATGCGGCCCATGAACGTGACCTGATCCTCGCATACCGCCAGAAAGTATTGCACCCATTCGAACAGTCCCTGGCCACTCAGATTTCCCCGGCCATCCAGATCACCGCGGCGCGGCGCATCGGCATTCGCCAGTGCCGAGTAATAAGCCTGCCGGTCGCGCGCCAGGCCCCGGCTGGGAGACCATAAGCCTGCCGATAACGGCCACAGGGCGGCATGGCTTTGCAAGCGCGTAGCCCGGCCATTCCCGTCAAGGAAAGGATGTACCCAGGCGACCCGGTGATGCAACAAGGCGATGACAATCAAGCGCTTTTCCCAGCCCGTTCCCGCCCCGTACACTTGATCCAGCCGGGACAAGAAGGCAGGCAGGGCGGATGCCAGCGGAGCCACATGCTTGCCTACATCCACGTTATGGCTGCGCAGTTGCCCCGGCTCTACGATCAGCCCCTCATCCGACAGCCGGTCCGTCGGCGCGAGACGTTCGTATAACGCCTGATGTGCCCGCTGCAGAAATGCGCTGGATAAGGGTGCCATTTCCAGCGTCTCCAGCTCGCGCTCCGCCTCGATATGCGCCAGTGCGATGCGCTGTAGCCTCGCGACTTCTGGGCGGCTGGAAAAATCGTGACGCAAGGCGCGCTCAATATTTCGGGGATGGGTGCTCTGCCCTTCGATCCGATTGCTGTAATACGAATTCATCGAGCGCACCAATTCAAAGGCTCGAACTGGTGGGCTGAGTCGTACATAAAATTTGCCGAGTTGATCGCCACTCTAACTCTTTGATTCTATGCCGATAAATTCATACTGCCAGCAAAATTTTGCCGACTTTTTTGCCGAGTTCAAGCCAGGCAGCACTTGCTCTGATAGCCCGCCACCAGGGCATCCAGCAGGCCGCGCACGGCGGGGACCAGGCCGCGGCGCGAAGGGAAGACGGCGTGCACCATCAGGCTTGGCGAACTGTATTGCGGCAGCACCGGCTCCAACAGGCCGGCATCAAGCTCGCCCTGCACCTGGTCACGCGGCAGCTGGGTAACGCCCAGCCCGCTGACGGCGGCCACGCGCAAGGTCGGCATATCGTCCGTCACCATGCGCGGCGAATGCGGCACCGAGACGCGGTTGCCGTCGATCGCCACCAGATTCCACACGTATTTATCGCCCGCGCGCGCCATCGCCAGCGTGGGCAGCTTGGACAGGCCGTAGACGTCCTGCGGCCGCTCGAATTCCCGGAACAGGCGCGGACTGGCCACCAGCATCGGCACCGAGGTGGCCAGCATGCGCACCGCCAGATCGCTGTCGTCCAGCGGCGGCGTGCGCGCACGCACGGCGATGTCGATGCCCTCTTCGATCACGTCCACGCGGCGGTTGGTGGCGTCCACCGATACCCGCACCAGTGGATTGGCGGCCATGTAGTTGACCACCACCTGGTTCAGTCCGCCCTGCAGCAGGGCCAGCGGACAGCTCATCCGCACCAGCCCTTGCGGCACGGAGCGGGTGCGGTCGATGGCGTCGCGCGCGGCCTGGGCCTCGGCCACCACGGCGGCGCAGTGGCCGTAAAAGGTCTGGCCTGCCTCGGTGACAGAAATGCGGCGCGTGGTGCGGTTCAGCAGGCGCACGCCCAGCTGCTTTTCCAGCGCCACGATATGACGGCTCAGCTTGGACGCCTGCATCCCCAGGGCGGAAGCCGCCGCCGTATAGCCGCCAAATTCGACGACCTTGGCAAAAAGATACATGTCATGCAAGTCGTGGACGTCATCCATCTCTTTATCCCAAATTTGCAATAGTCATTTGCATTTTACCCCCTATTACATTGATTGTTGCAGGACTATCCTGATAACTCTCTTATCTTGTCCGACAACATCATGAAAATCTTGCATCTCGATTCCTGCGCACTGGGGAATGACTCGGCCTCGCGCCGCTTTACCGCTCAAGTGGTGGCGGCACTGGTGGCGGACAATGCCGCGCCGGTCGAGTATCGCGACCTGGCGGCGACTTCATTGTGCCACGTTAGCGCTCCCCTGCTGCAGGTGATGCGCGGCCATTGGGACGCCTCCCTGCCGATGAACGCCGAGCTGCAGGCCGAGGTGCTGCAGGCCGAGGTGCTGCTGCAAGAGTTTCTGGAAGCGGATGTGGTCGTACTGGGTGCGCCAATGTACAACTTTGCCATGCCGTCACGACTGAAGAGCTGGCTGGATCGTATCCTGCAGGCTGGCCGTACTTACCACGTCAGCTCGCCTGACGCGCGCGCCATGCTGAAAAATAAGCAAGTTCTGATCGTCTCGTCCATGTGCAGCCACCTGGACGTCAGCCACGAGATGAAACTGCTCGATTCGCATGAACTGCATCTGCGCACCGTGTTCACCACCATGGGCATCGAGCGCGTCAAGGCGATCCGTACCGACCAGTGGAATGGCCACGTCGAGACCTTTAACGAATGGTGCGAGGATCTACTCGAGGCAGCTTGAGCACGAAGGCAGGCGATCCGCAGTATCATGCAGGGCATGAGTGCGAATACGAATACTATTGCCGTCAACAAGACGATGGATCTGTTCGACGACCATGACAGCGTCTGGCTGTTTGGCTACGGATCCTTGATCTACAAGGCGGACTTTCCTTACATCGAACGGCGCCCGGCCAGCATCACGGGCTGGACGCGCCGCTTCTGGCAAGGCTCCCATGACCATCGCGGCACACCGGAAGCGCCGGGCCGCGTGGTCACCATCATTGAGGAAGCGGACGCCATCTGCCACGGCATGGCCTACCTGGTCACGCCGGAAGAATTTGCCCACCTCGATTACCGCGAAAAAAACGGCTACCTGCGCCTGCCCATCGCCATCCACTTTGACGATGGACGCGAAGTGACCGGCCTGGTCTACATCGCCACCGAGGACAACACGGCCTTCCTGGGCGCAGCCTCCGAACAGGAGATTGCGCGCCACATCGCCCGCTCGGCCGGTCCCAGCGGTCCCAACAGCGACTATCTGAACCACCTGGCTGTTGCCTTGCGCGAAATGGGCAAGAGCGATCCGCATGTGTTCGAGATTGAACGGCATCTGGCTGCGCTGAGCACCTCCGCTTTGGAATAAATTCAGAATAAATCGAGCTGGTTGCGCTGCGCCTTGGCCGAGGCCGGCACCACCAGCGGACGGCGGAAGCATGAGGCATCCATCTCGGAAAAGCGGCTGCCGTGTCCCGTCAAACCCAGGCGCGCCTTGGCGATCTGGAAGCGCTGGCGGATCAGCTCGGCCCACACACCCTCGCCCACCATGCGCGTGGCGAAGTCGCTCTCGTAGTCTTTACCGCCGCGCATTTCGCGCACGCGGTTCATCACCCGCTTGGCCCGTTCGGGGAAATGCGCTTCCAGCCATTGCTGGAACAGCGGCGACACTTCCCACGGCAAACGCAGCACCGTGTAGTGCGCGCTGACGGCGCCCGCTTGCGCCACCGCCTCCAGCAAACGCTCGATATCCGGCTCGGTAATAAACGGAATGATCGGCGCCATGCTCACGGCGACAGGAATACCCGCATCGGTCAGCGTGCGGATGGTGCGCAGGCGCCGCGCCGGTGCGGCCGCGCGCGGCTCCAGCGTGCGCGAGATGGATGGGTCCAGCGTCGTCAGCGTAATGGCCACCGCCGCCTGCCGCTTGGCCGCCATCGACGCCAGAATATCGATGTCGCGCTCGATCAGCGAGGACTTGGTGATCAGCCCGACCGGGTGCTCGCATTCCTGCAGCACTTCCAGCACGCGCCGCGTCAATCCCCGTTCGCGCTCGCAGGGCTGATAAGCGTCCGTGTTGACGCCCAGCGCGATCGACTGCGGCTCATAACCGGGCCGCGCCAGCTCGCGCCGCAGCAGTTCCGGCGCGTTCACCTTGGCGAAGATCTTGCTCTCGAAATCCATGCCGGGCGACAGTCCCAGATAGCTGTGCGTGGGCCGGGCAAAGCAATAGATGCAGCCGTGCTCGCATCCGCGATACGGATTCAAGGACACGCCAAACGGCAAGTCCGGCGACTGGTTGCGGCTGAGGATGGACTTGGCGACTTCATCCGTCACCTGGGTCTTCCGGGGTGAAGCCTCCTCTTCCTCGCGCTCCCAGCCGTCGTCATAAGCTTCGCGCGCGTTGAGCTCGTAGCGGCCTTGCATATTCGAGACGGCGCCGCGTCCCTTTTGCGCCTTGAGCGGCGGGGGCGGCAGCATTACCTGCTCGATGAGAGGATTTCTGGGCATCGCAATCGCCTAAACTACTGTATACACATACAGTATTCTATGCCGCTTCCGGCCCCATATCAAGGCTTAGCTGGTAAAATTCGCATGAATTGAGGTTCACGCTTCTGTAGCGCCCCATCCCACTCACACGCATCTGGACGCCGCCCCGTGCATGGCGACGGCCGGACCATTTTTGACGCGAGCATTTCATGACCACATCGAACAACACGCCGCTGCCATCCTTCCTGAGCCGGATTGCGATTGCCATCGGCGCCTTCTTCCGCGCCCTGTCCGACGCCGAGTACGCTGCCCAGCTGCAGCGCCTGGCTGATGGCGCAGCTGTCGCGGCGCCCGTAGCAGCCCCAGTCGCCGCGCCCGTCGCTGCACCAGCACCAGCTCCGGCCCCTGCGCCTGCTCCCCTGCGCGAAACCACGCCTGACGCCGCCCTGCAACTGCTGAGCCTGTTCCAGCGCGAAGCCCGCCTGATCGACTTCACCCAGGAAAACCTGAGCGGCTATTCCGACGCCGACATCGGCGCCGCCGCGCGCGTGGTGCACGAAGGCTGCAGCAAGGTACTGCGCGAACACTTCACCATCGAGCCGGTGCGCAGCGAAGCCGAAGGCAGCCGCATCGTGCTGGAAGCGGGCTTTGACGCCGCCGCCGTGCGCCTGACCGGCAACGTGGTCGGCCAGCCGCCATTCCGTGGCGCCCTGAGCCATCGCGGCTGGCGCGCCGCCAGTGTGCGCCTGCCCAAGCTGGCAGAAGCGCATGACGCCGCGATCCTGGCCCCGGCCGAGGTGGAACTATGAGCGATCCACGCTATGCCATCGGCATCGACCTGGGCACCACGCACAGTGCGCTGTCCTATGTGAACCTGGGCGCCAGCGATGGCGAAAAGACCAGCCACGGCGTGCTGCCGGTCCCGCAGCTGACCCAACCGGGCACGGTGGAAGACCTGCCGCTGCTGCCGTCCTTCCTCTACCTGCCGCATCCGGATGAACTGGCGCCCGGCGACCTGAGCCTGCCATGGGCCGACGCCGGCCAGACCGGCGTGGCCGGCGAAATGGCGCGCAGCCGTGGCGCCACCATGCCGATCCGCCTGGTGTCCTCGGCCAAGAGCTGGCTGTGCCACCCTGGCGTGGACCGCCGCGCAGCGATTCTGCCAAACGACGCGCCGGAAGAAGTCACGCGCGTCTCGCCGCTGGAAGCTTCCACGCGCTACCTGCAGCACCTGCGCCAGGCCTGGGATCAGGCCCACCCTGAGGCGCCGTTTGTCGAGCAGTCGGTCACCGTGACGATTCCGGCCTCCTTCGATCCGGGCGCGCGCGAACTGACCGCCGAAGCGGCCCGCAACGCCGGCTACGGCAATCTGACCTTGCTGGAAGAACCGCAGGCAGCCCTGTACAGCTGGATCCAGAACAGCGATGGCCGCTGGCGTAAAGAAGTCAAGCCAGGCGATATCCTGCTGGTGGTGGACGTTGGTGGAGGCACCAGCGACTTTTCGCTGATCGCCGTGCTGGAACGCGACGGCGTGCTGGAACCGCACCGCATCGCCGTGGGCGACCACATCCTGCTGGGCGGCGACAATATGGACCTGGCGCTGGCTCACCTGGTGACCCGCAAGCTGGCTGCCAACGGCACCCAGCTCGACGCATGGCAGCTGCGCGCGCTGACCTACGGCTGCCGTAGCGCGAAGGAAGCGCTGCTCTCCAACGCCGATGCGCAGACCTGGCCAATCGTCGTGCCAAGCCGTGGTTCCAAACTGATTGGCGGTTCGATCCGCACCGAACTCACGCGCGATGAAGTGACCACCTTCATCCTCGACGGCTTCTTCCCGAAAGTGGATGCCGCCGCGCGTCCGGCCGTGCGCACCCGCGCGGGCCTGACCCAGCTTGGCCTGCCGTATGCGCAGGACGCTGGCGTGACGCGTCATCTGGCCGCCTTCCTGGCGCGCCAGCTGGGCGCAACCGCCGAGCTGCAAGGCTACGAGGGCAAGCAAAGCGCCGACGCAACTTTCCTGCATCCGACCGCGGTACTGTTCAACGGCGGCGTGTTCAAGTCGGAAATGCTGGCGCAGCGCGTGATGGAAACCATCAACGACTGGCTCTACATGGAAGGCGCGGAACCGGCACGCATGCTGGGCGGCGCCGATCTGGACCTGGCCGTGGCACGCGGCGCAGCTTACTACAGCTACGTGCGTCGCGGCAGCGGCGTGCGTATTCGCGGCGGCACGGCGCGTTCCTATTACGTGGCGATCGAGTCGTCGATGATGGCGATTCCCGGCATGGAGCCGCCGATTCAGGCCCTGTGCGTGGCGCCTTTCGGCATGGAAGAAGGCAGCGAGATCGAATTGCCAAACCAGGAATTCGGCCTGGTGGTGGGCGAGCCGGTGCAGTTCCGCTTCTTCGGCTCTTCGGTGCGCCGCCAGGACCAGATTGGCACACTGCTCGATTTCTGGGGTCCGGACGAGCTGCAGGAGCTGAACGAAATCCGAGCAACGCTGTCGACCGAAGGCCGCCAGTCCGGTGACGTGGTGCAGGTCAAACTGCACGCCATGGCCACCGAATCCGGCACGCTGGAACTGCTCGCGGTGGCGCAGGATGGCCAGCGCTGGAAGGTCGAATTCGACGTGCGCAACGAGGCATGAGTCAATTCGTCGTCAGCATCGACCTGGGCACCACCAATACGGTGCTGGCCTACGCACGCGCTGACGACGCCCACGGCCGCGAACAGGTTCGCCTGTTCGAGATCGATCAGCTCACAGCGCCAGGCGAAGTAGGCGCGGCCACGCTGCTGCCTTCGCTGCGCTACCATCCCGCGCCCAGCGAGCTGGCCGATGGCGCGACACAACTGCCTTGGCCGCAGGCCAATGTAGCCGCAGCCCACCGCAGCGCGGGCACAAGTGCGGACGCTGGTGCGGGCACAAGCGCGGCTGAAGCACAGCCGCAGCCCGTTATCGGCAAGCTCGCGCGCCAGCTCGGCGCGCAGGTGCCGGGACGGCTGGTGGCAAGCGCCAAGAGCTGGCTCTCGCATCCCTCGGTTGATCGCACCGCCGCCATCCTGCCCTGGGGCGCAGCGGACGACGTGGCCAGGGTTTCTCCGGTCGAGGCCAGCGCCAGCTACCTGGTGCACGTGCGCGCTGCCTGGAACACCCGCTTCCCGCAAGCCCTGCTAGAACAACAGCAGCTGGTCCTGACCATCCCCGCTTCCTTCGATGAAGGCGCGCGCGCCCTCACGCTGGAAGCCGCGCACCTGGCCGGCCTGCCCGACCTGCGCCTGCTGGAAGAACCGCAAGCGGCCTTCTACGACTGGCTGTTCCGCCATCGCGCCGCACTGACGGCAGAACTGGAGCAGACCCGCCTCGTGCTGGTCGCCGACGTGGGCGGCGGCACCACCGACTTCAGCCTGATCAAGGTCGAGATGGTGGACGGCGAACCGCTGATCAGCCGTATCGGCGTAGGCAATCACCTGATCCTCGGTGGCGACAATATGGATCTCGCCCTGGCCCATCTGGTGGAAACCCGCATGGCAGGAGGCGCCGAAGCCGCGGCCCGAAACAAGCTGTCATCCACAGCCCTGTCGCAGCTGACGGAACGCTGCCGCGCCGCCAAGGAGCAGTTGCTGGCAGACGATGCGCCCGAACGCGCTACCGTCACCCTGCTCGGTTCCGGCTCGCGCCTGATTGGCGGCGCGCGCTCCGCCGAACTGACGCGCGAAGAAGTCACTGCGCTGGTGGTCGACGGCTTCTTCCCGCTCAACGAAACCCAGGAAACCGCCCGCCGTGGACGCGGCGCGATCGTCGAATTCGGCCTGCCCTACGCCAGCGACGCAGCCATCACGCGCCATCTCGCCAGCTTCCTGCGCCAGCATGCCGCCGCCGCGCGCGAAGCGCTTGGCGTGGACGCAGACATTCCGGTCCCCGACACGCTGCTGCTGAACGGCGGCGTCTTCCGCGCAGCAGCCCTGGCGCGCCGCCTGGAAGCGGTGCTGTCGAACTGGCGCGGCGCACCGCTGCGCGTTCTGCACAACGACAATCCCGACGTCGCCGTCGCACGCGGCGGCGTCGCCTACGCGCTGGGCCGCATGGGCCGTGCACCCGTCATCGGTGGCGGCTCGCCGCGTAGCTACTTCCTCGTGCTGGATGAAGCCCACACGCCCGGCAAGCCGCAACGCGCCATCTGCCTGCTCCCGCGCGGCAGCGCCGAAGGCAGCGAACTTCTCCTGGACAGCCGCAGCTTCGCCTTGCGCGTTGGCCGCCCCGTGCGCTTCCACCTCGCCAGTTCCACCGCCGAAGACGGCCACGCTCCGGCGCCAGGCGAGATGGTGGACCTGAGCCAGGGCGACTATCAGCGCCTGCCGCCCATCGCCACCGTCCTGCGCGATAGCGATGCAGACAAGGACGCGCGCAAGGAAATTCCCGTCCAGCTGGCGACTACCCTGAGCGAAGTGGGCACGCTGGAAGTCCATTGCATCGCTCAGGAAAACGGCCAGCGCTGGCAACTGGAATTCCAGCTGCGCGCATCTGCGGAAGCCGAAGCCGCCGGCACCGAACAATCCACCGAAGCCTACCCCATGCCCGTCGGCCTGCCCGCCGCATTGGAAAAGATCGACCGCATCTTCGGCAGCCGTTCGCAGCAAGTGGATCAGAAAGAAGTCAAACAGCTGCGCAGCCACCTGGAGCAGCTGCTGGGCAGCCGCGAGAACTGGCACACGCCCTTGCTGCGCCGCCTGTTCGACGCCCTCCTGGAACGCGCCAAGGCCCGCCGCCGCTCGGCCGAACACGAACGCGCCTGGCTGAACCTGAGCGGCTTCTGCCTGCGCCCCGGCTTCGGCTATGCGCTGGACCCGTGGCGCATCGAGCAGCTATGGGCCCTGTTCGACACCGGCGCCCAGTATCACAAGGACAGCCAGGTCTGCACCGAGTGGTGGACCATGTGGCGCCGCGTGGCGGGTGGCCTGCCCGCCGACGCCCAGCTGCGCGTGCTGGACGATTTCGCCTTCAACGTGCAGGCCGACGCGCAGGAACGTGGCCGCCGTCCGCAAACCCTGGTCAACGGCAGTGAAGAGGACATGCTGCGCCTGGGCGCCTCGCTGGAGCGCATCCCCGGCAACTACAAGGCCGAAATCGGTGCATGGATGCTGGGCCAGATCGAACAAGCCGTCGCCGCCAGGACCGACGCCGTACTGGCGCGCCACCTGTGGGGCCTAAGCCGGGTTGGCGCGCGCCAGCCCTTTCACGGCAGCGCGCACGACGTGGTGGCCACCGAAACGATGGAGCAATGGCTGTCCGCCATCCTGGCGCTGGACTGGAAAAAGACCGAGCCTGCCGCCTTCGCCGCAGCCCACCTGGCGCGCATGACCGGCGACCGCACCCGCGACGTCAATCCGGCTGTGCGCGAGGAGGTAATCCGCCGCCTCAACGTCATCAAGGCGCCCGCCAGCTGGATCACCATGGTGCAGCAAGTGGTGCAGCTGGATCAGGCCAACGAAAAGCGCATCCTGGGCGACTCCCTGCCGCCCGGCCTCAAGCTGATCGCCTGAAGCCCGCATCGCGCTGCAAAATCGCAACACCGCGAAAAATTCAATTTCACATTTGTTCGGCAGCGCACACTGCTAAGTTCGTGGATCGAAGGAAATTCATATTTACTACAATTATTTAATTGATAATCGTTCAATAGAAATAATAATTCCGCCTGCCTATACTGGCTCAACAACCACAACAACGGAGGCGAACCATGAAAACACTTCCCCGCATGCTTGCCCTGGCCGCACTGGCCGCCACCTTTTCCGCGCAAGCCGTTACGCTGGTGCCAGACACCTGGGTCGCCCTGCCCGGCACCACGGAGGCAGCCGAGCCCCAGCTGGCCGGCCTCGTCCTGGAAGATGACATCCAAGCCTTTTCCTTCAACGGCGGCAGCGGCATCATCTCCGGCACCGTGCAGTCGCGCGTGGTCCGCTCCAGCGTCGATGGCACCCTGGACTTCTACTGGCGCATCATCAGCGACGACCGCTCGGCAGGCAGCATCGGCACTTTCAGGCTGGGACAATTCATCGCATCCGAATACAACGCCAACTGGCGCATCGATGGCCTCGGGCAGGTAGCGCCGGATGCAGCCCGCCTGTTCTCGCCGGTGTCGAACGGCGATGTCAACTTCAGGTTCACCTCACCGAATGGCAGCGACACGCTGGGGCCGGGCCAAGAATCGTATTTCCTCCTGCTGGATACGACCGCCACCAGCTATGCGCGAACGGGCGTGTTTGACTTCACCGGCCCATCCCAGATTTCCGGCCAATACACCACCTTCGCACCGGCAGTGCCGGAACCCGCCACCTATGCCATGCTGCTGGCCGGGCTCGCGGTAGCAGGTGTGGCGGCAAAGCGCCGCCGCAGCTAAGCGGAACGTTTGGCCACGTAGCTGGCCTGCTGAGCGACGAAACCGTCAAAGGCTTCGATCAGGGGCGCAAAGCGCTGCGCCTCGCCTTCCAGCTGGGCCAGCGCATAGGTGGTCGCCTCCAGCGTCGACAGCTGGTCTGGCAGATGGGCCTTGCGAATCAGGTAATGAGAAGGCGGCGTATCGCGCAGCGGCAGCCGTGGCAGCTGCTGCAGCAGAGGATTCAAATACAGCATCTTGCGGCTCTTGCGCCAGGTTCCATCCAGCACCACCAGGCGCAGCTTCTGTGGCGCCGCCAGCCAGGCCGGATCGAATGACGGCGGTGGCGCCATCCCCAGCGCCACCTCGCCCGCCGTCTCCGGGTACAGCAGCACGTTGCGCCGGCCTTTCTGCCGGTCCACGTCCAGCCACTCGGCCAGCTGCTCCGGTTCGAACTGCTCGCCCACCTCCAGCCGGCTGCTGGACAGGCTCAGATGCAGCAGCCGCGCACTGCCCTTGGCATTGGCCACTTCCATCGGATGCTGAAGAATCAGCACATCCACCGCATTCGGCACCGCCGCCACCCAGCGGCAGATGCAGGTCTGCTGCGGACGCAGACAGACCGCGCAAGAAGCCCGCGCCGTCACGTGGTCAATGCGGGCGGGCGCGATGACGCCGTCAATACCGGCGCCAGCGCCATATTCACTTGCGGCGCCACCGCCATCGCCGCCGCATCGAGTTTGAAGATGCTGACCACTTCCGCCAGCCGTGCCGACTGCGCCTGCATCGCTTCCGCCGCCGCAGCCGCCTGCTCCACCAGCGCGGCGTTCTGCTGCGTCACGTGGTCCATCTGGTTGATCGCCTGGTTGACCTGCTCGATGCCCTGGCTTTGCTCATCGCTGGCCTGGCTGATCTGGTTCATGATCTGGGTCACCCGGCTGATGCTCTGCACAATCTCCTCCATCGTGCGCCCGGCCTGATCCACCAGGCCGGAACCCAACGCCACCTTCTGCACCGAATCGTCGATCAGGCTCTTGATGTCCTTGGCCGCCGCCGAGGAACGCTGCGCCAGGCCGCGCACTTCCGAGGCCACCACCGCAAAGCCGCGTCCCTGCTCACCGGCGCGCGCCGCCTCCACCGCCGCATTCAGCGCCAGGATATTGGTCTGGAACGCGATGCCGTCGATGACGCTGATGATGTCGACGATCTTGCGCGACGACTCGTTGATCGAACCCATGGTGTTCACCACTTCGCTCACCACCGCGCCGCCGCGGCTGGCGATTTCCGACGCGGTGATGGCCAGCTCATTGGCCTCGCGTGCATTCTCCGCATTGAACTTGACGGTCGACGTCAGCTGCTCCAGCGAGGATGCAGTCTCCTCCAGCGAGCTGGCCTGCTGCTCGGTGCGCGAAGACAGATCCTGGTTGCCGGCGGCGATCTCGCAGGAGCTGCAGGTCATGGTATCGGTGCCCTGGCGCACCTGGCCGACAATGTTCACCAGATTGTTGTTCATGTTTTTCAGGGCGCTCATCAACTGGCCCGTTTCATCGTTGCTGGTCACTTCAATATGGCTGGTCAGGTCGCCGGACGATACCGTCTCCGCCACTTTCACCGCCTCATTGATCGGGCGCGTGATGGTGCGGGTGATCCACCATGCCGCCGCAACCCCCAGCAGGATCGCCAGCGCGCCCATCGTCAGCAGCAGCCTGCGGCCGCTATGATACTGCGCCTGGATGGCGCGCGCCGTGTCGTCCAGCATGGCCTGCTGCTTGTCCGAGAATTTTTTCAGCGCGTCCAGGTAGAGCGTGCGTTTTTCGGACATGTCGCTTTCGTAGATTTTCTTGGCAGTGGCCAGGTCGCCCGCGTTCTTGCTGACAAAGACCTGCTTGCGGGCGTCGGTGTAGGCTTTGCGCGTAACGCCGACTTGCTTGAACATGGCCTTGAGTTCTTCGTCCGGCAGGTCGGCCCCGATCTGTTCCTGGATTTCGGTGGCGCGGCCGGACGACTTGGCCATCATGGTTTCGAACATTTTCTGGTCAGCCGGATCGCTGACCATCCAGGCGCCGGTGGTGCGGGCCGCATTCACTTCGATGATTTTGACCCACTCGGCGATCAGGCGCTCGTCGCGCACTTTTTCCTGCACCATCTCGTCGGTCAGCGCACTGGCGCTACTGAGGCGAAGTACACCGATTACCGTCATCGCCGTCAGCAGCACAAGGATCAGAGCAAAGCCAAAACCGAGCCGGGTGCCGATCTTCAGGTTGTTCATGGGGAGTCTCCTCGTTCTTGTACCTGCCGCCCCATGCTAGCATTTTTTCTCCCCCTGTGCGCCTCTCAATTACTTGCTTGATGAGAGCCCAGTAGCTCCTCCAGCCCGGCCAGCGCGGCCGGATCCTTGACCACCGCCCGCAGCCACAAGTGCAGCGGCATATCGCCCCACTGGGCCGCCTTCTCGGCCAGATAGGCCACCGGGCTGTGCGGCTCCGTACGGCGGAAGAAATCGGCCACCTGCCGCAGCTGCGCCAGCGCCTGCGCGCGCTCGCGCAAAGGGCCCGATGCCGCCGCAGCCCCGCCGCCCTGTGCCCCGGCGCCGTCCCCGCCCTGATTCGCCTGGTGCAGGCCCGCCTCGGCCCGGAACGGGGCAATGTGGCCAATCGCCGCCTGCACCGCCTCGCGCGCGGGCGTGAAGCCCGGACCGTCGCGCCCCAGCCGCTGGTCGGCCACTTTTTCCAGCTCCACCAGCGCAGCCAGGCAGTACTCGGCATCGTCCAGCAGCGACGCATCCAGCGGAATATCCCGCACCAGCTCCGGCGTGCGCGAGAGCAGCCAATGCAGATTGCCGATGCGCTGGTCGTAGTCGCCGTCCTCGCCCAAGGGATGCAAACCCTCCCAATAGTGCTCGCACAGCCCTGCCAGCACGGCATAGCCGTCACCCAGGCCGCGCAAGCCCTGGGTACGGGCCAGCGCCTCCGCCAGCCAGACCGCCAGGCGCAGGTCTTTGCTCTGCGATTCGATCAGCTTTGCGCAGCGGCTGGAGACAAAACCCCAGTCGGCTTCCTTCAGGTCCACTACCCACTCGCCCTGGTCCAGAGTCGGATCGTCGAACAGGCGCGCCTGCGCGATCTCGTCCACCTCCCGGCTGAAGGCGATGTCCTCGCCGCAGCTGCTCTCCGGGCTGATGGGGATCATCAATTGTGCGATGCTGAACATGGCGCCTCCCTATTTCAGGCTGTATTTGAACTGGCCCTGGCGGTTGACGCCCGCCCGGATGCTGGCAATGGCTTCGCCCTTGGCCATGCGCTGCAGGACCGCTTCCGCGATCTCGGGCAGCAGACTGCCGTTGAGGATATGGTCGACGTTGCGCGCACCGGAATCCACTTCGGTGCAGCGCGCCAGCACAGCCTCCACCAGCGCCCGGTCGTAGCTGAACTCCGCGTGGTGGTTGGCGGCGATGCGCTGGCCGATGTGATCCAGCTTGAGCGCGATGATGCGCTGCAGGATCTCGTCAACGATGGGATAGTAGGGCACCACTTTCAAGCGCCCGAGGAAGGCCGGCTTGAAGTGCTTTATCAGCTGCGGACGGATCAGCTGATCCAGCTCCTCCGGCGACGGCAGCTCGTCCGGTTTCTTGTTCAGGCAAGCCTGCATCATGGCGGCGGAACCGGCATTCGAGGTGGCGATGATGATGGTATTGCGGAAGTCGATCTCGCGGCCTTCCGCATCGTCCATCACGCCCTTGTCGAACACCTGGAAGAACAGTTCCGTCACATCTGGATGGGCCTTCTCGATTTCATCCAGCAGCACCACGCTATACGGGTTGCGGCGTACCGCCTCGGTCAGCACGCCGCCTTCGCCGTAGCCCACATAGCCCGGGGGCGACCCTTTCAGCCCCGCCACGCTGTGCGCCTCCTGGTATTCGCTCATATTGATCGTCACCAGCTTGCGTTCGCCGCCGTACAGCAGATCCGCCAGCGCCAGTGCGGTCTCCGTCTTGCCGACGCCGGACGGACCGACAAACAGGAACACGCCTTGGGGCTTGTTGGGATCGTCCAGGTTGGCGCGCGCCGTGCGGACGCGCTGCGCCACCGCTACGATGGCATGCTGCTGGCCCAGGATGCGCTCCTGCAGCGCGTCCTGCAGCGAAAGCACGGTTCGGATTTCGTCCTTCACCATTTTCCCCAGCGGGATGCCGGTCCAGCCGGAGACGATGGCTGCCACCGTGCCGCTGTCCACCTCCAGCGGCACCAGCGGCGCATCGCCCTGCAGCGCTGCCAGTTCCAGCGCGGCCGCGCGCACCGCAACGCAATCGCCATCCGTGCGCAAGCGCTTGATATCGGCATGCAACGCCTGCTCCCGGCGCCAGCGCTCGACATCGAGGGCGTGCGACGCCTCCAGCCCGGCGCGCGCGGCGTTCAGTTCCCGCAGGCGGCGTTCGTTGCGCGAAGTATCGAGCGCACCCGCTGCGCTGATTGCGCGCCCTTCACCGTCCCCGCGCAGCTCCCGTTCCAGCGCCGCGTGCTCGCCTGCCATCCGCGCCAGAACGCTCGCACCATCCTCCACTACTGCGGGCGCGCTACCCTGCCCCAGCGCCACCTTGGCGCAAGCCGTGTCCAGCACACTGACCGCCTTATCCGGCAGCTGCCTTCCGCTGATATACCGATGCGACAGCCGCACCGCCTCCGTCACCGCTTCATCCCGCACACGTATACCGAAGTGCCGCTCCATCAACGGCACCATGGCGCGCAGCATGGCGCAGGCCACATCTTCCGGCGGTTCCTCCACCTTCACCACCTGAAAGCGCCGCGCCAACGCCGCATCCTTTTCAAAATATTTTTTATACTCGCTCCAGGTGGTGGCAGCGATGGTGCGCAGCTCGCCACGCGCCAGTGCAGGCTTGAGCAGATTGGCCGCGTCGTTCTGCCCCGCCTGCCCACCTGCGCCGATCATGGTGTGCGCCTCATCGATGAACAGGACGATCGCCTGCGGGCTTTGCTTGACCTCATCGATAACATTCTTCAGACGGTTCTCAAATTCACCCTTCACGCTGGCGCCGGCCTGCAGCAAACCCATATCCAGCGTATACAGCTCCGCGCCCGCCAGCGCCTGCGGCACCTCACCGGCGGCAATACGCAGCGCCAGTCCTTCCACCACTGCCGTCTTGCCCACACCCGCCTCGCCGGTCAGGATCGGATTGTTCTGCCGGCGCCGCATCAGGATGTCGATCAGCTGCCGGATTTCGGCTTCCCGCCCGATCACCGGATCGAGCCTGCCCGCCCGCGCCAAAGCGGTCAGGCTGGTCGTGTACTGATCGAGCGCCGGCGTGCGCGCGCTGACCTGCTCCACCATGTCGGCAACCGGATCGGTGGCGGGCATGGAGGCTGCGGCCTTTTCTTCCTGCGAGCCATGAGCGAATTTCTCCAGCTGATGTTTGATCTCTGCGATGGGAAAGCGGCCAAACTGGCGTGAAGCCCGCGCCGCCAGCTGCGACAGCTCCGGCTCCGTCAGCAGCGCGACCAGCAGATGGCCGCTGCGGATCTGGTCCGGCAGCGGCGTCGCCAGAGAAGCCAGCAGCCAGGCATGCTCCAGCAGCGCCGGCACGTGCGGCGAAAACACCGGCGTGCGGCTGCTGCCGGTCTTGAAGCTGTCGACTTCCTTGCGCAGATCCGCCTCCAGCGCCGACGGACTGACGTCGCAGTGCCGCGCGATCAGCACAAAGTCGCAGCGCTCCTGCTCCAGCAAGGCCAGAAACAGGTGTTCGATCTCGACTTCATACTGCCCCATTCCCACGCAGATGCTGGCCGCGCGCGTGGCCGCCAGGCGGGTGGTGTCGTTCAACTTGCCGATCAGGGTTTTCAGATTCAGGCTCATGCTGTCGCTCTCCGTGCACTACGGTGAATGGAATATCGCAGCGTCGACGGCTGCAGGACCGCGTCAAAGCACACCACTTCGCTGGCCGACGCCACCAGCGTGGCATTGATGACGAAGCTGACCCGGTTGATGGCGCCCGGCTCGCGTTCAAGCCGCGCCTGAACGTTCCGCAAGCGAGGCTCGTGCCGTTCGATCGCCGCCTTCAGGCTGGCGCAGATGGCGGCGCGGTCTTCCGTGCTGCTGAGGCACATGCCGGCAAAGTCAATCAGGCCGTAGTTAAGAATGGAGCGCCGGCACTCGGGATAATCGCGCAGCAGCTCTTGCGGAAAGGCCGCTCGCGTATTCAGCAGGTCTTCCAGGTCGCGCGCCACCGCATCCTTGAGCTGTTCCAGCGACAGCCGTGCAGGCGCACCAGGACCGCCCAGCAAGCGGTCGAACAGGCCGGGAGTAAAGCCATTCATGAGGGCTCTCAAAAAAAGAAGGCCAGGCCGGAACGAACGGCCCAGCCAAAAGCGCTCCGCAGTATCGGCCCGCCCAGGCCGTGGGAGCGCGAGGGGATACTAGACGATGCGGTTGGCCGACAAATCCCAGCCGCCAGACGTATTGCCGCCGGCGCCGCCGCTGATCTTCTGCTGGGTGTATTTCCACTTCACCTTGGAGAACTTCAGCGCCACGTCTTCGGCCAGGATGTCGCCCTCCTCAACGGCGGGCGACACAGCGCCGATCAGCACATTCTCGATTTCGATCTCGTAGTACTTCACCCGCTCGCCCTGGGCGTCCGCGCGCATGAACTCGAACTTGGCGCGCGGGATCGTCTTGCCCGCCGCGCAGGTCTGCAACAGGATGGGCGAGGACAGGTCGGCCAGCTTGGAGATCACGATGTCGCTATGCTCGCAGCGCTCCGCCGTGTGGCCGCCGCCGGTGGACGACGTGGCGGATTTGGGCTGGTCCACGCTCCAGCTGACCGATTTGCACTCGATCCAGTCCTTGTGGCGGTCGTCGTTCGACTCGCCCTTGATACCATCGATATACAGGTAGACGTCAATAGCCATTGCATGCTCCTCTCAGTAAGATTGGTGGGTTCAATAGTTGGTCGACTGCGGCAGCTCCGCGACCAATCGGAGTGAGACGGACAATTCATCCAGCTGGAAGTGCGGCCGCAGGAAGGACACAGCGCGATACACGCCCGGCCGCCCCGCCACTTCATGCACCTGCACGGAAGCTTCCCGCAGCGGGAACTGCGCCTTCTGTTCCTGGCTGGCGTTATCGTCCAGCAGGACGTATTTCATCAGCCAGCGGTTCAGGAAGTCCTCGACATTGGAGGCGGAGGCAAAGCTGCCCACTTTGTCGCGCATCATAGCCTTCATGTAGTGGGCGATGCGCGACACGGCAAAGATGTATTGCAGCTGCGAGGACAGCACCGCATTGGCATTGGCCGCCTCCGAACTGTATTTGCGCGCCTTCTGCGCCGATTGCGCGCCGAAGAAGGCGGCATAAGCGGTGTTCTTGCAGTGGACCAGGGAGATGAAGCCAAGGTCGCTCAATTCCTTCTCGCGGCGGTCGGTAATCGCCACTTCGGTCGGACACTTGAGCGCCACTTCGCCCTCGTCGGTCTTGAAGGTGTGGGTCGGCAGATTGTCCACCAGGCCGCCGCCTTCGACACCGCGAATGGCGGCGCACCAGCCGTAATCGGCAAAGGCTTTGGTCAGGCGCACGCCAAAGGCATAGGCCGCGTTACACCACAGGTATTTGTGGTGGTCGGTGCCGTCGACCTCCTCCACGAAGTTGAAGCCCTCGACGGTGGTGCCATCCACCGGATTGAATGGCAGGCGTCCCAGGAAGCGCGGCATCGCCAGCCCGACATAACGCGAGTCTTCCGACTCACGGAAGGCCTTCCACTTGGCGTATTCCACTGTATCGAACAGCTTGGACAGGTCGCGTGGCTTGCCCAGGTCGCCAAAAGTCTCCAGCCCGAACAGTTCCGGCGCCGCAGCGGCAATGAACGGTGCGTGCGAAGCAGCGGCAACATGCGACATCTGTTCGATGAAGTACATATCCTCCGGCTGGCGCGAGATTTCAAAGTCGCCCAGCAAGGCCGCATAAGGCGCGCCGCCGAAGGTACCGAATTCCTCCTCGTAGACCTTTTTGAACATGGAGCTCTGGTCGAACTCCAGAGCGCTCTGGAAGTCCTTCACCAGCTCGCGCTTGGTCGCGTTCAGCATGCGCACCTTCAGGCTTGGCCCGGTGGCCGAGTTCTGCACCAGGTAATGCAGGCCGGTCCAGCTCTGCTCCAGCTTCTGAAAAGCCGGCGCATGCATGATGGCGCTAAGCTGCTTCGAGATCAGAGCGTCGATCTCCGCAACGCGCGTGTCCAGCGTGGCGGACAGGCTATTGGAAACCACCACCGTCCCTTGCAGCACCTGGCTGACCAGCTCCGTGATGATGTCCTTGGCGCGCGCATGTTCGACGCTGGACTTGGCGACCTTGCTTTGTTCGACAATCTGATCCAGCAAGCTGGTTTCTTCGACCGCAATGGCGGCCGATGCAGCGTTCAGTTGAGCGGACATATCACTCCTCCCCTTGCTGGTGCTGGCTATGGGCGCCGATGCTGGACAGCTTGTCGGTGTTATTCAGCACCTCGGTCAGAATGTCTTCCAGCCGGTCGTTCCCGGCCAGCTTGTTGCGCAGGTCGGCCAGTTTGCTGCGCGCGTCCAGCAAGCGGCGCAGCGGCTCGACCTGCTGCACCACGGACTCCGGCCGGAAGTCCTGCATCGAGCGGAAGCGCAGTTCCACGGCAAACTGGCTGTCGTCTTCCGCCAGATGATTAGCCACCTGGAAGCGCGCCGCCGGTTCCACGCCGCTCAGCACTTCGTCAAAATTACCGCTGTCGATATTCACAAACTTGCGATCCTTCAGGCGCTTCTGCTCCACATCCGAGTTGCCGCCAAAGTCACCCACAACACCGACCACAAAAGGCAGTTCCTTGTTCTCCAGTGCGTCGCCGATCTCGACGTCATAGGTCATCTGCACGCGCGGCGCGCGCACCTTGGTCAAACGTTTCTGAATGCTGTCACCGTTAGGCATGGGTCTCTCCACGTGTCATTTCAGGGCGTCGAATGGATCGGCGTTGGCCTGGTTGTTGGATTTGCTGTTCTTGGCTGGCGCGGCGGCGGTGGATGCAGCCTTCTTGACCGGCGTTGGCGGCTTATGCGAAGGCGCCCCCTGCGTCGGCACCAGCACGTCCTCACCCAGGCTGGAACGCAGCAGCTTGGCCAGCTCCTGCGCTTCACTACGCAGCGATCCATTCAGATTGTTTTGCTGGCTCAGGTCCGCCAGCGCCTTGGTCGACAGCCGCAGGCCGCTGACGGCCACGATGCTGTTTCCCAGCTTGTCGGCCGGGTCGCGCTGCAGGGCTTCCTGCGCATTGATGATCGCCTCGCCGTAGCTGCCGTGATCGAACTTCAGCTGCGCCATGTGCAGCCAGGGTGTTTTGTCGGCGGGGTAGGAAGTGGCGGCGTTTTTCAGAACAGTCATGGCCTTGTCGTTCTGGCCTGCGCTGACTGCGGTATCGGCTTCCGCCAGTGCCCGGTCCAGCGACATGGCGGGGTGAGGTTCGGAGCGGACCATGCTGCCGTCGGTGGCGCAGGCCGTCAGCAGCAAAGCTGCCAGTACAGGGATACAGGTTTTAGGAGCGATCATGGATTCATCCTTTCGGCAAAGCGGCTAAAGGAGCAGGCGAAGTGGCCATTATTCATGAGCCGAATAAGACGCCGTTGCGCACGCTCAAACAGCTGCATGGCTTTGCGCCGGCACAAACTCCTGCCGCGCCGCTTTCGTTCTAATGAGCGGATCGTTTGGAGAAAACATGGCACATCAACGCTGGTACTTCCGCTGTTACTACCTTGTCGCGGCAGGCAGCCTGGCCTTGCTGTCGGGCTGCGCGGCGGGCTCCATCGCCAGCACAGCGCTGGAACTGGTCGGCATCCGCCAGCCACCGGAGCTGTCGGAAGCCCAGCAGCCGCCGCGCAAAGTGGATATCCGCCTGCATGCCTCTTCCAGCTTGAACACCGACGCCTCCGGCCATTCACTGGCGCTGGTAGCGCGCATCTACAAGCTGCGCCAGAGCGCTGCTTTCCAGCAGATGCCCTATGAGAGCTTCCTCAATGCGCATGCCGAACGCGATGCGCTGGGCAGCGATCTGGTCGAGGTCAAGGAAGTTCTGCTGGTGCCGGGCCAGCACTTTGAAGTCCAGGAGAAGGTTCCGCGCGAAGCGGCTTTCATCGGCGTCGTCGCGCTGTTCCGCGCACCGGCAGAGCAGCGCTGGCGGCTCTCCTTCGCAGCCAGCGACGCCGAGAAGTCCGGCATCACCGTGGGCGCGCATGCCTGCGCCCTCAGCATCGGCAGCGGCGCCAGTCCGTCAGGGGACAGCCAGGCCGCTTTGAATCAGTCCTTGTCCAACCTGCATTGCCTGTAAGGGAGCCTGCATGACCATACCATCCAAGGTGCTTTGGGGCGAAGGACTGTTCCTGCGCCCCCAGCACTTCCAGCAGCAGGACCAGTACCACGAAGCGCGCCTGCATCACACCGCGCAGACCCTGCATCCCTATCTGTGGGGCGTGCGGCACATTGAGTGGGATCTGGACGCCCTGCGCGCCGATAAGCTGCGGCTGCTGTCGCTACAGGCGCGCTTCCGCGATGGCGAGCTGGCCGACGCGCCGCATAGCGAGCCGCTGCCGCCTGCCGTCGACCTGTCTGCGCTGCCCGCCACGCTGCAGGAAGTGACCTTCTCGGTCGCCCTGCCCGCGTTGGCCCAGGACGGCGGCAATACAGCCGGCAGCGCGCGCTTCCACCAGACCCAGAGCAGCACGCCGGACCTGTACACCCAGGCCGCTGCGGCCGACGTCACCTATCTGAAAAAGTCGGTGCGGCTGTTGTCGGACCAGGAGCCGCTGGGCGCCTACGACAGTATCCCCGTGATCCGCCTGCGCCGGGCTGTCTCAGGCGGCTTTGAGCCGGATCCCAGCTTCATCCCGCCCAGCCTGTGCATCGACGGTGCGCCGCGCCTGCGCCAGTCGCTGGACCGCCTGCTGGACGCATTGCAGGCCAAGTTCAACGCCCTGCAGGGCCATATGCGCGAACCAAGCAAGAACGTGATCGAATTCCGCTCCGGCGACGTCTCCGCCTTCTGGCTGCTGCATACCGTAAGCACGGCGGCGGCTTCGCTGATGCACTACGCGCGCCATCCCCAGCTGCATCCGGAGCGCATGTTCGAATCCATGCTCGGTCTGGTGGGTTCCCTGATGACCTACTCCAAGCTGTACACCCTGGCCAGCCTGCCCGCGTATCAGCACGAAGACCTGGGCCGCTGCTTCGGCCAGCTGGAATCCATCATCCGCGACCTGCTGGACACGGTCATCTCGGCGCGCTACTTTGCTATCGCCCTGCACGAAGAGAAGCCCAGCTACCACCTCGGCAAGCTGGACTCCGGCCGCATCGACGCCCAGACCACGCTTTACCTGGCCATCAACGCCGCCATGCCCGCGCTGGAGCTGGTGGAGATCGTACCGCTGCGGGTCAAGGTCGGCGCACCGGACGACGTGGCCAAATGCGTGCTGTCCGCCATGCCCGGCGTGCAGCTCACCCACGCGCCGCAGGTGCCATCAGCAGTGCCGGTACGTCCGGACACCTACTACTTCGCGCTGGAGAATCGCGGCATGCTGTATGAGCAGATGCTCAAGGCCCAATCCATCTCCATCTACGTCCCCGCCGGCATCCGCGACCTGCGGCTTGAACTGATCGCGGTGACGGCATGAGCGCCCCGATCGAACGCCGCGCCAACCCCACGCAGATGGGCGGCCAGCGCAAACAACTCCTGCCCGGTTACGGCCACGTGCAGTCGCTGCTGGAACTGCTGCACGAAGGCTTCTACTTGCTGTTCATGCTAAAGAACGGCAGCGCGCCGCAAAGCGAAGACGCCTTCAACGACACCGTCAAAACGCTGCTGGCCGACTTCGACAGCGAAGCCCGCAAACTGCGCGCCCCGCCAGACGACATCGATGCCGCCAAATACGCCTTCTGCGCCGCGCTGGACGAGATCATCCTGGCCTCAACCCTGCCGATGCGTGCGGCCTGGGAGCGCCGTCCGCTGCAACTGGTCATCTTTGGCGACCAGCTGGCTGGCGTCCACTTCTTCGACCGTCTGGAGGATTTACGCAGCAAGGGCGGAGTGCGCCTGCAGGCACTGGAGGTATTCCACATGTGCCTCCTGATGGGATTCCAGGGCAAGTACGCCCACGATTCCGGCGACAAGCTGGCCTACCTCACCGCGCGCCTGGGCGACGAGATCGCCCACATCAAGGGCAAGAGCAAGGGCTTTGCGCCGCAGGCGGAACGTCCCGACCAGGTGGCCCACAAACTGCGCAGCAATACGCCGCTGTGGGCCATGATGGCGGTATTCGCCGTCATCGGCCTGAGTACCTTCCTGGGCCTGAAGACCATACTGTCGCACGACACCCAGAACCAGCTGGCAGCCTACAGCGACCTGATCAAGCTGGCGCCACGTCCGGCCTACGTCACGGTGACCTTGCCCTGATCACTGGGTGACGCGGAACTCGATGCGGCGGTTGCGCGCGCGGCCGTCCGCATTGGCGTTATCCGCCACAGGACGATCAGGCCCCTGTCCGGAAACGCCGATCATCTCCGGATCGATGCCCTTCCCGGCCAGATAGCTGCGCACCGCCTCCGCGCGCGCCTGGCTGAGCGACAGATTGCTCTCGCGCAGACCGACGTTATCGGTATGGCCGATCACTTCCACCTTCTTGCCCTTGACCTTCTGCAGCGCCACCGCCATTTCATCGAGGATGGATTTACCCACCGGCGTCAGCGTCGCCTTGCCGCTCTCGAATTCGATGATGCGCCTGGCCAGCGTATCGTCCAGCAGATTCTGCTCCACCGCACTGACACGCAGCCCATTATTGACCGTATAAGTAGGATTCAGGCTGATGGCGATGTCGCTGGCGATCTGCTGCCGCTGCGCTTCATTGGGCACTTCGCCGCGAATGGTGACCGTGTTGCCATCGACCTTGAGCTGTCCCTTGGTGACCAGCTTCAGATTCTGTCCCAGCAGGCGCTGGACATACACGCCCCAGTTAGGCGGCAGCGAAACCGTGCCGATCGCCAGCTGGTCCACCACCCGATCCGCGCCGTACAGCTCGCGCATACGTGCCATGATGACGGACTTGGTCGACTCATCCGGCACCATGCCGCTGACCAGCACCTGGCCCGGTTTAGGCGTGGCCGGCGCCGGCACCTGCGCGGCGGCCATGGTGCACGACATCGCGATAAAGAGAATCAGGCAGCGCATGGTCAGCTCCTTCGGCATCACGAAAAAGATTCATGGAACAAGGCCGCAGCGGCACGCAGCGACAACTGCCCCTGCTCCAGGCAAGCGGACAGCTTCTGCGTATCGGCATCTCCGGCAATCTGCGCCTCCACCCAATCGGTGTGATCGAGCGTGATCTGGTACTCGCCCGCAAACACCGGATCGGCAATCGAGAACAGCGTATCCGGCTCGGCGCCGCCAAAGCCGATGATCAGCACCTGCCGCTCCTGCTGCTCCGCCAGGAACAGCGACAGCTCGAAGTCGCCCTCGCGCAGGAACGGCGCAATCAGCTCCAGCCAGAACGCCGCCACCAGAAACCGATAGCGCGCCACTTGCGGCAGCGGCAGCGCCAGGCCGCGCACCAGCCGGGAAGCGCCGCTGTCGCGCACCGGCTCCAGCAGAAGCCCAAGCGCGAGCATCATGCGCCGCACCTGCGCGCGTCCCAGCAGCGCCTCCATGCCAGCCAGGGTCTGATGCTCAAGGAAGTCCTGGTAAGCCTGCTGATAGGCAGTGCTGCCCGGCTCCACTTCCACCATGCCGTTGGCCAGCGCCTGCAGCTGTGGCGCCGGATCGGCCGCATCCAGCACCGCCTGCGCCAGCTCGGCCTGCTCCTGCCACAGCCAGGACAGCACCACAGGACTCAGCGGCAGAAAACGCTCCGGCTGCTCCACCGTCAGGCTGCTCATGGCAAGGAAGGGATAGCGGCGCTCCGACTCGTCACTGCTGGCGATGATATGCCCCGCAATGGCGCGATGGCTGCGCGTGCCGACAAAGGCGAAGTGCAGCGGCCGCAGCGCATCGTAATTCAGCTTCCAGCGCGGGTCGGTGGTGAAGCGGTTCATTACGCCCGCCAGCCATTCGTCCAGCAAGGCCACCAGCGCCGGGTTATCGGAGTCCTTGACGAAGTCCGCCCGCGCCGGGATCTTGCCGAAGTAGCCGATGCGAACCTTCTGCGGCGCGCGGCTCATTGCCCACCTCCCACCACCGTCTCCGGCAGGCTCATACCCTTGAAGCCCTGTTCCTGCGGTGCGCCAGAGCTGCCGCTGGTTTCCGGACTGCTGGTGATCTTCAGGCCCATGGGAATGGAGATGGCGCCGCTGGTCCAGCGCAGCTCGAAGATGCCGCCTTCCCTGCGCTGCTTGGCCGCCGCATCGATCATGCGCTTCAAACCAAACTGCCCCGGTTCATTGAACACATCCACGCTGCGGCCATCGAAGGCCACCGCCGTGATGCGCGCACCCGGCGCACCCTGCCCATTCGGATGCACCATATTGGTCCATTGCGGCGGCGTATTGCGGTAGCGGACCTGCTGGCCGTCGATCTCCACGGTGTACTCCGTCGTTCCCGGCGCGGGCATGGGCTGGATCTGGAACACGGTCTGCGCCATCGGCGACGCAGCCGCCACGCCACCTGCGCCGATCGGCGCGATCCAGGCTGGGAAACGCGCCAGCACCGGCGGCGTCAGGGTGATGCCCATATCGCCCCAGGTGCGCGGCGCCAGCACGTCGCCGCGCCGCACCACCAAAGGCCCCATGGTGGTGGTCACGAACTTGGCGATGACACCATCCGGCCCGAAGAACTGGCCGATCTCTGCGCTGCTTGCCTCCACGCGCGAGGCCGGCGCGAACGGATACTTGGTCGCGAGCGTCTTCTGGAAAGGATCATAGACCTGCGCCAGCCAGGTCTTGTTCAGCTCCGACTCGGTAGGGCCGATGATGACGGCAAAAGTCTGCATCAGCGGCCGCACCAGGATAGGCCGGATGGCGGCCTTCTGCGCATCGTTCATCCCGGTCAGCATTTGCTCGTCCACATAGCGCAGCGCCTCGGCCAGCTCGGAGCCGCTCCCCTCCAGCGTCTGCTGCATGAACTGGCGCGCGCCGGGACCGGGATCGCCCTGATTCTTTAACTGATTGAGCCGCGTACGCAAGCGCGACAAGGTGTCGAGATAGGTGCGTAGAAGCGAAGCATCCTTCTCCTTGGCGGCCACCAGTTTGGCCAGGCCCGCGAATTCGCGCCCGATCGGCCCCATCGGCTTTTCATAACTGGCCGGGTCCAGCTGCAGATTGATGTTCACATTGCTGCTGACTGGCGACGGCGTGCGGCGCAGCACAGTGTTTTTGATCCAGTTGATGAAGCCCGTCTGTGCCTCCTTCATTTCCGCATTCATCAGCGTCGGGTTATCCCAGGAAGTCTGCTGCTGGATCGCCGTCAGCAGCCGCGCAATCGGCGAAGTCTGCGGATCGCCCAGACGGTTCATGGCCGTCACCGCCATATCGAAGCCATTCAGATTGGCGACGGTGACACCCTGCACGAACTTCTTCCACTCCTTCGCATAATCGGACTTGAACAGATCGATCAAGCCTTTCTGAATCTGCTCAGGACTGCCTTCCAGCGTCAGGTCATCCCGCGCGGCAGTCTTCAAGACCCAGTCCGCGCTTTGCAGCTCGTGCGTCGACGCTTCGCGGATCGCGCTTTCAACGTACTTCTCCCAGGCCTCGCGCGTGTAAGCGCCAGCCACTGCGTAGCTGCCGATGACCAGCCCCTGATCCTGTTCGCCCACGATGCGCGCCACCGTCATCGCAGGGAAGCGCGTGTTGGCGCGCGCACGGATATCCGCATACACGCGCTCGCGCGCCGGCATGCCACGCACCACCCGGCGCAGATTGGTACGCGCCGTATCCACCAGCGCCAGCTTTTCCTCGATGCGCGGCCAGGATGGATCATCGATCTGTGAAAGATAGAACGTCATCAGCCGCTCGGCGCTGCGGATCATCTGCTCGCGTGGCATGGCGCCGCGATTCATTTCCAGCCAGCCGCGCCAGAAGCGCGTCAGCTGGTCATTCAAGTGTCCCGGCTCGGCATGCGATTTATCGACCAGCATCAGATAAGTCTTGAGCGCGTTGTAAGCATCATCCACGTTCAATGGCGAAGCTTCCACAAACTGCTGCGGTGCGGAAGCATCCGCAGCGCGCGGCGCGGCCTGCAGCTGGTCGGCATTTGCATTCATCTCCGACAGCAGCGTCTCCAGATTGGCCGTCACCGGCTTCAGCATCACCTCGCGCACGCCGGAGAAGTATTCCTCCCGCAGCTTGCGTTCCAACAGCTCGCCCTGGTACAGGCCCATACGCAGCGACCACGGACGCTCCTCCCGGTACTTGTCCAGCTGCCCGATGCGGTCCTGCAGAATCCCCAGCGCCTCCAGCCGCGATTGCAGATCGATGCGCTTGTCCTGCAACTTGATCACCTTGTCCAGGTCCGCCTGTACATTGCTGACCAGCTGGCGATTGCTCAGATACGACCAGCTCAAACCGCCCAGGGAAAGGCCGAGCAGCACCACCGCTGAAAAGAACAGCCCATACATCAGGCGCGTCTTACTCTTGCTGGCGTATTGCGACACCAGATCCTTGTCCGCAAAGATCACCTTGCGGAACAGCGACAGCAAAAAGAAACCGGAGCGCCCGCCATCCGAAGACGGCGGCAGGTTCGGCGCAGTCAGTCCAAAGCGCTGCGCCAGCCGCCTGGACTGCTCGCTCACCGCCACGCCCTCCTGCAGCGCGCTGGTGAAGTAATAGCCGCGAAACACGGGCTTGAACTGGAATGGGTTCTCCTCGAACAGCGTCGTCAGAAAAGCCCGCAGCGGCGTCCGCACCGTCGAAAACTCCAGCGGGAAGGTGAACACGCCAGGACGCAACCGGTCCTGCCGCTGGTGCGCCATATTCGCCATGCTCAGCTCTTTCAGGCCGTCGCACAATTCGTCGAAGCTGCGGTCGAAGAAGGCCAGCATCTGCTGGCTGGAGGCCTTGCGCTGATACGGCATGGTTGCGCCCCACACGCGCTCGCGCTCATTGCGCTCCGCCTGCGCAAAGAATTCTCCAAAGCCCGCGATCAGGTCCGCCTTGGTAAAGACCACATAGACCGGCGCAAACACTTCCAGCCTTTCGATCAGATCCTGCACGCGCTTGCGCAGACTACGCGCCAGCTTGATCCCCGCTTCGGGATCATCGCCGCGCAGTTCCGCGATGCTGACGGCGATCAGGATGCCGTTGATCGGCGCGCGCTTGCGATACTTTTTCAGCAGATCGAGAAAGCCGAACCACTCAGGCCGGTGCTCGTCCTGCACCGCATAACGCCCCGCCGTATCGAGCAGAATGCCCTCGGTGGTAAAGAACCAGTCGCAGTTGCGCGTGCCGCCCACGCCCTGCACGATCTTCCCGTCCGCGAAAGGAAACTGCAAACCAGAGTTGGCCACCGCGCTACTCTTGCCTGCCGCCGGGTTCCCGATGATCATGTACCACGGCAGCTCATACAGCGCCCGCGCGCCGGACACCATGCCCATCTTGGAACCCTTGATGGTGTCGATCGCCTTGAGCAGACTGTCGCGCAGCGCATCCACTTCCGCGCGCGAAGGATCGGCGGCCTTGGGCGGCGGCGTGCTGATGACCTCCCCCAGCTGTTCCGATTCGCGCCGTGCCTTGCGCCGCCGCAGCAGCCAGACCAGCCCCGCCGCCACCAGCATCAGAGCTGTGGCGGCAATGGCCCAGATCAGCGCCAGTTCCAACACTTCCGCGCCGAGGTAGAAAAAGGCCGCCATAGCGACCAGACCGAAAATGGTCAAATGGCGGGTGTCGGTGAGGAAGTACCAGATTCTTTGCATCATGGGATCTGTCACCTGTGGAATGCGCGCGCGGGATGCGCAAGCGGAGTGGTCAATGGTGCCACCGCCCATCCGGGAATTCTTGAGCAAACGCAAGAGTGAACATGCTCAGAGGCTATTTTTTGACCGTACCGGGTAGGCGCAATTCGGTGTGGCCGAAGTCCATCATGGTCCAGCGTCCGCCCCAATGCAGACCGGCGGCCTCGGCCGCTTCGCCGTACAGCTGATAGCCGCGCATGGCCCAGGAATCTTTTTCGGAAATCACCAGCTTGCCATCGCGCAGGAACGCGCAGTCCGCAGCCAGACCGAACTGGTGATAGCTCTGAAAAGCCTTGGCATTGGTCACGCTCGGTCCGGCGGCGGACAGCTGATTTTGCCGCTCGGGGCTGCGGTAGCCCTCCAGAATGGCCATGTCGTAGTGGTGGCGCTCCTTCATGATCTTGAACACCAGCAGCAGACGCTGGGCGAAAGCGGGGTCGAGCAGCTGCCAGTTGCGGTTGGCGCTATCGAGCATGGGACGCACTTCGGCCACTTCCGCTGTGGTAAATACCAGCGGCGGCAAGGGTGCGGGCGCGGCCAGCTGCTCGCCCTGCAGCAGCTCCGCCACCTGGGCATTGATCACGCGCTCATCGTCGCCGTAACCCGTCGATACGCGCTGTCCGCCCAGCACCACGGCCAGCAGCACCGGCACCGTGACCAGCACGCCGGCCGCCAGCACCAGCAGCAAGCGGCGGCGCAGATATCGGCCTGCCGCGCTCATCAGGCCACCTGCCCCGCGCACCATGTCACCCGCCTGCCGGGCGCCCTGCCGATTGATGCCGATCAAACGCTGGCTGGACCGCCGCCGCCAGTCCGCCAGCGCCTGATGCACGATGTCGCGCCCAGAAGGAAACAGCAGCAGCCAGGCCCCGCCGCAAGCCAGCAGGAAAAACAGCAACATGGAAAAGAGAAACATGGTGCGCTCCGTCAAAGCAAGTTCAAACGGCGCACCGGACACTGAGGGGCCGCAGCGAAAACGTTCATCGTATGCCGATGAAATTTCCGCAATAGCGGCCAGATCAAACTCAGGAGGGTGTTTTGGATACGTCAAATCAAAAGCCGGACCTGCTGGCTCCGGTTCGCGGTGCTGCCGAGGCCGGCACCCGCATTCTGGCAACGCTGGAATATGGCAATCGCCTGCCGGGAAGGGAAAACCAGGTGCAGCGCTGGCATCTGGATGGCTGGACGGCGGGAATGGGTGTGGCGGTTCTAGTGATGGCCGCCCTGGCCTGGATGTCGCGCGAAGCGGCGATCAAGGGCGCCCCTGGCAGGCCATTGGCAAGCAGCAGCATGAGCAGCACAGCCATACCTGCGGCGTCCATCGCACCAGAGCAGCAGCCCAGCGCGGCAACCATCGTCAGCTTGCCCGAGCCGGCGTCCGGCGCTGCTGCGGCTGTCCCTGCGGCCAGCGCCAGGGCTGCGACACCATCTGCGCCATCCGCGCCGGCCAAGCCAGCCACCCCGGCTGCATCACGAAGCGCCGTTGCCACGGCCAGCGCATCCCCGCGCGACGCAGCTGGCGCCCGCGCCAACGCTGCGGCCGCAACAACGGCAGCGCCACCCGACACCGACATCGCCCTGCTGACCGCCCTGGTAGCCCACGCTGGCGCCAGCACCAGCGTCACGCCGGAGCGCAGCCGCGATGTCGTACTGCCTCAGGAGGGTGAAGGCACCACACTGCTGCTGGCGCGCTGCAAGCAGCTCGGACTGATCGAAGGCATGCTATGCCGCTCGCGCATCTGCTCCGGCCGATGGGAAAACGATCCCGCCTGCCGCGCGCCCAATCACTGATCAGGGACGCGCCGGAATGTTCAGGCCACGCGCCACGGCAGGACGCGCAACGAAGGCCTCCAGCACGCGCTGCACATTGGTGTAGCGCTCAAACTCCACCAGCTCGCCCGCACCATAGAAGCCCACCAGGTTGCGGATCCACGGGAAGGTGGCGATGTCCGCGATGGTGAACTGGTCGCCCATGATCCACTGGCGGCCTTCCAGATGCTGCTCCAGCACTGCCAGCAAACGCTTGGACTCATTGATGTAGCGGTCACGCGGACGTTTGTCCTCGTACTCCTTGCCGGCGAACTTGTGGAAGAAGCCGACCTGGCCAAACATCGGGCCAATGCCGCCCATCTGGAACATCAGCCACTGAATCGTCTCGTAACGCTGGGCCGGATCCTGCGACAGCAGCTGGCCGGTCTTCTCGGCCAGATACAGCAGAATGGCGCCCGATTCAAACAGCGCCAGCGGCTTGCCGCCCGGGCCGTTCGGATCCAGGATCGCAGGGATCTTGTTATTCGGGTTCAGCGACAGGAACTCCGGCGACATCTGGTCGTTGCGGTCAAAGCTCACCAGGTGCACTTCATACGGCAGGCCAGTCTCCTCCAGGAAGATCGACACCTTGACGCCGTTTGGCGTTGGCAGCGAATACAGCTGCAGACGTTCTGGATGCTGGGCAGGCCACTTGGCGGTAATCGGGAATGCGGACAGGTCGGACATGGGCTTTTGCTTTCCAAGTAAAAGGATGTCGGGATTATCCATGAACCACAAAATTCCTGCAGAAGCTTGACGCAAACGGGCCTCGCGCACACAATCGCTAACTGTTGTCTCCCTTTCCACTTTTGCAAAGGATACACAATGCCCCGCTCCGCCCTGCGCCTCGCCGCCCTGTCGCTGGCCTGCCTGCTCACATTCCCCGCCCTCTCCGCCACCACCGATCCCGCTCCCGGCAAACCGCTGTACGGCGCCTGGGGCTTTGACCTGGACGGCGCCGATCCGGCCACCAGCCCAGGCAAGGACTTCTACCGCTACGCCAACGGCCGCTGGCTGGACCGCGTCGAAATCCCGGCGGATAAGCCCATCGTCTCGCTGCGCATGGCGATGTCCGAACTGACCGAGCAGCGCCTGCACGATCTGCTGGAAGGCCTGGCCGCCAAACCGGCCGCGCAACCCGCGACGCTGGAAGAAAAAGCCGGCGCCTTCTATGCCTCCTTCATGGACACGCAGCGCATCGAGCAGCTGGGCATCAAGCCGATCGAGCAAGACCTGGAAGCCGTCAAACAAGCCAAGACCCGCGACGCACTGGCCGCACTGATGGGCCAGAGCCAGACCGGCTTCAATTACACCCTGTTCAGCTTCAATATCGACGCCGACCTGAAGGACATCAGCCACTACACCTTCTATCTGTCCCAGGCCGGCATTGGCCTGCCCGACCGCGACTACTACCTCAAGCCCAGCTTCGCCAGGCAGAAGGCCGCCTACGAGAAGTACGTGGCCGAGGTACTGCGCCAGCTGAACTGGCCGCAGCCCGAGGCCCGCGCGCGCGACGTGGTGGCGTTTGAAACCGCGCTGGCAAAGGTCAGCTGGACCAAGTCCCAGCAGCGCGATATGGTCGCTATCTACAACCCGATGAGCGTCGACCAGCTGCACGCACTGGCTCCCGGCTTCAACTGGCGCGGCATGCTGGCCGCAGCCGGCATGCCGCAGCTGAAGCAGGTCGTGGTGCAGGAAAAGAGCGCTTTCCCCAAACTGGCTGCAGTCTATGCGCACACGCCCATCCCCACCCTGCAAGCCTGGCACGCCTTCCACATCGGCGACCAGGCCGCCCCCTATCTGACCCAGGCCCTGGTGGATGCACAATTCCAGCTGCATGGCACGGCCCTTTCCGGCGTGTCGCAGCAGAAGGCCCGCTGGAAGCGCGCCATCACCGCCGTCAGCGGCGACGACTTCCTGGTCGGCGCGCGCTTCGGCACCTTCGGCACCATGGGCTTCGGCGTCGGCCAGCTGTACACCGCGCGCTACTTCTCGCCCGACACCAAACGGCAGATCGAAGCGATGGTGCTCAACCTCAAAGAGGCCTACCGCAAGCGCATCGAAAAGCTCGACTGGATGAGCGACAGCACCCGCCAGGAAGCGCTGCGCAAGCTGGACACCTACGTCATCAAGGTCGGCTATCCCGACCATCCGCGCGACTACAGCGCCCTGCACACCGCGCCGGATGATTTGGTCGGCAACGTGCGCCGGAGCGCCGCGCTGGACTGGGCCTTCATCACAGGCCGCTTCAACGGTCCCGTCGACAAATCCGACTGGGGCATGACGCCGCAGCCCAACGACGCCTACAACGGCATCCTGCGCGACATCGTCTTCCCCGCCGCGATCCTGCAGGCGCCGATCTTCGATCCCAATGCCGACCCGGCCATCAACTACGGCGCAGCGGGCGGCGTGATCGGCCACGAGCTGACCCACGGCTTCGACGACCAGGGCCGCACCATCGACGCCGCAGGTTCGCTGCGCGACTGGTGGTCCAAGCAGGACGCCAGCGCCTTCAAGGCCCGCGCCGCCATGCTGGGTGCGGAATTCGCCAAGCTGGAGCCCTTCCCTGGCGCCAAGGTCAATCCCGACCTGACCATGGGCGAAAACATCGCCGACCTGGGCGGCATCACCCTCGCACTGGACGCTTATCGCGCCTCGCTGAATGGCCAGCCATCGCCCGTGCTGGACGGCTTTACCGGCGAACAGCGCGTCTTCCTCGGCTGGGCCCAGGCCTGGCGCGGCAAGGCGCGCGAAGACTTCGTGCGCAATCAGGTGGTGAGCGATCCCCACTCGCCGCGCCAGTATCGCGGCAGCATCCCGATGCGCAATATCGACGCCTGGTACGAAGCCTTCAAGGTACAGCCGGGCGATCCGCAATACCTGCCGCCGGAACAGCGCGCCCGCATCTGGTAGGAGACTTAGCATTTGCAACTATAATGGCCCTAATAGGAGGGCCATGAATGCGACGAATCCTGGTGATTGCACTAATGCTGGCATGTCTGAGTGCGCGGGCAGAGGATATCTTTGTCGCGCGCTATAACCAGCGCGAGCCCTGGAGCGAGTACATCGTTGAACTCCTGACCGAAGCCCTGGCGCGTGCGCCGGGCGCGGAGCCTGACCATCTGCACTGGCTGGACCTGCGCATGAACCAGGACCGCGCCTTCACCCTCCTGCGCAGCACCGAGGCGCTGGACGTCTACTGGAGCATGACGTCTGCGGCACGCGAGCAAGGCGTAATCCCGGTGCGGATCCCGCTGCTGAAAGGGTTGCTGGGATATCGAGTGCTGATCATTCGCAAGGACGCCGCCGACCGCTTCAAACGCATCAAGACACTGGACGACCTGAAGTCGATCAGCATCGGCCAGGGTCTGGACTGGCCAGATACCAGAATCATGAGCGCGTCCGGCCTGCACGTGGTCACGTCAGGATCCTACGAAACCCTGTACAACATGCTGAAGGCGGGACGCTTCGACGGTATCGCGCTCGGCGCAAACGAGGTCGATGACGAACTCGCCAAGCAAAATGACCCCGACCTCATGATTGAAAAGACCGTGGCGATTGCCTACCCTGCCCCGGTCTTCTTCTTTGTCACCCCGCGCAAGAAGGCCTTGGCCGAGCGGATTGAAAAAGGCCTGCGCATCATGATGGAAGACGGCAGCTTCAATGCCATCTTCGACAAGCGCTGGCGCAAGTCCCTCATAGAAAACAATACGAAGGACCGGCTGATATTCCACCTGCCGAATCCGATGCAGTCACCACAGACAGCGGAGATGATCCGCCAGCACCCCGAATACTTCTTCTTCCCGCCTGGGCGCTAAAGCGCAGGCCAAAGAAGCAGGGTTCCAAATAGATGGACCAATCCGAATACGCCGCAAATTCCCGACGAGACGTACCAGAACGTATCGGAGTTCTCCGGAAAGGCCGGCTTCAGCAAAGGGAATGCGAGCGCCCGTCCAAGGTAGGCCGCACAGATCAGCACCAGTGCGACTCTGGTAAACGGCAGCGGACCAAGCAGGCCAGCGCCGGAGAGCGCATAGCCGGACCATATCAGCAGGATCAATGAGATCGCAAACGTCGCTATCGCAGGCCGCAGCTTTCGCGCTTCCGCCGCGCGGGCCATCCGCTCACCCGCGCCCATGAAGCGATAGGCCGGCGCACCGATAGCGATACATGCCAAATGGGCGACTGCCGCTAGTGCGCTCAACGCAGCGCCAAAGACCAGAAGCTGGGACGCAAAGCTGTTCATCGCCACCTCATTTTCCACACAAGGCCGCGCGCTTGGCGGGCACGCGCAGAACCTGGTCGATGTAGTAGTTCAGCGCGACTTCCGTGTACTTGGGGTCCGGATGCATGGCGACAAAGGATGCGCCCTCCTTCATCCAGGTGGCGATGCAGCTGGCCATTGGCTCATTGCCCTCAGCGCAGACCGTGAAGTCATCAAACGCATGGCGATAGCTGCTGAAAGCCGCGTGGTCCATCGGCAAGCCGTGGCCAGGAACGAGAGTCTGAAAATCCAGCCGGTCAATCTCAGCCAGCGCCTGGCGCCAGCCTTCCGCGCAAGCCGTATCAAAGAACGGCAGCGGCACCACCACCAGGTCACCGGCGAACACCGTCTTACCGGCCGGATCCTCAACCCACACATCGCCTTCCGTCGCCGCGTACCTGGCCAGATGCAGACGCAGCTCACGCTCGCCCAGACGGATCGACATCGGCCCCTTGACTGGCTGGTCCGGAATCAAGTCAGCCGGATCGTTGATCGCATCCAGATACAGCCGCATATCCACCTTGCGCGACTCCGGCACGGCGGGATCATCCACCATCGCCTTGACCTGATCGATCCCATGGGCCAGGAAACCTTTCAGCGCGCCCTCCACCGCCGTACTCGCATACAGCTTCGCGCCGGGATAGGCGGCGCGTATGCGCGCATTGCCCGTCGAGTGATCCAGATGCCAGTGCGTGTTGATGATGGCGGTGATCGGCTTGTTGCGCGCCTTGGCAACGGCAATGATCTTGTCCGTGTGCTCCGGATGGCGGCCGGTATCGATGACCAGCATTTCATTCGGTCCCTCGATCAGGATCGAGTTCCCATCCGGCTGCGCGCCTTTCGGCAGCTGTCCCTCGATGAAGGTGTAAGGCGCGGCCAATGCTACGGCCATTGCCATTGCAGCGATAAATGCCATCCACTCCTCCCTTAGTCAGACGCCCTGGGCTTGGGCATCTGCTGACAGTGCTTTTCTGATGTGATGCATAGGCTTCAGAGCGGCCGGCCGCCGAACGGTCCTTTGAAGGCTTGCGGACAAAGCCAGCCCAGGACTGCTGCGACAATGAACAAGGCCGGAACGTCACCGATCAAATGGCCCGCATGCTCCGGGTTGGCCATGGCCTGCAGCGCCATGACGCCGCCATGCACGATGCTCGACCAGATCGTGAACGCAATGAGGCTGATGTGCCGCTCCGGGTTCCGGGAAGCCAGCAGCAGGAACACGCCCAGCGTCGCGTAGATCGCAATGATCATCTCAAGATACTCCGACCTTCCATGGTGCCACGCCCAGCCAGCGGGCCACAGAACGGTGAGCGGATACACGCCGAACAGGAAGATGAGGCCGAAGACCAGCAATGACAGCCGTAGATATTTCATTCGATCATCTGCGCTCATCCGCTCCTCCCAAGGGTAAAAGACAGTGTAGCAGCCACGCTTACAACACCGTGAAAATTCTTCTTGCTTTAGCTGATTACTAATTCCATAATCAATAAAAAAATGAGTGATCATTCATTATGGAGACGATGATGCGTAGAAGTGCAACTGGTATGGCCCCTTTCCGCAGTGGCAGCCCCCTGTATCTTGCAGTCCTCGCCGCGCTCGGCGCACCGCCCCTGGGCGCGCTCGCGCAAGACGCGCCCGCCCGCCCTGCGGCGTCCGCCGACGCGATTGAAACCGTCGTCATCACGGCGCAGCGCCGCCGCGAGCCGGCGCGCGAAGTCCCCCTCACCGCCAACGTGGTCCGCGGAGAAGATCTGGAACGCTCCGGCTACCAGTCGCTGGGCGACCTGACCGCCCTGCTGCCGGGCGTGAATTACAACGAATCGGGCAGCGGTTCGGGACAAAGCCAGGTGACGATGCGGGGCATCTCGACCGGTGCGCAAGTCGGCGCCACTGTCAGCATGTATATCGACGACGTCCCCTTCGGTTCCAGTTCCGGCTACGCCGGCGGCGGCTCGAGCGCACTGGACCTTGGCTTGTTCGACCTGACCGCCGCCGAAGTATTGCGCGGCCCCCAGGGCACGCTTTACGGCGCCGGCGCGATGGGCGGCCTGATCAAATACGTCGCTGCCGAGCCCGATACTGGCGAACGCCAGGCCAATGTCACCACTGAATTATCGGGCGCCGCGCACGGCGACTTGAGCCATGTGGCGCGGGGTGTGCTGAACCTGCCCCTGCGCGAGGGGGTTGCGGCGCTGCGCGCCACGCTGTATCAGCGCGAGGAAGGCGGCTTCATCCGCGATAGCAATCATCAGAACCGCATTACCGACGGCTTGAAGACCGATGGCGCCCGGCTGGCCTTGCTGCTGACACCGTCCAAGGATTTGTCGCTGCGCCTGACCGCGCTGTCGCAAAAGCAGCAGCGCAACGGCTCATCGACCGAAGACGTCAGCCTGGCCACCGGACAGCCCGTCGACGGCAGGCAGACCAAGCGTCTGTTCGTCAGCGAGCCGGTGACGGTACGCAACGACCTGGTCTCGCTGGCCATCAAAGCGGACCTGCACTGGGCCACCGTGGATGCGATCAGCGGCTGGCAGCGCTCCCTCAATGACGGGCGCGCCGATCCGTCCGCGCTGTACGTGCCCTACCTGGCGCCGCTGGGCATCACCGCTCCCGGCTATGCGATGGACTATTCGTTCTACAACCGCAAAGTCACCCAGGAAGTGCGGTTGACCTCGCCAAGCAACCACTCCCTGGAGTGGCTGGCGGGCGCCTTTTACACCAATGAGGCGGCAGCCAAGTCGCAACACCTGCAGCCGCTCGACGCGCAGCTGCAGCCAATCCAGCCCCTGTTGGCGGATGCGCAGTTTCCGTCCACCTTCCGCGAAGCCGCCGTGTTCGGCACCGCCACCTACTTCCTGAACGAGCGCACCGACATGACGCTGGGCGTGCGCCGCAGCCACGACAAGCAGCATCTGGACCAGCGCTTTGACGGCTTGTTCGCACCGGCCCCGCAACCGGCCGCTGAATCGTCCGAAGACGTGACGACGTGGATGGCCACAGCACGCTGGCGCCCGGCGCCACGGCAAGCGCTGTATGTGCGGGCGGCCAGCGGCTACCGTCCCGGCGGCCCGCTGCCGGTGATCCGCAATCCGATCACCGGCGAACCGCTCAACCCGTCTTCGTATGCCTCCGACTCCTTGTGGAGCTACGAAGCGGGCTGGAAAGGCGACATGGTGCCGGGCAAGGTATCGGCCGAGCTGGCGCTGTACCAGATCAACTGGAAAGACATGCAGGTCTTCACCACCTACGCGGGATTTTCCGGCATCGGCAACGCCGGGCGCGCCCGCTCGCGCGGCATCGAGGCCACCCTGCGCACCCGGCCAATGCAGGACGTACGCATCGCCGCCGCACTCAGCCTGATCAATGCGGAACTGCGCGACGATAGCCCCAGCCTGGGCGGCAAGGCCGGCGAGCGCCTGCCCGACACGGCGCGGGTGTCCGGCGCCGTGCAGGCCGACCGCGACTTCACGGTGGACGGCCACCCGGCCTATGCGGGCGTCTCCCTGCGTTATACCGGCGAACGCCTGAATGCCTTCCAGCAGCAGCCCGCCACGCCGCTCTACCGCTTGCCGGCCTATACGCTGATCGACTTGCGCAGCGGGATAGAAATCGGTCACGCCAGCGTCGGCCTGTTCCTGCGCAACCTGCTGGACCGGCGCGCGCAAACCTCGGCCGACACTTCGCTGAGCACGCTGGGCGCACCTGCCCGGGTCAACCTGGCGCCACCGCGCACGCTGGGCATCCAGCTGTCCTATGCCTTCAATTGAGCGGAGTTCTGCCATGCTGATTTCAACTTTCATCGACCACATCGACTTCAAGCAGCCATTGTCGATTGCCGGCCGCACCCTGGCCGGCCAGCAGGTGCTGCGGATCTCCGCCCGCTATCGTGGCTGGGCTGCGGAGGCCGAAGCCGCGGGCGTCTTTTACCTCGGCGAATCCGGCGCCAGCATGCAGCAGCAAGTGCAGGCTTGCCTGGCTGACTTGCCATCCGACCTGGCGGGCATGTGGCAGCGGGTGCAGCAAATGCCCCCGGGCGGCGCCCGCAATGCCCTGGACTGGATCGTCTGGCAGCTGGAGGCGGCGCAGCGCGGCGTACCGGCCTACCGCCTGGCCCATCTGCCGGGACTGCGGGCCCGGACCACCATGGTCACGCTGGGCGTCGACTCCGCCGAGGCAATGGCCGCCATGGCGCTGCAATACCCCGCCGCCCGCGCACTCAAGCTCAAGCTCGACGGCAGCGCCGAGGACGCCGTGCGGGTCGCCGCCGTGCGGCAAGTCAGGCCGGATGTCCGCCTGTCGGTGGATGCCAATGAAGGCTGGAGCATCGCCCACCTGGACCGCATCATGGGTAGTCTGCTGGAACAGCGTGTGCAGCTGATCGAACAGCCCCTGCCAGCGAAAGATGATGCAGCCCTGGACAGCTTCCGTTCGCCGATTCCCCTGGCCGCCGACGAGTCGCTGCAGACGCTGGACGACCTGGAGCAGGTCGCGCGGCGCTACCAGGTCGCCAACATCAAGCTGGACAAATGCGGCGGTCTGTCAGCCGCCCTGCCGCTGGCCGCCAGCGCGCGCCGTCTCGGCCTGCGCGTGATGGTGGGCTGCATGGGCGGCCGCTCGATGGCCCTGCTGCCCGCCTTTATCGCGGCGCAGGAGGCGGACCTGGTCGACCTGGATGCGCCGCTGCTGATGGCAACGGACAGCCAGCCGGCCGCCCGCTACCACGAGGGCTGCATTGCCTTTGACGCCGCAGCTTATGCGCCGGCCACCGCAAGCGCATCCACGGTTACGACTTCCGTCCCGCAGGCGCAGCATGCAAGCGCGTAATCAGCATCCGCGCCGCCGCAATCTTCGCGTCCGTGGCGACCGGCACACCGATCAGCATCTGCGCCTGCGCGGAAATCAGCAGCGACAGCAGGCTCTCGCCGACGGCCAGCACCTCGTCCATATTGCGCTTTGCCGCTTTGTCGCTGACCCGCACCACGGCATCGAACAGCGCACTGCGCAGTTGTTCGTAGTTCTTGATCACCACCGCTTGCACCTCCGCGCTGCGGCGGGCAATGGCGGCGACTTCCAGTGCGGTACGGGCCGCCTGCCCGGCGGTATCCGGCACTTCCTGCCGGCGCAGGATGGTTTCCACCAGCGCCAGCAAATCGGCCGCGCTGTTGCAGCCGGCCAGCGGGGCGCCATTGACGTCCGAGGTTTCGATGAGCGCCACCAGGATCGCTTCCTTGGAGCGGAAATGCACGTAGAGCGAGCCCACCGACAGGCCGGCTTCCTTGCTGACGTCGCTCACCGAGGCTTCATACAGTCCCTTGCGTTCGAACACCGCGCGGGCGGCGGTCAGGATTTGCTGGCGCACGGCGGCCATATGGCTGGGATCACGTTTAGGCATGGCTTAAAAAAGAATGATTGTTTATTCATTTTATAGTGAAAGAGATCGCAATGACTAGTAATGACACGGAAAAACTCGCAGCAGTGCTGTCCAACCTCGCCAGCACCGCCAGCCCCGGCCTCATCGCCAGCGTGCAGCGCGGCGGCGTATCACTGCTGCGGCGCGGCTGCGGCCTGGCCAGCCTGGATTCGGGCCTGATCAACACCCCCGCCACCAAGATGCGGATCGGTTCCACCACCAAGCATTTCAGCTGCGCCCTGGCGCTCATGCTGCGCAACGAGGGCAAACTGTCCATCGACGAGCCGATCGCGCGCTGGCTGCCGGAGCTGCCGGCAACGCAAGGCCGCCGCACGGTGCGCCAGCTGATGAACCATACCGGCGGCATGCGCGACTACCTGGACCTGTCGCTGCTGTCCAATGGCTTGACCATCGTTCCGGAGGAGGCCGCCTTTGACTACCAGTGCCGCCAGCAGGAAGAAAACTTCACGCCCAATGAGCAGTTCATCTACAACAACGGCGGCTACCGCCTGCTGTCCATGGTGATCGAGCGCGTGCTGGACATGCCGCTGGCGCAGGCGATGTACGAACGCCTGTTCGAGCCGCTGTCGATGTACGACACAGTCCTGTGGACCACCGACCTCGACCCGCTGCCCGGCAGCGCCATGACCCATCTGGCTCATCCCAGCGGCAATTTCACCAAGAGCCTGTTCCCTGCCGTGATCCTCGGCGAAGGGGGGATCGCCTCCACGCTGGATGACATGCAGCGCTGGCTGAACCACCTGATCGCACCGACCCTGTGGCCGCGTTCGCTGTCCGAGGAAATGATGCAGCCCACCACGCTGGCCAATGGCTACCTCAGCCCTTACGGTTTCGGGCTGATCCGGGACGAATGGCGCGGCATTCCCGTTCTGCACCACGCCGGCGGCGTGGTCGGCGGCACCTGCCAGATGCTGGCCGCGCCGGAACACGACATCCAGATCATCGTGATGAGCAACCGCAGCGACCTCAACTCGGCCGACATCGCGCAAAAGCTGCTGGCAACCCTG
>Ga0213872_10000300_pt1 | contig 42288 bp, 37 predicted proteins | sample VelepicomBERX_R2_FD_160071 | JGI IMG/M metagenome (GOLD analysis project Ga0213872, IMG submission 160071) | Rhizosphere microbial communities from Vellozia epidendroides in rupestrian grasslands, the National Park of Serra do Cipo, Brazil - RX_R2 | ecosystem: Host-associated > Plants > Roots >... | reverse complement strand
CGCTTTCAGCGGCGACGGCTGCGCCGACGCCGCCCGCCGCGCCTGTGCCCGACCTCGCCGACATCAAGGGCCTGGCCGCGCCCCGAAGGGCACTCGAGATCGCGGCGGCGGGCGGGCATTCGCTGCTGCTCGTCGGGCCGCCGGGCACGGGCAAGTCCATGCTCGCCCAGCGCCTGGCCGGCCTGCTGCCGCCGCTCAACGAGGAGGAGGCTCAGGAGTCGGCCGCCGTCCTCGGCCTGGCCGGCCTCTTCAGCGCAACAGACTGGGGCCGGCGGGTGTTCCGCGCGCCGCACCACTCAGCGTCGAGCGTGGCGCTGGTCGGCGGCGGGTCGCCACCGCGTCCGGGCGAGATCTCTCTGGCTCAGCACGGCGTCCTGTTTCTCGACGAGCTCCCCGAGTTCGCCCGGGCCGCCCTGGAAGCCCTGCGCGAACCACTCGAAACCGGCCGCATCCTGATCGCCCGGGCCGCGCGGCGCACGGAGTTCCCGGCGCGCTTCCAGCTTGTGGCGGCGATGAATCCCTGCCCCTGCGGCCACCTCGGCAATCCGCTGCGCGCCTGCCGCTGCACGCCCGACCAGGTGGCGCGCTATCAAGGCCGGCTGTCCGGCCCCTTCCTCGATCGCCTCGATCTGCTCGTCGAGGTTCCGGTTCAGGCGCCCGCAAGCCTGGCCAGCGCGCCGGCCGGCGAGCCGAGCCGGGTGGTTGCGGCACGCGTCGCGCTGGCGCGTGAGCGCGCCCTGGGGCGCCAGGGCTGCAGCAACGCGTTGCTGGCGGCACAGCGGATCGACGCACTGATCCGCGCCGAAGCGCCGGCGCTGGCGCTGCTGCACAAGGCCGCCGCCCAGCTCGGCTGGTCGGCACGCGGCTACCACCGTGTGCTGCGCGTGGCCCGCACGATCGCCGATCTGGCGGACAGCGAGGCCGTCGGCGCCGCCCACATGGCCGAGGCGGTGCAGCTGCGCCGCGGCCTCGGCGCGATGTCGAACCGCTAGTTCAACTGCGGCGCCAGCGCACGGCGTGCGTCGTCGAGCGGCAGGCCCATGCGCTGCGCCCAGTCGGCGAGCTGGTCTTCGCCGATCTTGCCGACGTTGAAATAGACCGCGTCCGGGTGTGCGAGATAAAAGCCCGAGACCGCTGCGGCGGGTGTCATGGCCATGGCCTCGGTCAGGCCCATGTCGATCTCCTCCGGCGCAAGCACCTTGAACAGGTCGCGCTTGACGAGGTGGTCCGGGCAGGCCGGATAACCAGGCGCCGGGCGGATGCCGCGGTACTGCTCGTCGATCAGCTGCACATTGCTCAGCGCCTCGCCGGCGGCGTAGCCCCAGAACTCGGTGCGGACACGCTCGTGCATGCGCTCGGCCAGCGCTTCCGCCAGGCGGTCGGCCAGGGCCTTGAGCATGATGGCCGAGTAGTCGTCGTGGGCGGCCAGGAACTCCGCCTCCTTCTTCTCGACACCCAGGCCCGCGGTCACGGCGAAGAGGCCGATGTAGTCGCCCTGCTCGGCGATGAAGTCGGCCAGCGCGCGGTTCGGCCGCAGCACGCCGTCGACGACGGGCCGCTCCGACTGCATGCGCAGCCCGTGCCAGGTCATCAGGCGCTCGCCGCGCGATTCGTCGCGGTAGATGGCGATGTCGTCGTCGCCCACTTGCGCGGCCGGGTAGAGGCCGATGACGGCGTGGGCCGTGAGCCAGCGGCCCTTGATCAGCTTCTCCAGCATGGCCTGCGCGTCGGCGAAGACCTTGCGCGCCTGCTCGCCGACGATGGCGTCGTCGAGGATGGCCGGATACGGGCCGGCCAGGTCCCAGGTCTGGAAGAACGGGCCCCAGTCGATGTAGCGCGCCAGCTCGCCGAGGTCGTAGTTCCTGAAGACGCGCCGGCCGATGAACTTGGGCGCCACGGGCGCAAAGTCGACGCGCGCCTTGTTGGCTCGGGCCTGGGCGAGGCTCACCAGCGGCGTGGCCTTGCGCTTGGCGTGCAGCTCGCGCACCTTGTCGTAGTCGGCGCGCAGCTCCTCGACGAAGGCGTCGGCGCGCTCCTCGCTGAGCAGCTCGCTGCAGACGCCGACGGAGCGCGAGGCATCGGGCACGTAGACGACCGGGCCTTCGTAGTGCGGCGCGATCTTGACGGCCGTGTGCACGCGGCTGGTCGTGGCGCCGCCGATCAGCAGCGGCATGGAACGGCCGCGGAAGTAGTCGTCGCGCTGCATCTCGGCCGCGACGTGCTGCATTTCCTCGAGGCTCGGCGTGATCAGGCCCGAGAGGCCGATGATGTCGGCGCCCTCTTCCTTGGCTTTGCGCAGGATGTCCTGGGCCGGCACCATCACGCCCATGTTGACGACTTCATAGTTGTTGCACTGCAGGACCACCGTGACGATGTTCTTGCCGATGTCGTGCACGTCGCCCTTGACCGTGGCCATGATGATCTTGCCCTTGGAGCGCACGTCGGCGCCGGCCGCGGCCATCCGGCGTTTTTCTTCCTCGATGTAAGGCACGAGGTGGGCCACGGCGGACTTCATCACGCGCGCGCTCTTGACCACCTGCGGCAGGAACATCTTGCCGGCGCCGAAGAGATCGCCGACGACGTTCATGCCGGCCATCAGCGGCCCTTCGATCACGTGCAGCGGCCGGCCGCCGCGCGCGCTGATGCCCTGCCAGCATTCCTCGGTGTCCTCGACGATGAAGTCGGTGATGCCGTGCACGAGCGCGTGCGAGAGCCGCTCGTCGACCGTGCCGGCGCGCCAGGCCAGGCGCGCCGAGTCGTCCTTGGCGGCGCCCTTGGCGCGGTCGGCGATCTCGACGAGGCGCTCGCCCGCGTCCTTGCGGCGGTTGAGCACCACGTCTTCGACGCGCTCACGCAGCTCGGCGTCGAGGTCGTCGTAGACGCCGACCATGCCGGCGTTGACGATGCCCATGTCCATGCCAGCCTGGATCGCGTGATACAGGAAGACCGTGTGGATGGCCTCGCGCACCGGGTCGTTGCCGCGGAAGCTGAAGGACACGTTGGACACGCCGCCGCTGACCTTGGCGCCGGGCAGGTGCTGCTTGATCCAGCGCGTCGCCTCGATGAAGTCGACGGCGTAGTTGTCGTGCTCCTCGATGCCGGTGGCGATGGCGAAGATGTTCGGGTCGAAGATGATGTCCTCGGGCGGAAAACCGACCTCGTCCACCAGCACCTTGTAGGCCCGCTCGCAGATCTCGATCTTGCGCGCGAAGGTGTCGGCCTGGCCGGTCTCGTCGAAGGCCATCACCACGGCCGCCGCGCCGTAACGGCGCACGAGCTTGGCCTGACGCTTGAACTCGGCCTCGCCTTCCTTCATCGAGATCGAGTTGACGATGCCCTTGCCCTGGATGCACTTGAGGCCGGCCTCGATCACGTCCCACTTGGAGCTGTCGATCATGATCGGCACGCGCGCCACGTCCGGCTCCGAGGCCAGCAGGTTCAGGAAGCGCACCATCGCGGCCTTGCTGTCGAGCATGGCCTCGTCCATGTTGACGTCGATGACCTGGGCGCCGTTTTCGACCTGCTGGCGCGCGACGGCCACCGCCTCCTCGAACTGCCCGGCCAGGATCAGGCGCGCAAAAGCCTTGGAGCCGGTGACATTGGTGCGCTCGCCGATGTTGACGAAGAGCGTGCCCGGCTCGATCAGCACGGGCTCGAGCCCGGAAAGCTTCATCGGCGGCGGCGGGAGGACGGCGGTGGTCATGGCGATTCTTTCGACCACGGGCTCACCGTGGCCATGGATCCTGGATACATGGTGCGGTGAGCGTCGTTGCTGTCAACGGCGGGCGGTCTGTGGATAATCGAGTTAGCACTCGCTCGCCTACAAAACAGTCAACCTTGCGGCCCAAGCCTGGCAGCTGTTCAGCCGTCGCAACGCTCCTTGGGCCGCGCAGATTCTACGTGCCGACCGATTCTCGCGATTCGCGCTTCTCCCCGCTCGCCGGCGGCGACGCCCCCGACGCCGCCGCGGATGGGGCGCGCCCCAGCCTGAGCCAGGCGTTCACGAAGCTGCAGCAGCGCCTGCACGCCCTGGCGTCGAGCGCCGAGAACGCCAGCGCCCACGCCGGCTTCCTGAGCGCCTTCGAGGCGCTGCACGCCGAATTCATCGCACTGGTGCGCGAGCAGCCCGACGCGGCGCTGACCGCCCTGATCTTCGACGCGAGCCAGGACCGCCCGCACTACAGCGCGCGGCACGGCCTGCTGTGCGCCGCGCTGGCGGACCTGAGCGCCGACCAGCTCGGATGGCCCGAGGCCTGGCGGCGCGCGATCACGCATGCGGCACTGAGCATGAACCTCGCCATCGCGGCCGAGCAGGATCGGCTGGCGAGCCATCCGGTGCGCCTGTCGGAAGGCGAGCGCAACGCCATCGCCGGACACGGCGTCCGTTCGGCCGAACTGCTCGAACTCTGCGGCGTGCGCGACACGCTCTGGCTCGATACCGTCTGCCAGCATCACGACGCCGAGGCCGGCCCGCTGCAGGGCCGCGCGGCCTCGCACCAGTTGGCGCGCCTGCTGCATCGCATCGACGTGTTCTGCGCGCGGCTGTCGCCGCGCGCGAATCGCCGCGCGCAATCGGGCGCGGCGGCGACGCGGGCCGTCTACCTCGACGAGCTCATGAAACCCGACGACGCGGGCGCCGTGCTCGTCAAGACGGTGGGCCTGTATCCGCCGGGCACCTTGGTGCGCCTGTCCAGCGGCGAACTGGGCCTCGTTTGCCGCCGCGGCGCGCGCGCCATGGCGCCCTGCGTGGCCGCGCTGGCCGGCGCCGATGCCAAGGCCTACGAGCAGCCGCAGCTGCGCCAGGTCGTCGGCCAGGGTCCGCTGTCGGTGGCGGCCAGCCTCGCGCCGCACGAGGTCAAGCAGACCGAGGCGCTCGACGGCCTGCTCGATCGCGTGCTGGAACTGTGCTGACGACGCAGCCGCTCAGGCCGCGTCGGCCAGGCTGCTGAAGAATTTCTCGCCGCTGGTCCGCGGCCGGTAGGCCGAGACCGTCCTCGCGATCGCAGCGATGTGGTCGGGCGTCGTACCGCAGCAGCCGCCGGCGATATTGAGGAAACCGCTCGCCGCGAACTCGCCGACGAGCCGGCCCGTCACGTCGGGCGTCTCGTCGAAGCCGGTGTCGCTCATCGGATTGGGCAGGCCGGCATTGGGGTAGCAGCTGACCGCCGTCGGGCCGGCCACGCGCGCGAGCTCCTCGATATACGGCCGCATCAGCGCCGCGCCGAGCGCGCAGTTCAGGCCGATGGCCAGCGGCCGCGCATGGCGCACCGAATGCCAGAAGGCCGTGACGGTCTGGCCCGAGAGGATGCGGCCGGACGCGTCGGTGACCGTGCCCGAGATGATCACGGGCAGGCGCTCGCCGGTGTCTTCCATCAGCTCGTCGAGCGCGAAGATGGCGGCCTTGGCGTTGAGCGTGTCGAAGATCGTCTCGACGAGGAACAGGTCCACGCCACCTTCGAGCAGGCCCTTGGCCTGCTCGTAATAGGCGGCGCGCAGGGTGTCGAAGTCGATGTTGCGCGCGCCGGGGTCGTTGACGTCGGGGCTGATCGACGCCGTGCGCGGCGTCGGGCCGAGCGCGCCGGCGGCGAAGCGCGGCTTGTCGGGCGTGGCGTACTTGTCGCAGGCAGCGCGGGCCAGCCGCGCCGCCGCCACGTTCATCTCGTACGCGTACTCGGCCAGGCCGTAGTCCTCCTGCGCCACGGTGGTCGTGCCGAAGGTGTTGGTCTCGATGATGTCAGCGCCGGCGGCGAGGTACTGCTCGTGGATCTCGGAGATGACATCGGGCCGCGTCAGCACGAGCAGGTCGTTATTGCCCTTGAGGTCCTTGGGGTGGTCCTTGAAGCGTTCGCCGCGGAAATCCGCCTCGCTCAGGCGATAGCGCTGGATCATCGTGCCCATCGCGCCGTCGAGGATGGCGATGCGCTGCTGCAAAATCGCGGGCAGCGCCGCGCCGCGTGTATAGGGGTGGGCCAGAGCGTTCATCCCGCGATTCTATGAAGCACCTGATTCCCACAGAAGCCGCCGCCTATCTGGCCGCGCATCCCGATGCATTGTTCCTCGACGTCCGCATGGAGCTCGAGTACCTGTACGTCGGCCATCCGATCGGCGCCATCCACCTCGCCTGGTACGAGTACCCGGACATGCAGCCCGAGCCTGCGCAGTTCGTGGCCCAGGTGCGGCGCGAGGCCGGCGGCCGCAGCGACCGGCCGCTCGTGCTGATCTGCCGCTCGGGCCAGCGCACGCTGGCCGCGGCCGAGGCGCTGCAGGCCGCGGGCTTCAGCGAGATCGTCAACGTCGTCCACGGTTTCGAGGGCGACGCCGACGCCAACTTCCAGCGCGGCAGGCTCAATGGCTGGCGCCACGACGGCCTGCCCTGGGAGCAGATGTAGGCGGGTGTGGGCCCCTCGCCCACGCGTCCGCGTGGTCGGTCCCCGAGGGGACGCCGATCATGGCCAGGGTTGCCCGGCCATGACATCGGCAGGCGTCGTCCTCGGGAGCGCCCCAGCGGACGACGCAATGCAAAAACTCAGCGGCCGCGAGGAGGCGGGCGTCGCTCGCGCGATGCTTCGCGACCCTCAGGACGGCCGCGGCCCTCCCGGTTGTCCCGACGGCCATCCGGCCGGCCACGTTGCGGCCGATCGTCGCGCCGCGGCGGCGGCATTTCAGCGGCTTCCTTGCGCGCGATCTCGAGCAGGCCCGGCAACTCTTCGGCCGTCACACCCTTGAGCGCACAGAAGTTGGCGAGCGTCAGCGTCGTTCGCTCGTAGTCGCGCAGCAGCTGGATGCGCTGATGGCGGCCCGCCTCCATCGCGGCTTCGCGCTCCTCGCGCAGCGCGCGTCGGCGCTTGAGCTCGTCGCGCGCCGCGACCTTGTGCTCGTCGCTGATCTCGCCGGCCGGCTGGCCATCGAGATCGAAGCGATGCTCGGCCTTGGTCAGCGCGATCAGGTAGCCGGTGGCGCCGGTGTAGCGGCGGAAGAAGGCGGAGAGCTGCGCCTTCGTGAAGCGGCCCGGCGCGCACTGCTGGATGTCGGCCTGGATGCGCAGCTTCAGCGGCTTGTGGCCACCGCCGAACAGGGCCGGGAACAGCGCCTTGAGCTCGGCGGCGACTTCCGCCGGAGCCGCCTGGGCCGCGGGCTCGGACGCAGTGGTGGCAGGCTCGTGCGCGTCCGCCGTCGATGCGTCGGACGACGCGGCGGGCTCGGCTTGCGGAGGCGTCGCTTCGTCGGGCGCGGGCGGTGAAACCGGCTCCAGTTGCTCGACAGGAAGGGCCTCAGGCGTGTTCTCGTTCATGAACGTCAGGAAATCAATGCAGCCCGCTATTGTCCATGCTTGCGCTCGAAATGGCGGCTCACAGGCCGCCGAACACCTTCTTGAGCAGCGCGCTGCCCGCAGCTGCCGGATCCTGGCGGATCTTCTTTTCCTCTTCGCCGATCATGCGATAGAGACCGTCGAGCGCCTTGCCGGTCACATAGCTGTCGATGTTGGCGTCCTCGCGCTTGACGAGTCCGAACCCTGCGGCCTTGCCGGCGACGGCGTTGTACTTGGCCGCCAGCGAGACCTTGCGCGTGGCCTGCTGCACGATGGGCAGGAAGCGCGTCCCGAGCGGATCGCGCGTCTTGGTCTCGAAGAAGCGCGTGGCGGCGTCATCGCCCCCGCGCAGGATGCGCAGACCGTCCTCGACGCTCATGTCGCGCACGGCGCCGACGAGCAGATCACGAGCCTGCGGCACCGCCGCTTCGGCCGCGCGATTCATGGCCGTGACGAGCTCGTCCACGCGGCTGCCCTGGCCCGTGGCGCGCAGCAGCTTGGCGGCGCCGCGCAGCGACTCAGGCAAGTCGATGCGCACGCTCGGGTTGCCGAGGAAGCCGTCCTGGCGGCCGAGCGTGTCGACCGCGTAGCCCGCGCCCTTCTCGAGCGCGGCACGGATGCCGCTGGCCGCGTCCGTCTCGCTGACGCCGGCCCAGGCCGGCATCGAGACGGCAAACGCCCCAGGGGCGAACAGCATGAATAGTCGTCTACGCATCGGTCGATCCTCCACGGTCTTCCTGCACATGGTGCCAGCCGGCGATCTCCTGCTCGATCGCGCCGAACACGCTTTGCCCATCCTCGCCGCGGACCTCGATCCGGACGCTGTCCCCAAACTGGAAGGGATCGCCCGCAGCGGTCGCGGCTGACAGGGCGATGAGAGCACCGGCGCCGAGGCGACGTGCCCGGGCGAGGCGCTCGATGGCCGGGCCCAGGCGTTCTTCGACGCGGACATCCGCGCCGCGTCGACCGTTCCGATTGCACAGAATGGGCAACTCGACGCGCCCCTTGGTCCAGGCCGGCCCGAGTTCGTCTGGTGTGACGAAGACAGGGGCAAACGCCACCGGCGGCTGCGCATCGGGCCATTCGCGCAGCTGCCAGTGTTGCAACAGGCCGAGCAGGCGCACGCCCTCGAGCGCCACCGCAGGCGCGGCGCCTCGCGGCACATCGCCGAGCACGGCAACAAGGCCGGCTTCACCGGCGATGCCCAGCGATGCGTCGGGAAAGCGCGCCACCTCGCATGCGCCGCTCGCGCCATCTCCCGCAGCGCAGACGCCATCGACGGCGAACAGCGGCGCGCGCGGCAACGGCGCCATGCACAGGCGCGGATCGAAGGCGAACGCGTGGCGCAACTTGCCGTGGTTGAGCTGCGTGTAGAGGTCTTCGAGCTGCGGCGAGACAAAGCCCCAGTCGTCGAGCAGCTGCTGCATGCGCGTGGCGATGCCGGTCGCGTAGTGCGCGAGGCTCAGGTCGCGCGAGACGACGACGAGCTGGCCATCGCGCGAGCCGTCATTCAGGCTTGCGAGTTTCATGATGCAGGCAAAGAAGCAGGGTGGTGTCGGACGGCACGATTGTGCGATGCCCTCCGCCATGGACCGAAAACCCCGCATTTCGCGTGTGCCCGTTGTCGCGTTGGCCATGGCGCTGCTTGGCCACGCGCTGGTGCTTCATGGCGGCACGGCGCCGGTTCGCGGCCAGGCACGCGCGACGGCCTGGCGCGTCCTGCCGGCACTGCATCCGATGGCGCTCGTCCCCACAACGACCGGCGATCAGGCGCCTGGCGGCATCGCCGCGCCACCTGCGCCCGAGGCGCCATCGACCCGTCACGTTGCGCATGTGGCCGGACGCAACACACGGACACAAAAATCTGCGGTTCGAATCCCCCCGCCCATCGAACGCCATTACCGCCTGCTCCAGAATGGTCGCGAAGGTGAGGCTTGGCTGCGATGGATACCGCGCGACGCTGCGTACGCCCTGGTCCTCGAACGCCGGCTTGCAGGCCGTGCACTGCCGCGCATGGAAAGCGTCGGCGCATTGAACGCAGAAGGGCTTGTGCCCCAGCGCTTCGAACGCGCGCCCGAATCGCGCCGTGCGGAAGTCACGCGCCTGGATGCGGCGCGTGCGCACATCGAGTTCGATGGCAGTGCCGATACCCTCGAGCGGCCGGCGGGACTTCAGGATCGCCTCAGCTGGTGGCTGCAGATTGCGGCCATTGCCGGAGCGCGCGAGTTGCAAGCTGGCATGCACATCGAGATCGAGATGCTGGGCCTGCATCACGACGTGTTGCGCTGGGACTTCGAGGTCGTCGGGCCGGAAACCCTCGATGGCATCGGGGCCAGCTGGCACTTGCGCCGCGCGGCGATCGATTCGGTCGAACGGGCGATGGATGTCTGGCTTGCCCCCGAGCACCACTGGCTGCCTGTGCGGCTGGTGATGGGCGATCCCGCGACAAAGGGCTCGGCGCTATGGCTCGACGACGTCAATGAAGGTCGTTAGGTCGGCGGCGCGAATCCCCTGGTGGCGGTGGGGATTGTGCGAAGTCAACCTGCCGTGATGTTGTGCCGTTTGAGCCTCATACCACCGCGAGTCGGTGGTTCGAAACAGGACTTCTTCTGAGACTATCCACTTACGGCCAGCGGCGATGTTGCATCGCCAGCCCTTGAAGTCCGGCACTGCGGCCGCAGCTACCGTCCCGAGAGGAATCGCCATGCACATGCTCTACAACTCCCCCAGCTTCATCGTCGTCCAGTTCGACGTCCAGGTGGAAGCCGCGCGCCCGAGCGAGCTGTTGCAGGCCAACCCCGAATTGCAACTGCGCCGCGGCGGCTTCGAGATCGTCGACAAGTTCGCACGCAAGGAAATCTTCATCGAAGGCGCACTGGCCAAGCAGTTCGAGGAAGGCGTGACGGCGCTGATCGAAAGCGAACCCTCGGAAGAGGAGATCGACGATTTCATCGAAGCTTACGCCAGCCTGGGCAACCAGCCGGTCGTGATGCACTGACAAGCCGTCGTTACCGCAACACGGCCCCATGAGCCGGGGTCCACTGCCAAAAAATCCCTACCGGGCATCTTGTTCTGAGCGCGACGCTGCGCAATGATGGGTCCAACCCGATTGCTGGAGTTGCTCCCATGGTGAAGCGTCTGGCCGACGCCAGAGCCCCTTCGCGAGTGTTGCCCTCGCCCGGCCTGCGTGACGCGCCGGTGCTGGATCGCATGTGCTCGCAGTTCGTGCTGACGCTGCATGTCCGGCACGCGAGCCGCTTCAATCTGCGCCGCGACTTCAACGGCCTGCTGTCCTTCACCGGCCGCCACCTCGTCTGGCCGGTGCGAGTCCTCGGCCGGCTGCGCGCCTATCTCGCCACGCGCTGCATCGGCAACGACAGCTGGGCCGGCCACGACAAGCTCTCCGACGAAGCTTTCCTCGAGCGCTTCGGCGTCTGGAACGGGCCCTTCGCCGAAGCCACGCTGTTCTTCTATCTCGACGAATACGCCAAGGACGCGCCCAAGGACATGATGTCCTTGCTGGCCACGACCTGCGACTGGCTCGACCGCCAGCTCAAGCGCGAGTCGACCTTGGTCGAGAAGAACATCGACGCGCTCGGTACGCTGCTTCAGCTGAACCCGGCCGAGCGTGCCATCCTGCTCTACGGCACGCTGGCGCGCTACCAGCGCGAGCTGCGCGGCGCGCTCGTCGAGTTCAAGGTCAATACGGCGCAGGAGGCCTTCGCTGCGATCGCCGCCGTGGCCGGCGTGAACGAGCAGGAGGTCGCAGAAGCCTTGCGCGCGGGCTCGCGGCTCGAACGCATCGGCATGGTCGAGAACCTGATCTCCGAACACAACATCACCGACCTCGCCGACCTCATGAAGGTCAGCGACCAGCTCCCGCCGGTGCTGATGCGCGAGTACCAAGGGCCTGGCGATTTGATGGCCGTGTTCACGCGTCCAGCCACGAAGAGCGAGCTCGCGCCGCCCGATTTTCATTTCGTCGCCGAGGACCTCGACCTGCTCGGCGACCTGCTGCGCAATGCCGTCTCGCGGCACGAATGCGGCGTCAACGTGCTGCTTTACGGCCCGCCCGGCACCGGCAAGACGGAGCTGGCGAAAGTGGCCGCGCAGGCCGCCGGCCTCGATCTCTACGAAGTCGAATACGCCGACCGCGACGGCAACTCGCTGTCGGGCCGCGATCGTTACCGCTCGCTGCAGATCAGCCAGGTCTTCCTCAAGGCCAGCAGCAATGTGGCGCTGCTGTTCGACGAGGTCGAGGACGTGTTCCCGCCGCTGTCCACCGACACCGCCCAGTTCATCGCCCGACTCGATGCCGCGCTCGACGCGCCGGCCTCGGGCTCGGTCAGCGGCAAGGCCTGGGTCAACCAGATCCTCGAGACCAATCCCGTGCCGGTGATCTGGATCACCAATCGCATCGAGCAGATCGACCCGGCTTTCCGCCGCCGTTTCCAGTACCACCTCGAGCTCAAGTCGCCGCCGCCGGGCGCGCGCCTCGGGCTCGTGACGCGCGCACTGGCGGGCGTGCAGGTCGGCACGGACTTCGCCGCACGCCTGGCCGAGCGGCGCGGCCTGACGCCAGCGCAAATCCGCACGGCCGTGCGCTTCGCCCAGCTCGCCGGCCGCGACGGCGACAGCGAAAAACTGATCGAACGCCAGCTGCTCAACGCCGATCGCGCGCTCGGGCAGACCGGCGTCGACCGCGGCGCGCGGCCCGTCGTCACCCAGTACGCGCTGGACCTCCTCAACGTCGAGTCGCGCTTCGAAGTGCCGCGCATCGTCGAAGCGCTGCGCCGCCGCGGCGCCGGCAACCTGTGCTTCTACGGCCCGCCGGGCAGCGGCAAGACGGCGCTCGCCGAACACATCGCCCAGGCGCTGTCGCGTCCGCTGATGATCCGCCAGGCCAGCGACCTCGCCAGCAAGTTCGTCGGCGAGACCGAGCAGAACATGGCGCGCATGTTCGAGTCCGCGAGCACCGAGGGCGCCGTGCTGCTGCTCGACGAAGCCGACAGCTTCCTGCGCAGCCGCCGCATGGCCGAGCGCAACTACGAAGTCTCCGAGGTCAACGAGATGCTGGCCGGGATGGAACGCTTCGACGGCATCTTCATCTGCACGACCAACCTCTTCGACGAGCTCGACGAAGCCGCGCTGCGCCGCTTCGCCTTCAAGATCCGCTTCAAGCCGCTGACGCAAGCGCAGCGCGAACGCATGTTCGAGCGCGAGGCCGGCAGCCCGCCCGACGCCGACCAGCGCGAGCGGCTGGCCCGCATGGACGCGCTGACGCCGGGTGACTTCGCGGCGGTGCGCCATCAGGTCGACATCCTCGGCGAGCCGCTGACGCCCGACGAATTCCTCTCCCAGCTCGAGGCCGAGCACCGCTGCAAACCCGATGTACGCTCGCGGCGTTCGATCGGATTCAAGCACTGATGCTCAAGCAATTTCTTGTCGCGGCGGCCCTGCTCATCGGCGTCGCCGCCCATGCCGACTGCCCGCCGCCGGCGCCGGACATCGACCCCAACCAGATCGCCCAATGGGCCGCGCACGCCAAGGACCATGGCGTGCTCTGGCGCATCGAGCGCGACGGCCACAGCTCCTGGCTCTATGGCAGCCTGCATGTCGGCAAGCCCGAATGGATTGCGCCGGGCCCGAGCCTGCGCGGCGCCATCCAGCAGACCGACCTGCTCGCGGTCGAGATCGACATCAGCGATCCCGACATCCTCGCCAGCATCGTCAAGGCCGCGCAGTTCGATGGGCACATTCCTGCCGCGCTGCAGGACCGTCTCGATGCGCAGGCCCGCGCCGACTGCCTGCCCGACGGCGCGCTGAACGGCCAGCATCCCATCATGGCGCTGAGCTCGCTGAGCCTGTTGGCGGCGCAGCGCGAAGGGCTCTATGTCCAGTTCGGCCAGGACCTGCTGATGATCGGCATGGCCAAGGGCATGGGCCGGCAGGTCGTTTCGCTCGAGACACCCGAGGCGCAGATGCGGGCCTTGCTGCCGAGCGATCAAAGCGAGCTTGAGGCGACGCTGGTCGACGGGCTCGACGAGCTCGAGCAAGGCAAGTCCGTCACCCAGCTGCGCCGCCTCAGCAGTGACTGGGCCCAGGGCAACCTGGCCGACCTCGCCGACTACGCCAGCTGGTGCGACTGCGCCCGCAACGAGCGCGAACGCGCCGAGCTGCGTCGCCTCAACGACGACCGCAATGGCCCGATCGCCGCGCGCATCGCCGAGCTGCACGGACAAGGCCGGCGCGTGCTGGCCGTTGTCGGCACGCTGCACATGACCGGCGCGCACTCGCTGCCGCGCGAGCTCGAGGCCCTCGGCTTCACCGTCACCCGGGTACAAGCACTGCCTTTGCCTTGAGCAGCGGCGGCCTTAGCATGGGCCGGCAGGAGGAGACACCATGACCGAGAACCCGTTCGCCAAATTCGTGCCCGGCTTTGATTTCATGCAGGGCCTGGTCAAGAACGCCGGCAGCGCGCTGCCCGGCTTCGGCCAATGGGTGGCACCGACGCTCGACCCCGACGCGCTGGGCAAGCGCATCGACGAATTGCGCGCCGTGCAGTTCTGGCTCGACCAGAACGCCAAGATGCTCAGCACGACGATCCAGGCCCTGGAGGTCCAGCGCATGACACTGTCGACGCTGAAGTCCATGAACGTGCCCATGGCCGACCTGGGCGAATCGCTGAAGGTCAAGCCGGCCGCGCCGCCTGCACCTTCTGCGCCTGCGGCCGCCAAAACGACGGCCAGGCCGCGCACCCGATCGACCGGTCCGGCCGAGAAGCCGCAGGCCGCCAAGCCCGAAGCCGGGCCCTCGGCCATCCCGCCCGTCGACCCGATGAAGTGGTGGGGCGCACTGAGCCAGCAGTTCACCGAGCTGGCGACCAACGCGATGAAGGACGTCGCACCCGTCGCCAGCCAGGCCGCGGCCGCCATGGCCGGCCAGACCGTCGGTGCCCCGGCCAAGACGGCGGCACGCAAGCGCAAGACCTGAGCCCGCGCGGATCGGCGGCGGCGCACGGCCGCGCAGGTAAAGTCGCCGCCATGAGTGCCCTGCCGTCGCCCGTCCCGGCCGAACCCGCTGATCGCGCCAAGCTTCAGCAGCGCGTGCTGCAAGCCCTCGCGCCCCTTCTGCCACCGCATGCGCTGCTGTGGCAGAGCGAGGACACCACGCCCTACGAATGCGACGGACTCACGGCCTACCGCGAGCGCCCGCTGCTGGTCGCCCTGCCTGAGACCGAGGCCCAGGTCGCCGCCGTGCTGCGCGCCTGCCACGCGCTGGACGTGCCCGTCGTCGCGCGCGGCGCGGGCACGGGCCTTTCGGGCGGCGCGATGCCCAACGCGGCCGGCGTGACGCTGGCGCTGGCCAAGTTCAACCGCATCAAGGCGGTCGACCCGCATGCGCGCACGGCGACCGTGCAATGCGGCGTACGCAACCTCGCCATCTCTGAAGCCGCGGCGCCGCACGGCCTGTACTACGCGCCCGACCCGAGCAGCCAGATCGCCTGCACCATCGGCGGCAACGTCGCCGAGAACTCCGGCGGCGTGCACTGCCTCAAATACGGCCTCACCCTGCATAACGTATTACGTGTACGGGGCTTCACGGCCGATGGCGAGGCGGTCGAGTTCGGCTCGGGCGCGCTCGACGCGCCGGGGCTGGACCTGCTGGCCGCCGTCATCGGCAGCGAAGGCATGCTCGCCGTCATCACCGAAGTCACCGTCAAGCTCGTGCCCAAGCCGCAGCTCGCGCGCTGCATCATGGCCAGCTTCGACGACATCGAAGCGGCCGGCGCGGCCGTGGCCGCGGTGATCGCCGCGGGCATCATCCCGGCCGGCCTCGAGATGATGGACAAGCCCATGATCGCCGCTGTCGAGGACTTCGTCTGCGCCGGCTACGACCTCGACGCCGCCGCCATCCTGCTGTGCGAAAGCGACGGCACGCCCGAGGAAGTCGCCGAAGAAATCGCGCACATGGAAGCCGTGCTGGCGGCGGCCGGCGCCACGCGCTGCGAGGTCAGCGCCGACGAGGCCCAGCGCCTGCGCTTCTGGAGCGGCCGCAAGAACGCCTTCCCGGCCTCCGGGCGCATCAGCCCCGACTACATGTGCATGGATTCGACGATCCCGCGCAAGAACCTCGCGGCCATCCTCAAGGCCATCGCGGCGATGGAAGTCAAGTACGGTCTGCGCTGCTGCAACGTCTTCCACGCGGGCGACGGCAACCTGCATCCGCTGATCCTCTTCGACGCCGCCGACCCCGACCAGCTGCACCGCTGCGAGCAGTTCGGCGCCGACATCCTCGAGACCAGCGTCGCGCTCGGCGGCACGGTGACCGGCGAGCATGGTGTCGGCGTCGAGAAGCTCAACAGCATGTGCGTGCAGTTCGCCCCCGAGGAGCGCGAGGCCATGCTGGCCGTCAAGCGCGCCTTCGACCCGAGCGGCCTGCTCAATCCCGGCAAGGTCATCCCGACGCTGCACCGCTGCGCCGAGTACGGCCGCATGCATGTCAAACGCGGCGCCCTGCCGCATCCCGATTTGCCGAGGTTCTAGTGCTCGAGGAATGGCAGGAGCGCATCCGCAGCGCCAACGCGAACAGGAAGCCGCTGGAAATCCGCGGCCATGGCAGCAAGGCCTTCTACGGCGAGACGCCGCGCGGCGAGCTGCTCGACACCCGCGGCCTCGCCGGCATCACCAGCTATGAGCCGAGCGAGCTCGTCGTCACGGCACGCGCCGGCACGCCGGTGGCGGAGCTTGAGGCGCTGCTCGCCGCGCAAGGCCAGTGCCTGCCGTTCGAGCCACCGCGCTTCCGCGGTGCGGGCGAGGGGACGGGCACCGTCGGCGGCATGGTCGCCAGCGGCCTGTCGGGCCCGGCGCGCGCCAGCAGCGGCTCGGTGCGCGACCATGTGCTGGGCCTGTCGCTGATCGACGGTCACGGCGCGCTGCTGAATTTCGGCGGCACCGTGATCAAGAACGTCGCCGGCTACGACGTCTCGCGCCTGATGGCCGGCAGCCTCGGCATCCTCGGCCTCGTGACCGAGGTCTCGCTCAAGGTGCTGCCCACGCCCAAGGCCCGCGCGACGCTGCGTTTCGACCTGGGCCAGGGCCAGGCGCTCGACCAGCTTTGCCGCTGGAGCGGCCAACCACTGCCGATCAATGCCAGCGCCTGGTGGGACGGTGCGCTGCTGCTGCGCCTGGCGGGCGCGCGGGCCGCGGTCGACTCGGCCATTGCGCGCCTGGGCGGCGACGTGATTCCGGAAGACCTGGCCCAGCCCTTCTGGGACGGCCTGCGCGACCAGTCCGACGAGTTTTTCGTCGGCGCGATGCGCGCGGTGCAGGGTGGTGCCGCGCTGTGGCGCCTGGCGCTGCCGCAGACGGCGCCGCCGCTCGACCTGCCGGGCGAGCAGCTCGTCGAATGGGGCGGCGCGCAGCGCTGGGTCGTCACGCCGCTGCCGGCGGCGCGGCTGCGCGAGCGCGCTGCCGCGCTCGGCGGCCACGCCACGCTGTTCCGCGCCCGCGACAAGTCTCCCGGTGCCTTTGCGCCGCTGAGCGCGCCGCTGATGAAGATCCACCGCGAGCTCAAGCGCCGTTTCGATCCCGCCGGCATCTTCAATCCCGGCCGTCTCTACCCCGAGCTCTGACTCCGCGCATGCAAGTCCATCTCTCGCCCGAATTCAAAGGCACGCACGAAGGCGAGGCCGCCGAGGCCATCCTGCGCGCCTGCGTGCATTGCGGCTTCTGCACCGCGACCTGCCCGACCTACCAACTGCTCGGCGACGAGCTCGACGGCCCGCGCGGCCGCATCTACCTGATGAAGCAGGTGCTCGAAGGCGCGACGCCGACGCGCGCCACGCAAGAGCACCTCGACCGCTGTCTGACCTGCCGCAACTGCGAGAGCACCTGCCCGTCGGGCGTGCAGTACGGCGCGCTGCTCGAGATCGGCCGCGACATCGTCGAGGCCAAGGTCGAGCGTCCGCGCGGCGAGCGCCTGCAACGCTGGCTGCTACGCGAGGGGCTGACCTCGCGCGCCTTCGCGCCCATGCTGCGCCTCGGGCAGTGGTTCCGCCCCTTCGTCCCGCAGGCGCTCAAGGCCAAGGTGCCGGAGCCCGCGCCGCGCCGCGCCCATGCTTGGCCGCAGCGCCACCATCCGCGCAAGGTCCTGCTGCTGCAGGGCTGCGTGCAGCCCGCACTGGCGCCCAACATCAACTCGGCGACGGCGCGCGTGCTCGACGCGGCCGGCATCCAGACGCTCGTCGCCGATGGCGCCGGCTGCTGCGGCGCCATCCGCCTGCACGCGGCCGACCACGCCGGCGGCCTGGCCGACGTGCGCCGCAACATCGACGCATGGTGGCCGCTCGTCGAGGGGATCACGGGCCTGGGCAAGATCGAGGCCATCGTCATGAACGCCTCGGGCTGCGGCGTCACCGTGCGCGACTACGGCCGGCTGCTCGCCCACGACCCCGACTACGCCGCCAAGGCAGCCCGCGTCAGCGGCCTCACACGCGATCTCTCGGAGCTGCTGCCCGACCTCGTGCCGCGCCTGCGCCCCAAGCTGCGCCGCGCGCTGCCCAGGCTCGCCTATCACCCGCCCTGCACGCTGCAGCACGGCCAGAAGCTGCGCGGCGGCGTCGAATCCGGCCTGCGCGAACTGGGCTTCAACATCGAACTGGCCGTGGCCGACGCCAACCTGTGTTGCGGCTCGGCCGGCACCTATTCGGTGTTGCAGCCGGCCCTGGCCACCGAGCTGCGCGACCGCAAGCTCGCGCAGTTGGCGCCGCGCCAGGCCGCGGCCATCGTCTCGGGCAATATCGGCTGCATCCAGCACCTGCAATCGGGCACGAGCACGCCCGTGCGGCACTGGGTCGAGGTGCTCGACGAGGTGCTCTGAACCGCAAGTCGCGGATCGGCGCGCTCAGCGGCGCGTGATCAGCCCGTCGACGCAGGCATAACCGCCGAGCATGCGGCTTTCGCGCTCGACGCGCTCCCGCTCGGCCAGCGCCGCCAGCGCGCGGCGCAAGCCGATCGCCAGTTCGGCATCGCTCTGCGCGACCAGGGCAGCGAGCAGCCCCCAATCGACGTCGAGCTCGGCACGCCACAGGCGTGCGCCCGGCGGCACGATCGGCAACAGGGCCGCCACGGCGCCAGCCTCATCAGGCGCAGCCACCACGCGCAGGGCCTGGGGCCAGCGGCCCAGCAAGGGCGCGTCCAATCGCTGGGGCGGCCACACCGCGACCAGCCATTGCGCGCCGACATCGCGCACGCGCAGGTCCGCGGCCGCATGTGACACCAGGGTGCCGGGCGGCTGCAGGCAGCGCGCGACGGCAATCCAGCAGCCGGGCCGCCAGTCGACGGGCAGACGCGGATTGGGCGTCGCCGCGAGGCTTCCGGCGTCGTCGATTTCGTCGGCGCCCCGGACCGTATCGACGAAATCGCCGTGCACCGGCAACGCGTCGGACTGGCTCTCGGCAAACCCGACATCCTCGACCGCTTCGGCGGCAATGCCGCGCTGGCGCAGGCGTTCCAGCTGCGCCTCGCTCAAGCTGGCGCGCCGCGTGGCGCCGAAGATCACGCCAAGGTCCAGCTCGCCTGGCGCCGCGTCGCTCGGCGGCCGCCAGCCGTCGAGCACGCGCGTCGGGTCGAAGTCTTCTTCGGCGATCTTCATGGGCGGCGATTGTGCCGATCCGTGCGGCACAGTGCCCGCCATCGCCCCCGCGAACGGGGTTCCGGATCGCCCCTGAGCGCCTATGCTTCGGCTTTCGATGGGGTGAAGGAGCCGCGATGAAGTGGGAAGGTGAACGCGAAAGCGACAACGTCGACGACGTCCGGGATAGTTCGGGCGGCGGCGGCAGCTCGATTGGCCTGCCTCATCTCAGCCTGGGCGGCATCGTCATCGCCCTGCTCGCCTCCTGGCTGTTCGGCATCAATCCGCTGACCGTGCTCGGCCTGATGCAGGGGCAGGGCGGCGGTGGCACCCAGGTCAGCGCGCCGGCGCCCCACCCGCACCAGGGGCCGGAGGACCAGCAATACAAGTTCGTCCGCGTCGTGCTGGCCAGCACCGAAGACGTCTGGAGCGCCTACTTCGCCCAGCACGGCCAGCAGTACCCGGCACCGCGGCTGGAGGTCTACCGCGGCAGCTACCCGACGGCCTGCGGCGCCGGCTCCGCGGCCATGGGGCCGTTCTACTGCCCGGGCGATCGCAAGGTCTACCTCGACCTCGACTTCTTCGACACCCTCGATCATCAGCTCGGCGCGCCCGGCACCTTCGCGCGGGCCTATGTGGTCGCGCACGAGGTCGGCCATCACATCCAGAACCTCATGGGCACGACGGCCAAGGTCGACCAGGCCCGCCAGCGTCTCAGCGCGACCCAGTACAACGCGGTCAGCGTGCGCCTGGAACTGCAGGCCGATTGCTATGCGGGCGTCTGGGCGGCCCGCTCCGAGCAGAGCAAGCAATGGCTGGAGCAGGGCGATGTCGACTCGGCCCTCAATGCCGCCTCACAGATCGGTGACGACACCCTGCAGCGCCATGCCCGTGGCACGGTCGTGCCCGAGAGCTTCACCCACGGCACCAGCGCCCAGCGCGTGCACTGGTTCAAGCGCGGCATGGAGCATGGCGACCCGGCCGATTGCGATACCTTCGGCGCCCAGGCACTTTGAGCCTGGGACAAGCAGACCCGCGGCGCGCGGGTGAAAACGCGCTGTCGGGATTCTTTACGCCCCCCGAATGAGGTGTTCCGGGTACCTTCCTTACGGGTCAAAACTTCCTTAGGATACAAACACTTGCGATGCACTGAGATGCATTGGCGTGATTTGTGCTTGCCCCCTGCGTAACAGCCGCTGACAGGGTCGAGCAGGGGCCCTGGACACATAGGTGAGGCCAAAGTGAACCGAAGCGAAGATCAGAAGCCGGACGCGCGTCCGACGCCCGAATCGGGCCATGGGCTCGAGAAGCCCTCGCGCCGCCGCCTGCTGCGCGGCGGCCTCGTGGCCGCGCCGGCCGTGCTGGCGCTCAAGTCGACCCCCGTGCTCGCCTGCAATTGCAAGGCGCCGTCGGGCTTCTCGGTGTCCGGCAACCTCAGCCATCCCGGCGCCAAGACCTGCTCGCAGCCGACCTACCCGCCGTCGCAATGGTCCGGTCACTGTGGCGGCAGCCCCTCCAAATACACCAGCACCACCTGGTACACGACGGACTGCTTCGGCAGCAAGACGGGTAGCGCGGCCAATGCCTGCGGGCTTTCGACCAGCATCTATCCGAACCGCCAGCTGCAGACCTGCCTGACGCAGGGCGACCGTCATCCGCAGGCGCTCATCACCGCCTGCTGGCTCCAGGGCTCCATCAACGGCAGCCCGGACGGCAGCACCGGCTTCCCGGATTGCCCGACGCTGACCAAGCTGTGGAACGGCTACTGCGCCGGCAGCTATAGCCCGAGCACGGGCGTGGTCTGGAACCAAGGCCAAATCCTGAACTACCTGCTTTACCTGACGGGTCAAAGCTGACCGTGGGTCCGGCCGTGCTGTCCGTGAGCGGCCCGTGGTCCCTGGCGCCGGTTCCGGCGGAACGCCGCAGCAAGGACGTACCGGACGGCCGCCTCCTCTTCGACACCGACAGCGGCGCCACCCGGCTGCTTTCGCCCTTGAGTGTCTTCATCGTCGAGATGCTGGAAGCGCATGGTCCGGCATGCAGCACGGCGGAGATCGTCCGCGCGGTCCACCTCGAAGAACCCGAGTCCTCGAACCACGAATGCCTGAGCGCGGTCGAGGCCGCGCTGACCGAGCTCGTCTCTGCACGCCTGATTTCCGCCGCGCAGAGATGATCCGGCTGCGGCCCGGGGGCTGCGATCGGTGCGGCTACAGTCGCGGGCGCCGCGGCGGGCTTCGATGGCCTGCTCACCACAACACCAAAACCGCCTGACGCTCCCCATCGTGAAAGTCCGTGAACTCTCGGCCCGCGAGATCCGGCAGGCCCTGCGCGGCCCCGGCCTGCGGCTCGCCACCGGGCCATTCCGATGCAGCATGCGCAGCGACATCGCCGAGGTCGGCCCGGAGCTCGCGCGGCTCTACGCCGAACACGAGCTCGTCGACGACAACGCCTTCGTCGACTTCTACGTCAGCGTCACGAGCAGCGGCGGCCTGCGCCGCTGGATCCGCCCACAGGCGCTGTTCAATGTCGACGAAGTCGCGCCCTTCACGCCGCTGCCGCGCACGCAGGCCGTGGCGATGCTCGAATGGGGCCTGAACTGGTGCGTGACGGCCTATTGCCACCACACGCTCGTGCTGCACGCGGCCAGCGTCGCGCGCGCCGGCCGCGCCATGATCCTGCCGGCGCCGCCGGGCTCGGGCAAGAGCACGCTGTGCGCGGCGCTCGTGCACCGCGGCTGGCGCCTGCTGTCCGACGAGCTCACGCTGGTCGACTACGACGGCTCGCGGCTCGCCGGCACGACCCGCCCCGTCAACCTCAAGAACGAATCGATCGACGTCATCGCGCGCTTCGCGCCCGAGGCTGTGCTCAGCCGCCCGATGCACGACACGAGCAAGGGCACCGTCGCCCTGATGGCGCCGCCGCCGCAGAGCGTGCGCGCCGCCGCCGAACCCGTCGCGCCGGCCTGGGTCGTCCTGCCGCGCTGGCGGGCCGGCGCACCGGCCCGGCTCACGCCGCTCGAGCCGGGCGCGGCCTTCATGCAACTGGCCGAGAACGCGATGAACTACCACCTGCTCGGCGCGCTGGGCTTCGAGTCGCTCGGACGCCTGATCGACCGCTGCGAGGCCTGGCAGTTCGAGTACGGCGATCTCGACGAAGCGATCGCGACGCTGGATGCGCTCGAGCGGGGCACAGCATGAGCGCGTTGCTGATCGACGTGATGAAGCAGCCCTCGCGCGTTCGCGGCCTGACGCCCGCGCAGTGGGATCTGCTCGTCCGCCAGGCGCGTCACGCCAACCTGCTGGGTCGGCTGCACGAGCTGCTGGCGCAGGCCGGGCTGATCGACGCGGTGCTGCCGCAGGCGCTCGTCCACCTGCGCTCGGCCGGCGTCATGTCCGGGCGTCAGCACGTGTCGGTGCGTTTCGAGGTCGGCAAGCTGCGCGACACCCTTCGCGGCCTGAGCACGCCGCTCGTGCTGCTCAAGGGCGCGGCCTATGTCGCGGCCGGCCTGCCGGCCGCACTCGGCCGCGTGTTCGCCGACGTCGACATCCTGGTGCCCAGGAGCGAGCTGAGCGATGCCGAGTCGGCGCTGCTGCTGACCGGCTGGATCTCGGCCGTGACCGACACCTACGACCAGCGCTACTACCGCGAGTGGATGCACGAGCTGCCTGCGATGCGCCACATGGAACGCGGCACGGCGCTCGACGTGCACCACACCATCCTGCCGCCGACGGCACGCCTGCACCCCGACCCCGCGCTCCTGTTCGCCGCGGCGGTGGACTTGCCGGATCTGCCCGGCGTGCGCGTGCTCGCCCCGCCCGACATGGTGCTGCACAGCGCCACCCACCTGTTCTTCGACGGCGAGAACGACAACCTGCTGCGCGACCTCTCCGACCTCGACCTGCTGCTGCGCCATTTCGCCGCGCTGCCGGGCTTCTGGCCCGACCTCGTCGCGCGGGCCCGCGCGCTCGACCTGTCCGTTCCGCTGCGCCTGGCCCTGCGCCATACGCGCGGCGTGCTCGACACGCCCGTGCCCGACGAGGTGTTCGCCGAAGTCGATGCCGGCCGCGCGCAGCCGCTGCTGGACTTCATCTACACGCGCATGCTGCAGCCGGCGCACAGCAGCGCGGCCGACAGCCTCACGCCACTGGCCCGCCGCCTGCTCTACCTGCGCGGCCACTGGCAGCGCATGCCGCCGCCGATGCTCGCGCGCCACCTGTTGCACAAGGCCTTGTTTCCGCCCAAGGTGCCGCACATGCCGCTGCCACACGCGCAGGAGGCCGCAGGGCAGCCGTAACAAACGTAAGCACGCCGTTCGTCAAGCGCACGCTGACGTTGTTTTGCCGTCCACGTCCCATATTCAGGCTACCGTGCTGCGAACTAGTACGCAGAGCTGACAAACGAAGCTGTCAGCTTGGCGCGCATACTGGCCGCCACCATGGCCAACCCTGCTTCCATGCCCGCCGGTATGCGCCTGCCCTTGCGGCGGCGCTGGCTCGCCATGTTCCTGCCGCTCCTGCTGGGCAACCTGCTCGTGCTTGCGCTTTGCATCGAGGGCATGGGCCTGCTGTCCGCGGCACGGGCCTACGTCGGCGGCGAGAGCCTGTGGTCCAAGTCACGCGCCCAGGCCGTGCGCGAAATGCGCGCCTACGGGCGCACCGGCAGCGCCGAGCACCTGCGCAACTTCGAGCTGCACCTCGACGTGCCGCTGGCAGACCACGAAGCGCGCCGTCTCATGGAAGAAAGCTCGCCCGACCTGGACGCCATCAGCGCGGCCTTCATGCGCGGCGGCACCTCGGCCGACGACGTGCCGCAGATGGTCCGGCTCTACCGCTGGTTCGGCGACACCCCGCTGTTGCGGCCCACGATCGACGCCTGGGAGCAAGGCGACCTGCGAATCGCGCGCATCCAGCAGCTCGGCGAACAGGTCCAGGTTGCCGTGAACGAGGCCGAGCACGGTTCGGCCCCGGCGCGCGAGCGCCTCACCCAACTCGACGACCAGCTCGACCAGATCGACAACGAGGTGCTCGGCCTCGAGCAGACCTTCAGCAGCGCGCTGGGCGCCTCGTCGCGCGCCGCCTACGGCATCCTCAGCACCACCATCGGCGTGTGCGCCACCGTGCTGACGCTGTTCGCCGTGCTGATGCTGGCACGCGGCCTGCGCCGCGAGGCGAACGACGCGGCGGCGCTGCGCTCCGTCAACCAGCGCTGGCAGCTCGCGGCCGACAGCGACTGCCTCGGCATCTTCGAATGGTGGTCGGAGCACGACGAAATCCACCTCGACCGCCGCGCCTGCTCGACCTTCGGCTTCGAGGCCGGGCTCGCCGGACTCGTGCTCCCGCGCGACCAGCTCAGCCGCCACGTCGACCTGGCCGACGAGCGCAGCCTGCGTCTCGCCATCGACCAGGTGATCAACGAAGGCGGCTCGCTGGCCCAGCGCTTCCGCGTGCGCTCGGCCGGCCCTGACGGCGTCATGCGCGTGCGCTACGTCGAGATCACCGGCACCGTCCACGACGCCGGCGATGGCCGGCTGCGCCTGGTCGGCATCACGCGCGACGCGAGCGAGCGCGTCGCCCAGGAACGCCTGGCCAGCGACAAGCTGACGGCCGAGCGCGTGGCCAGCGCGCGGATGCAGTTCCTCTCGCGCCTGAGCCATGAGCTGCGCACGCCGCTCAACGCCGTGCTGGGCCTGTCGGAGCTGCTCGCCATCGATCCGGTCGAGCCGCTGACCAGTGCGCAGCGCGAGCGCATCGACATGATCAACGCCGCCGGCCACCATCTGCTGCACCTCGTCGACGACGTCCTCGACATCAGCCGCATCGACGCCGGCCGTTTCAGCCTCGAATGCCACGCAACGGAGCTCGATGCCGTCATCCGCACCGCCATCGCCCTGAACACCGCGCACGAGCGCGACTTCGGCATCCAGCTCGAGGTGTGCGCGCCGCGCGGCGTGAAGGTCTGGGCTGATCCCAAGCGGCTCAGTCAGGTGCTGACCAACCTGCTCAGCAACGCCTGCAAGTACAACCGCGCCGGCGGCCAGGTCGTGCTCGACGTGCTGCCCCAGGGCGACTGGGTCGAGATCGCGGTCAGCGACGAAGGCCCGGGCATCAGCGAGGGCGACCTCGGCCGCCTGTTCCAGCCCTTCCAGCGGCTCGCTGCAACGGCGCAAAAGCCCGGCACGGGCCTGGGCCTGACCATCGTGAAGCTGCTCGTCGAGCAGATGGGCGGCAGCATCAGCGTGCGCAGCACGCCGGGCCGGGGCTCGGTGTTCACCGTCAACCTGCGCGCCACGCACACCGAGGAAGTCCCCGCCTAGGGCCGGCCGGCGCCCGCCTAAACTGAGCCCATGGCTCATCTGCTCGCGCTCGACCAAGGCACCTCCAGCTCGCGTGCCATCGTCTTCGACCTGGCCGGACGCATCTGCGCCAGCGCGCAGACCGAGTTCGCCCAGCACTACCCGCAGCCGGGCTGGGTCGAGCACGACGCGCTCGAGATCTGGCAGACCCAGCTCGCCGTGGCGCGCGAAGCGCTTGCCAAGGCCGGCCTCGCCGCCGCCGACATCGCCGCCATCGGCATCACCAACCAGCGCGAGACCATCGTGCTGTGGGAGCGCGCCAGCGGCCGCCCGCTGCACGCCGCGCTGGTCTGGCAGGACCGGCGCACCGAGGACGCCTGTGCGCAGCTGCGCCGCGACGGCCACGCCGCGCTGATCCAGGCGCGCACCGGCCTCGTCGTCGACGCGTATTTCTCGGCCACCAAGCTGCGCTGGCTGCTCGACCACGTGCCGCAGGCACGCGCGCGCGCCGCGCGCGGCGAGCTCGCCTGCGGCACCATCGACAGCTGGCTGCTATGGCAGCTTACGGGCGGCGCCGTGCACGCGACCGACGTCAGCAACGCGTCGCGCACGCTGCTCTACGACATCCACGCCGGCCGCTGGGACCCCGAGCTGCTGCGCCTGTTCGACATCCCCGCCGCGCTGCTGCCCGAGGTACGCGCCAGCGCCACGCCGTTCGGCACGACGCTGCCGGAGCACTTCGGCGGCACCATCGCCATCACCGGCATCGCGGGCGACCAGCAGGCCGCGCTCTACGGCCAGCAGGCACGCGCACCCGGCCGCGCCAAGAACACCTACGGCACCGGCTGCTTCATGCTCATGCACACCGGCACGCAGGCGCTGCAATCGGCCAACGGCCTGCTGACGACGCGCGCCGCGCAGGTCGGCGGCGAGCCGGCGCCCTTCGCACTGGAAGGCAGCGTCTTCATCGGCGGCGCCGTCGTGCAGTGGCTGCGCGACGGCCTGGGCCTGATCCGCAGCAGCGCCGACATCCAGCCGCTGGCCGCGAGCGTGCCCGACAGCGGCGGCGTCGTCATGGTCCCGGCCTTCACGGGCCTGGGCGCGCCGTACTGGCAGGGCGAGGCGCGCGGCACCATCGTCGGCATCACGCGCGGCACCACCGCCGCGCACCTGGCGCGCGCCGCGCTCGACGCCATCGCCTACCAGAGCGCTGCCCTGTTGCAGGCCATGGACCGCGACGCGCGCGCGGCCGGCGTCGCGCCCTTGAGCGAGCTGCGCGTGGATGGCGGTGCTTCGGTCAACGACGCGCTGATGCAGTTCCAGGCCGACCTGCTCGGCATCCCGGTCGTGCGGCCGGCAATGGTCGAGAGCACGGCGCTCGGCGCCGCGCAGCTGGCCGCGGCAAGCTTGCAGCTCGACTGGCAGCCCGATGCCGAGCAGGCGTCGCGCGTGTTCGAACCGGCGATGTCGCGCGACCAGGCCGGCGCGCTGATGGCGCGCTGGGAACACGCCGTGCGCCAGGCCACCGCGGCCTGAGCGAGCCCGCGAGGCGGCGCAGGCCGCCCCTAAGATGCATCCATGCGCCGCGCCGACCGTCTCTTCCAACTCGTCCAGCTGATCCGCGGACGCCGCTTGTCGACCGCCGATTTCCTCGCCGAGCGGCTCGAGGTGTCGATGCGCACGGTCTACCGCGACATCGCCGCGCTGCAGGCCCAGGGCGTGCCGATCGACGGCGCCGCGGGCGTCGGCTACCGCATGCGCGCCGGCTTCGACCTGCCGCCGCTGATGTTCACCAAGGCCGAGGCGCAGGCGCTCGTGGCCGCCGTGCGGCTGTCCCGCCATGCGCTGGACAGCGGCCTGGCCAGCCAGGCCGAGCAGGCGCTCGCCAAGATCCTGCCGGTGCTGCCCGCGCCGGAGCGGGCCGCCGCCGAGAGCCTCGCGCTCTTCGCGCCGCTGGCCGGCCTGACGCCCGAGGTCAGCATGCGGCTCGGGCGCCTGCGCGAAGCCACCGAGACGCGCCACAAGCTGCACCTGCGCTACCGCGACCTCGCCGACGTCGACACCGAACGCACCGTGCGCCCGCTGGCCTGCATGTTCTGGGGCCCCACGTGGACGCTGGCGAGCTGGTGCGAGCTGCGCGAGGATTTCCGCACCTTCCGCGTCGACCGCATCGACACGCTGACCGTGCTCGACGAACGCTTTCGCGACGAGCCCGGCAAGACGCTCGCCGATCTCCAGCGCCGCGAGAGCGCGCGCTGAAACATCGCGTTCAGCGCGCCTCGGACTCCGCCGCCACGCCGGTGAGCGTGGCAATCCAGTGCTCGGGCAGCAGCAGCCGGCGCAGCGCCGCGTTGACGCTGTCGACCGTGAGGGCATCGACGGCCGCGGCCTGGCGCGCCTGCGACGCGGCAAAGCCCTCGGGCTGGTCGAACTGCGTCATCAGCGAGGCCGCCAGCGCACCGTCGTCGCTGAGGTCACGGCGCAGCGCGACGCGGGCCTCGCGGCGTGCGTTGTCGAGTTCGGCCTGGGTGATGCCGTCCTTGAGCAAGCGGGCCAGCTCCTCGCGCACGGCCGCCTCGACGCGCAGCGCCTGGGTCGGCGAGGCCGTGGCGTCGAGGCTGAGCGAGGCCGCGTTGCCGAAGGGCGGAACCGTCAGCGTGTAGCGAACCGAATAGCTCGTCGCGTCCTTGCCGCGCAGGCGGTCCGCCAGCCGCGAGCCCGTCGTCGCGCCACCGGCCAGGATGAACGCGCCGACGCGCATGGCCATGGCGTCGGTATCCCGGGCGTTGAGTGCAAAGCCCTGCGCCAGCCGCACCTGCGCGGAGGCGTGCGCCTCGTCCGCGGCATCGGCAGGCGCCTTGCGGTGCGAGACGAAACGCGCGCCGTCCTCGGGCCGGAAGTTCAGCGCGCTGCGCTCGAAGGGCTGCACGCTCGGCTTTTTCCAGTCGCCGAAATCCGCCTCGATCAGCGCCGCAAAGGTCTTCGGCAGCGGGCCGACCGCGCTCACGCGCAGATCGTTGGCCGACCAGTAACGCTTGGCAAAGCTGCGCACGGCGTCGATGTCGAGCTTGCGCCATTGCTCGGCCTGCTCGCGCACGCTGTAGGCGTAGCGCGCGTCGCCCCATTGCAGGCCCTGCGCCCTCACGCGGTGCTCGCGCGCAAGCTCGGGCGCCCAGTCGAGCTCGTGCGTATCCGCGGCCAGCCGGGCCAGCGTGCGGGCCTGGAGCTCCTTGAAGGCGTCGCCGGGCAGGTCGGGGTCGCGCAGCATGTCGCGCACCAGCAGCAGGGCTGTCTGCAGGTTGGCACGCGGCGCGGCGACGACCACCTTGACGCCTTGCGGCCCGGGTGAGATGCCGATCTGCGCCTGGACCTTGGCCTTGAGGTAGTCGAGCTGATCACGGCTCAAGGGCGTCGCGCCATGCGTCCCGGCGCCGAGCAGCTCCGGGCCGAGCGCGCGCCAGCCGGTCTCGCCGGCCATGGCCTGGGCCGCGCCCCAGCGCAATTGCAGGATCACCGTGACGCGCTCGTTCGCCGTCTGCCGCTGGATCGCCGCGACCCGGATGCCACTCGGCAGGGCCACGCGCTGCACCCGGCGGTCGAGCTCGGCGGCATCGGTCTCGAAGGCCGCGCCGCCTGTCGCGGCCTGGCTCGCCTCGGCCGCGTGAATGTCGGCGACCGCGGCTCCGACGTCCGCGTGCTCCTGCATCTGCACGGGCTTGCTGAACCAGCTCGAGAAGCCCGAGAGCGGCCTTTCCTGTACCTGCGTCCCGGTGACGGCCGGGTCCGTCACGCCGAGCACGATGGTGCGGTTGCGCGCCCGCGCATAGGTGTCGGCGGCGGCCGCGACCTGCGCGGCGTTCAGGTGCTCGAGCTCGTCGAGCATCTTGACGGCCAGGCGCCAGTCGCCCGCACCGACGGCCTGGCTGACCATCGCCGAGGCGGGGCCCGGGGTGCGCAGGGCCTGGCTCCAGCTGCTGCGCGCGCTCTCGATGGCGACGACAAGGCGGCGCTCATCGGCGCGGCTGCCGAACTCGGCGCGCTCGAGCACCTCGGCCCAGCTTTCCACGTCGCTCGCCAGGCGCTTGCGCGCGTCGGCGGTGTCGCTCTTGACCTTGGGCAGGCTCGCCCCGACGCCGACGAGAAACGGTTCGCGCGTGGGCATCCAGAAGCGGATCAGGCCGGCGCGATTGGCGGCGTCGAGCAGCAGGTCGTTGCGGACCGAAGGCAGCACCGTGCTCCAGACCAGCAGCGCGGCAGCCTGCGGGTCGGCCAGGCTCGGCACGCGGTAGGCGACGGCCGCGCCGGTCTGCTCCGTGTGGATCACGACGACGCGCGGCTCGGTCTGCGGCGCCTCCTCGAACTGCGCCTCGGGCACCGCGCCGGCAGGCTGGGCAATGGCGCCGAAGCTGGCCTGCACGGCCGCGAGCGTGGGCTGCACGTCGAACTCGCCGGCGATCATCAGCACGGCGTTGTCGGGTCGATAGAACTTCTCGTAGAAACCGCGCAGCGTGGCCAGCGAAAGATGCTCGATGTCGGCCGTCGTGCCGATGACCGGCCGGCCGTAGGGATGGTGGCTGAAGGCGCCCGCGGCCAGCGCCTCGAGCAGCTGGCGCGGCAGCCCGGCGCCGCGCAGGCCCATCTCGTTGAGGACGATGGGCTTCTCCTTCTCGAAGTCCTCCTGCGCCAGCCGCGCGCCGTGCATGCGCGCCGCCTCGAGGCGCAGCACCCGCGCCAGCGCGTCGGCATCGGGCAGGAAGTTCTCGGTGTAGTTGGTCGAGTCGTAGCTGGTCTGGCCGTTGGCGCCGGGCGAGAGCCTGCGGACCTCGGCGCCGAGGTCGAGCAGCTGCCCCTGCGCGTCAGTGGCGCCGTGGAAGGTGACGTGCTCCAGCAGGTGCGCCATGCCGGTCTCGTGCTCGCCTTCCATGCGGCTGCCGACCTTGTAGGTCACGGTCACGAAGGTGCGGCCGGCGCCGCTCACGGGCATCAGCAGCACCTGCAGGCCGTTGGCGAGCCGGTACTCGCTGATGCCGGCCAGCGTGCGGACAGGCTGCAGCTCTTCGGCTGCGGCCGAAGAGCAGGCGAACCCGGCAAGCAGCCAGGCCATCAGGAACTTGAACAATGCGGTGCGCTCCCTCCCCCGGCTCGGCGGGGGCCGGCGCACTGTAATTCAGGCGCGCTGCGCGCCGGTGAGCATCTGCCCGAAACGCAGCCGGCCGGCCGGCTGCTCGACCCATCGATGGAAAGGAACCGAGGCCAGGTTGGCCAGGCCCCAGGCCAGCAACATCATCGCGACGCCCGCCGCGCCGCCGTCCATCTGCTGCTGCTCGAACACCGCGTTGACGAGCAGGCAGACCGGGTAGTGGACGAGGAACAGCGCATACGAATGCGTGCCCAGCGCCCCGATCCAGCGGCCGCCGCTGCGCTGCAGCAGGCGCACGTCGCCGCGCTGGTAGCGCGCATGCAAGAGCGCCAGCACCCAGACCGTCACGAGCGCGACGGCGATGCGGTCACGCCACTCCAGGCCCAGCGCCAGCAGGCCGATGGCACTGATCAGCGCCACGTGGACGCGCGCATGGCGCGACTTCAGCGACCAGTGCAGCAGGGCGCCGAGGCCGTAGGCGCCGAAGAAGTACAGCCCCCAGTCGTCGAGCGCCGGGACTCGGTTGAACAGCCACAGCGAGGCCGTCGCCAGGCCCAGCACCAGCAGCGGGCCGACGAGGCCGCGCACCGCCTCGCGCCGCGCCTCGAGCGCGCGCGCCAGCCACAGCAGCACCAGCAGCAGCGCGAAGAGCTGGAAGTCCACCGCCACGTACCAGGCGCCGGCCGTCAGCGCGTCGTGGCCGAGCACGCCCTGCAGCAGCAGCGCGTGCGAGACCAGCTGCGCCAGCGTGACCTCCTCGGGCACGAGGTCGGGCAGCCACGGCCGCACGAGCAGGCCGCAGGCCAGGCTCAGGCCCACGGCGGCCATGAAGGGCAGGACCAGGCGCAGATAGCGCCGCCACAGCAGGCTGGGCACGGCGGTGTCGCGCAGCTGGCCGCGCTGCGACAGCCCGCGCGCCGACAGGAAGCCGCCGACGACGAGAAAGACCTGCACGGCCATGCGGGCGTGGTTGTACAGCGCCGAGATCAGCGCGGGCAGGACCGACTGCACGGCATCCGCGATGGGGCCGTAGGCCGAGAGGTGATGGAGCACGATCAGCTGCGCGGCAACGGCCTTGAGGCCATCGACATGCAGCAGTCGCTGGGACGAGGAAACTGGCGACGACATGCGCGGCGCGCCGCGGCGATCGAGCCGTCCGGGCGCTTTTTCTTGAGAGCAAACAGCCGCGATTTTATTCGGCCGCGCCGAAGGCCCCCTGACCGGCCCGTAAGGAGTTGAAACCTTGCAGAAGTCCGTGGCGCTCAGGCCGGGCGCAGCAGCGCCGCCAGCGCGGCCTCGGACGTGGCGCGCAGGCTGGCCGCGTCGCCGTGGACACGCTCCATCACGACGATGCCGCGCGTCAGCGTGACGAGCAGGCGCGCCGCGTCGTCCGGCGCGATGCTGAGTCGTGCGCGCGCATCAGGCCGCGACAGGCGCTCGCGCAGCCGCGCCTCCAGCCCATCGAGCAGTTCGCGCAGCGCACGGCGGATCGGCTTGGCGCCGGCCTGCTCGTCGACGGCCGCCTTGGTCGTCATGCAGCCGCGGCGCTCCTTGCGCATGGAGTCGATCAGGAAGTTCATGAAGCTGCGCAGCGCCTGCTCGATGTCGGGCTGGGCCAGCGCCGCGTCGACCGAGGCCAGGTAGCGCTCGGTGTAGCGCGCATAGGCGCGCAGGAACAGCGCTTCCTTGTCGCCGTAGGCGTTGTAGAGCGAGCCGCGCAGCACGCCGGTCGCCTCAGCGAGCTCCTGCATGGTGGTCGCGCCATAGCCCTGACGCCAGAACACACCCAGCGCGGCGTCCAGCGCCGCGTCTTCGTCGAATTGCCTTACGCCGACCATGGGCGGATTGGATCCTCGTTTGACACGCTTGTCAATCATGACGACTATGTCAAACATGACGCCAGCGTCAAACATCGCCTGAAGGATCGCCCATGTCGTCCACCCGCTCCTCGCTCACGCTCGATGCCAGCGCGAAATCCGCCCGGCTCGACCTGCTGCTGGCCATGCTGGCCGGGCTCAGCGCCAGCCTCGTCGGCATCGGCCTGGCCCGCTTCGCCTACACGCCGCTGATCCCGCCGCTGATCCAGGCCCACTGGTTCGCCGCGAGCGACGTGCTGTTCCTGAGCGCCGCCAACCTGCTCGGCTACCTGGCCGGCGCCTTGAGCGCGCGGCCGCTGGCGCGCCGCTGGCCCCAGGCCGAGCTGCTGCGCTGGGCCATGGCGGTGACGGCGCTGGCTTTCTTCGCCTGCGCGTGGGCGGTGTCGACAGCTTGGTTCTTCGCCTGGCGCTTCATCTCGGGCTGGACCGGCGGCGTCATCATGGTGCTGGTGGCGTCCTGCCTGCTGCCGCACGTGCCGCCAGCGCGGCGCGGGCTGGCCAGCGGCGCGATCTTCCTCGGCGCGGGCCTGGGCATCCTGGCCTCGGGCACGCTGGTGCCGCTGCTGCTGCGCCTGGGTCTGCGGCAGACCTGGCTGGGCCTGGGCGCGCTGGCACTGGCGCTGACGGTCGTGACCTGGCGGGCCTGGCCTGGCGCCGAGGCGCCGCACGCCGCGGCATCCGGCAGTGCACCGGCCGAGCCCACGGCGGCGGCGCGGCGCGCGCTGAACCGGCTCTACCTGCAATACGGTCTGATGGCCGTGGGCCTGGCGCCGATGATGGTGTTCCTGGTCGACCACGTCGCGCGCGGCCTCGGCTGGGGCCTGGCCGCCGGCACCGACGACTGGGTGCTGTACGGCCTGGGCGCCATCGCCGGCCCGATGGCCTACGGCGCACTCGCCGATCGCGTCGGCGGGATCGCCGCCGGCCGCTGGGCTGTGGCCGGGCAGCTGCTGGCCGTGGCGCTGCTGCTCGCCGCGCCGTCGCCCGTTCCCATCGGGCTGGCCGCGCTGCTGCTGGGTAGCTATCCGCCCGGCATACCGGTGCTCATGCTGGGCCGCGTCCACCAGGCCCTGCCCGGCCAGCCGGCGGCGCAGCATGCGGCCTGGGGCCGCGCGACCATCGTCTTCGCGCTGCTGCAGGCGCTGGCCGGCTACGGCTACAGCGCGCTGGCGGCGCTGCGCCACGGCGATCACCACCTCTCGTTCGCGATCGCGGGGTTGGCCCTGGTCGCGATCCTGCTGCTCGACATCGGCGCGCGCCGGCGCGAACAGGTGCAGTGAAAAGCCGCGCTCAGCAAGCACATCGGAATCCGGTTATGGTCTCGCCCCAGACATGGACAACACCGATCTCAATGTGCTGCGCACCATCGCCGGCTGGCTGGCCGAAGGGCGCGGCGTCGTGCTCGGCACGATCACGCGCACCTGGGGCTCGGCGCCGCGGCCCGTCGGCTCCTGGGTTGGCATCCGCGACGACGGGCTGATCGCCGGCTCGGTTTCGGGCGGCTGCATCGAGGACGATCTCGTCGCCCGCCTGCGCGAAGGCGCGCTCGCGTTGAAGACGCCCGAGCTCGTCGTCTACGGCGTCGGCGCCGAGGCCGCGCAGCGCTTCGGCCTGCCCTGCGGCGGCACGCTGGAGCTGATGCTCGAACCGCTCGGCGCGCATTCGGAGGTGCCGGCGCTGCTCGAACGGCTGTCGCGCGGCGAGCAGGCGCAACGCCGCCTGGACCGCGCCACCGGCGTGGTGAGCCTGTCCACGCCCGCGGGACCGAGCGACCGGCTCGTGCTCGACGCCGCGCAGCTCTTGACCCAGCATGGGCCGCAGTGGCGCCTGCTTGTGATTGGCGCGGGGCAGATGACGCAGTTCCTCGCGCAGATGGCGCTGGCGCTGGACTACGGCGTGATCGTCTGCGACCCGCGCGACGAATACCCCTTCGATGTGCCCGGCGTGCGGCTCACGCGCGAGATGCCCGATGACGCGGTCACGGCCTTCGCGCCCGACGGCCACAGCGCCATCATCGCGTTGACCCACGATCCCAAGCTCGACGACCTGGCGCTGATGGAGGCGCTGAAGTCGCCGGCCTTCTACGTCGGCGCGATCGGCTCGCGCGTCAACCAGGCCAAGCGGCGCGCGCGGCTGGCCGAGCACTTCGGCCTCAGCGAGGCCGAGCTCGCGCGCCTGCACGGGCCCGTGGGCCTGGCCATCGGCGCGCGCACGCCGCCGGAGATCGCGCTGTCCATCCTGGCGGAGATGACGGCTGAGCGCTACGGCGCCCAGGCGGCGCAGGGCGAGCCCGGTTGCGCTCTTTGATGCGATAGCTTGGGTGGTGATGGCGGTGGCGCTTGGGTCATCGTTGTACTGAGGCGCTCACGCGGGTAAGTTGATTGCCCTGCGGTGCAGCCCGCGGGACTCGCCCCGCCTGGCGACTCCCTTCTTTTGCTCGTGCAAAAGAAGGAAGCAAGAAAACACGTTTGAATCTTCATTCCACTGCGGCGTGCGCTCACGCTCTCGCGTTCGAAACGCGGCCCTTCCACCGCCACCACCGTGCCTCATCAGCGAGTACCGCTTTGCGTCGCTCGGCGTGGTCGCCTCGACTCCACGCCTGGACCGAGTTCATATCAACAGTCGGCGGTGCTGCCGCACGCGCCACTCGTGGCACCGGCGGTGTGGAGTCGAGGCGTACCCGCCGAGCGACACAAGGTTTGGCCTTCGGGTGGCAGTCAGTGGTGGCGGCGGAAGTAGCAGGCTCCGAGTGCCGGATGCAGAGGCACGAGCGCATGCCGCAGTGGAATGCGGATTGAGTTGACGTGTTCTTTGCCTCCTTTCTTGCACGAGCAAGAAAGGAGGTCGCCAAGGGGGGCGAGTCCCCCGGGCTGCACCGCAGTGCAAAAAGCCTAGCCGCGCGAGCGCCACCACTCAGCGCATGCTGTACCCCCGCCCATCCATACACGCCTCAACCGCACGATTGAAGACACCCGCGTCGTTGACCGCCGACTGCTGCGTCGTCGCCCAGCGATTGCAGGCCTGGAAGTCCGCTTCCTGCTGCTCCGCCGTCTGGCCATTGCGCGGATAGACAACCGGCTCGGGCCGCGGCGGTGCGGGCGGCGGCGAAGGCTGTGCCACGGCCTGATCGGCCTGCGGCGGCGCGGCCACGACGACGTAGCCGCCGGGCGCCGGCTGGTAGTACACGCCATTGGCGTAGTAATAGGGCAGGCCGCCGACGCGCAGCGTCACGAAAGCATCGGGCAGCACCGGCACGACAACGCCCATCGGCGCCGCGATGACGCGATAGCCGCCGCTCCAGGGCTGGTACCACACGCCGCCGCCGTACCAGTAGGCGCCGCCGCCGAAGGTGATCGAGATCGCGCCGCGCGGCACGACCGGCGCGAAGAAGCCGGGCGCCGGGTAGTAGTGGTCGTGGTGGTAGCGCGCATCGAGCACCATGCGGCCCGAGACGTAGTGCCCGTGATCGTGGTCGCGGTCGCGGTCGTAGTGGTCCTGCGCCAGCGCCGGCGTGGCGGCGAGCGCCGCGGCAGCGGCCAGGGCGAGGACCTGGATCGAATTCTTGATGGTCATGACAGACTCCTTGTGCAGGGACTTCTTTGCAACGCCGGCATGCTGGGTGCGGCTGACGGATGCCTCATTGCCAGGGCGTAAAGAAGCTTGGCCCACAATCCTGGCATGACGATCACCCTGCACTACTACCCCAGCAACGCGAGTTTCGCGCCGCACATCGCGCTTGAGGAGCTCGGCGTTCCCTTCGAGCTCGCCACGGTCGAGCGGGACCGCGGCGCGCACAAGTCGCCCGAGTACCTCAAGCTCAATCCCAACGGCCTGATCCCGGTGCTCGTCGACGGCGACCTGGTCCTCTACGAAACCGCCGCGATCCTGATGCACCTGGCCGACACGCACGCCGACGCGCGCCTCGCGCCGCCCGTGGGCACGCCCGAGCGCGCCGAGTTCTACAAATGGCTGGTCTGGCTGACCAACACGCTGCAGCCGCTGCTGATCGCCTACTACTACCCCGACCGCTGGGTCGATGCCGGCAACACGGCGGGCGTGGCCGAGGTCAAGAAGAACGCCGAGTTGCGCTGCGCGCCGCTGCTCGACCAGATCGAGGCCCAGCTCGCCCGCCACGGCGGCCCCTGGCTGCTCGGCGCCGACTACAGCGTCGCCGACGCCATGGCGCTGATGCTGTGCCGCTGGACGCGCAACTTCGCGCGGCCCGCGCGCAGCCTGCCGCAGACGCGGGCCTACCTCGAGCGCATGCTCGCGCGCCCGGCCGTGCAGCGCGTGATCGCCCGCGAGGCGCTGCCCCAACCCTGGGTCTGAGCGTTCAGTCGATCCGTTCGAGCATGCCTTCGGCCAGCTCGCGGCCGAGGGCCTGAAGGCGCGCCGGCGTGAGGCGCGCCAGCGATTCGGGATCGAACTCCCGTCGCGAGTCGTAGAGCGCATCGCCGACCTCGGGCAGGCTGTCGCTGACGCGCGGGCCGGCCAGCCCGAGCAGCGGATGCAGCCGTGCGCGCACGACGAGCAGGCCGCTGGCGGCGTCTTCAAAAACCGTGGCGTCGACAATGCGCCGGCAGCCGCGCGACGCGGCCCGGCCCAGCATCTGCTGCACCGCCGCGCCCGGCGTGCCGCCCACTGACGCGAAGAAGGGCTCGGCGGCCCACCCGGCCTCTTCGAGGCGCGCCGCCACCGCCCGGCCGAACACCTCGTTGCGGGCGTTCCAGTCGCGCATGGCCGCCTCGCTGCCCGCGTTGCGCCCGCTGGCGAAAACGATGACGCAGCGCTTCGGCCGCGCTTCGCCGTCGGCGGGTGCACTGGCCTGCGCGCCGGCGCGGCGCACCACGGGCGCGGCCAGCGCCCAGACCAACAGCGATCGCCGACGCAGCGCGTTCACCTGGGCGCCCCGCCTATTTGCTGCGCAGCGCGGCCAGCGTCTCGACGCGCTTGAGCAGCTCGCGGTCATTCCAGGGTTTCTTGAAGATGCCGTAAAGCCCCTGGACCTGATGAACGCGCGCCTGCATCTCGTCATGGCCGGTGATGGCGATGACGGGCATGTCTTCGGTGTCGATGCTGCCCTGCACGGCCTCGATCAGCTCGAAGCCGTTCTTGTTGGGCATCTCGAGGTCGGTGATGAGCACGTCGAAGCGCTGGCGGCCGAGCTGCTCGAGCGCGTCGACGCCGTCCTTGGCCAGCGTGACCAGATAGCCCGCGCCCTCGAACAGCTTGCCGAGCTTGGCGCGCGCGACGGCCGAGTCGTCGACGATCAGCACCGCGGCCGGGCCGGCCAGCTTGGACACGCGGCCGCCGCTGCCGCCGGGCGCGTCGTCGTGGATGACGTCGTCGCCGCGCCGGCCGGTGCAGAACCAGATCAGCAGGGCGAGGGGAACGGCGATCAGGAAGGGCAGGGCATAACTGCTCAGTCCATCTGACAGGGCGTTCAGCATGCAGGGCGCTCCGGAATCATCGGGTCATTGTGTCAGGCAGCCGGCCAATGTCGCGCGAACACCGGCACGAGTTTCGGATGCGCGTCGATGCGCTGCAACAGCGCATGGAAGGCCGGGCGGCGCTGGGCCAGCGCCTTGCGCGTGCCGCTCCAGCGCGAGACCACGCCGGCCAGCAGATCCAGCGCGCCCGGCGCGGCGCCGCCGAGGAAGGGCGCGTCGCCCGTCGCGAACAGGTCGGCGAAGATCTTCCAGTGGCGGTGCAGCGTCGCGCGCGAGCCGTCGCGAATGCGCTGCGTCGTGGCATCGTCGATCTCGATGCAGTAGCGCTCCGGAAAGTCGATCACGCTGATCAGCGCATAGCAGTTCGCCGCGATGTAGACGAGTCCGCGGATCGCCTGGGCGCGCGCCGCCGGATCGGCCGGCAGCAAGCCGCTGCCGGGATGGGCCAAGCCCAGGTGGATGAGGATGGCGGCGCTCTCGCTGAGCACGCTGCCATCGTCAAGCACCAGCGTCGGGATCTGGCTCAACGGGTTCAGGCGCGCGAGCTCATCGCGCCCCGGTCCGTCCTGCCACGACGAGGCCTCCACGGCCTCGAAAGGCAGGCCGAGCAGGACCAGCGCCGCCTCGACGGCCGCCGATCCCGATCCCTGCGTGCCGAACAGCCTCAGCATGATCGATTCCCCCTGTACGTTTTCTTGTCTGCTCTTATTTTCTTCAGTGCTTGCCGAGCTGCTCGACAGCCGCGAGCATGGCCTGCACATGGCCCTCGGGCTTCATGCTCGAGTAGACCGCCTTGATCTTGCCGTCCTGGCCGATCAGGTAGGAGATCCGGTCGGCCATGCCGCCGGGCACGAGCACCAGCTTGGCATCGAAGGCCTTGATGACCTTGGAGTCCGGGTCCGCGGCGACCGGGAACTTGCTGCGGCACTCCTCGGTCGAGAACTTCTGGACCGTGTCGATCTTGTCGAAGGACATGCCGATGACGCTGGCGCCGTGGGCCTTGAATTCGTCGGTCGCCTCGGCGAACAGGTGCGCCTCGACGGTGCAGCCGCTGGTGAAGGCCTTCGGGTAGAAGTAAAGCACCACCGGGCCCTTCTTGAGCGCGTCGGCGAGGTGGAAGCTGAAGGGCTGGCCGCCGAGCGAGGCGTCGGCGGTGAAGTCGGGCGCATCGGCGCCGACAGGCAGCGCGGCCTGGGCCGCGGCGCTCGCGAGGAGGCCAAGGGCAAGAACAAGTGCACGCATGGGAACTTCTCCAATGACAGGACAATCCGCGCATCATGCCTGCCCGCCGAAGTCCCTAACTCCGTAGTTGCGCGCATGCGTCGCGGTTATGGGCGCCCGGACTCCCGCTATGCCCCCGGCGTCATGCTGGCGTCATGCAAGCGCCGTCTGCGCCTAAGCTTGCGGGCCTGCCAGGGGCCCTCCCGCCCGAGATTGAGACACGCCATGCTGAAGACCGAAACCCCGAGCACCGCCCACGCCGACCTCGACCTCTACGCCACGCCGGCCCTGCTGCACGCCTTCGTCAACGACCAGGTCCAGGCCGTCGAGGCCGTGCGCGCCGCCATTCCGCAGCTCGAGGTCGCGCTCGATCAGGCGCTGCCGCGCATCCAGGCCGGCGGCCGCCTGCTCTACGCCGGCGCCGGCACCTCGGGACGCCTGGGCGTGCTCGACAGCGTCGAGCTCAAGCCCACCTTCGGCTGGCCGCGCGAACGCGCCGTGGCCGTGCTGGCCGGCGGCGAAGGCGCGATGTTCGTCGCCGTCGAAGGCGCCGAGGACGACCGCGCCCTGGGCGCCGCCGACATCGCCGCGCTCAAGCCCGGCCCGAACGACGTGCTGCTGGCCCTGGCCGCCTCGGGCGGCACGCCCTACGTGCTCGGTGCCATCGAGGCGGCGCGTGCCGGCGGCGCGCTGACGGTCGGCTTCGCCAACAACCCGGGCGCGCCCGTCATCGAATCGGCCGAACTCGGCGTGCTGCTCGACACCGGCTCCGAAGTCATCTCGGGCAGCACGCGCCTGAAGGCCGGCAGCGCGCAGAAGATGGCGCTGAACACCTTCTCGTCGAGCCTGATGGTGCGGCTGCACAAGGTCTACGGCAACCTGATGGTCGACGTGCAGGCCACCAACGCCAAGCTCGTGCGCCGCACGGTCGCGCTGACCATGCGCGCCACCGGCTGCGACGAAGCCGCGGCGCGCGCCGCGCTGGACCAGTGCGCGCAGAGCGTGAAATGGGCCATCGTCGTGATCAAGCTTGGCGTCACGCCCGAGCTTGCCAAAGCGCGCCTCGACGCGGCGCACGGCAGCGTGCGGGCGGCGCTCAAGGCATGAGGGCTGACGCCCAGGTTCAGCGCAGGCCATGGCGCTGGATTCCGAGCCTGTACTTTGCGCAGGGCATTCCGTATGCGGTGGTGATGGCCCTTGCGGTCGTCATGTACAAGAACCTGGGCATCTCCAACGCCGAGATCGCCTTCTACACGAGCTGGCTCTACCTGCCGTGGGTGATCAAGCCGCTTTGGTCGCCGCTGGCCGAGCTCATCGGCACCAAACGCGGCTGGATCTGGGCGCTGCAGTTCTGCGTGGCGGCGGCACTGGCGCTCGTGGCGCTGACGCTGCCGGGCCCGCAGTTCTTCCGCCTGAGCCTGGCCGTGCTGTGGCTGATGGCCTTTGCCTCGGCCTCGCACGACATCGCCGCCGACGGCTTCTACCTGCTTGCCCAGCCGGTCGACCAGCAGGCCGCCTTCATCGGCGTGCGCTCGACCTGCTACCGCCTGGCCAATATCGCCGTGCAGGGCGGCCTGGTCGCGCTGGCCGGGCAGCTGCAGACGCGGCTCGGCAACGTCGCGCTGGCCTGGACCTTTGTCTTCTGGCTGCTGGCCGCCGCCTTCGCGCTGCTGGGCGCCTGGCACTGGCGCGTGCTGCCCCGCCCGGCCGAGGACCGCGCTGGCGCGCGGCACGGCGATTTCTGGCGCGACTTCGGCCGCGTCTTCCTGGCCTACTTCCGCAAGCCCGGCATCGTCGTGACGCTGGGCTTCCTGCTGCTCTACCGCTTCCCCGAGGCGCAGGCACTCAAGCTCGCCGTACCCTTCCTGCTCGACAAACCCGCGGCCGGCGGCCTGGGCCTGTCGACCGAGGCCGTGGGCCTGGCCTACGGCACGATCGGCGTGGCGGCGCTGACGGCCGGCGGCCTGCTCGGCGGCTGGGTCGTGAGCCGCTTCGGCCTGAAGCGCGTGCTCTGGCCGCTGGTGCTGGTGATGCACCTGCCCAACCTCGTGTTCCTGCTGCTCGCGCAGTCGCAGACCGGCAGCCTCGCGCTGATCTGCACGGCGCTGGGCATCGAACAGTTCGGTTATGGCCTGGGCTTCACGGCCTACATGATGTACATGGTGCTGGTGGCCGAAGGGGCCCATAAAACCGCGCACTACGCCATATGCACGGGCTTCATGGCCCTGGGCATGATGCTGCCGGGCCTGTGGAGCGGCTGGCTGCAGCAGGCCCTCGGCTACCCGCATTTCTTCGCCTGGGTGCTGCTGTGCATGCTGCCTTCGCTGGCGATGGCGGCACTGATCAAGATCCCTGACAACTTCGGAAAGAAGGCATCGTGAACAAGACAAGACTGCTCTCGCTCGACGCGCTGCGCGGCTTCACCGTCGCCGCCATGCTGCTGGTCAACGACCCGGGCGACTGGAGCCACATCTACGCCCCGCTCGACCATGCCGAGTGGAACGGCTGGACCTTCACCGACGCCGTCTTCCCCTTCTTCCTGTTCATGAGCGGCATGGCCATGACGATGAGCCTGGCGCGCCGTGCCGGCGCCGGCGCCGACCGCACCAAGCTGCTGCTGACGACCTGGCGGCGCGGCCTGACCATCATCGCCATCGGCCTCGCGCTCAACTCGATCGGCCACCACTCGCTCGACACCATCCGCATTCCCGGCGTGCTGCAGCGCATCGGCCTGTGCACGATGCTGGCGGCGCCGCTGGTGATCTGGTGCGGCTGGCGCGCCCAGCTCGGCGCGCTCGTCGCGCTGCTGGCGGTCTACAGCGCCGTTCAGCTCGGCATCGCCGTGCCCGACGCGCAAGGCGTGGTGCATCAGGGCGCACTGGTCGCCGGCCAGGACGTGGGCGCCTGGATCGACCGCGGCGTGTTCGGCCACCATGTCTGGGTGCAGAGCAAGACCTGGGACCCCGAGGGCCTGCTTTCCACACTGCCCGCCGTGGGCACGCTGCTGGCCGGCGTGCTGGCCGGGCACTGGCTCGCCGCCCGGCGCGAGCCCGCCGAGAAGGCGATGTGGTTCATGGTCGCGAGCCTGCCGCTGCTGTGGCTGGCCCAGATCGGCAATGCCTGGCTCATGCCCATCAACAAGAGCCTGTGGACGCCGCCCTACGTGCTGCTGATGGCCGGCTGGGCGAGCTTCATGTTCGGCATCTTCTACTGGCTGCTCGACGCCATGCCGCTGCCGCTGTGGCGCGCGCGCTGGGCGCGGCTGGCGTATCCGTTCAATGTGTTCGGCATGAACGCGCTGTTCATGTTCGCGCTGTCGGGCTTTGTGGGGCGCCTGCTCGTGCTGATCAAGAACGACGCGGGGC
>Ga0213872_10000299_pt1 | contig 42359 bp, 34 predicted proteins | sample VelepicomBERX_R2_FD_160071 | JGI IMG/M metagenome (GOLD analysis project Ga0213872, IMG submission 160071) | Rhizosphere microbial communities from Vellozia epidendroides in rupestrian grasslands, the National Park of Serra do Cipo, Brazil - RX_R2 | ecosystem: Host-associated > Plants > Roots >... | reverse complement strand
CGACGCGCTAGGCAACGTGACGACGATCCGGCTGCCCTCGTCTTCTTTCCTTTGCGGATATCAGACCACGCTCGCCACGGACCGACTTGGCAACCTCTACATCAGTGCTTACAACTGCGATCAGATCTTCAAGCTGACCCCGGCTGGCGACCTTGTCACGCTGGCGGGCGCGTACACCGTGACAGGCAGTGCCGATGGCCAGGGACCGCAGGCCCGCTTCTTCCTGCCCAAGGGCATTGCCGTCGATGACAGCGGCAATGTCTTCGTTGCCGACAGTGCCAACGGCACGGTCCGTCGCATCGATCCGAGCGGCAACGTCACGACTTTTGCCGGGCAGGCGGGCTCGCTTTCCGTCCAAGATGGACAGGGCAGCGCGGCCCGATTCGTCTCGCCCTCCGGCATGACCATCGACGCCCAGAACAACCTCTATGTGACCGACTCCGCCAGCCATGTGATCCGCAAGATCACGCCCAGCGCGGACGTCACGACCATCGGGGGCGGTGCCTACGTGGCTGGCGTGTCGAACGGACCGGTGACGCGTTTCAATCAGCCGAGTGGCATTGCCATCGACCCCGCGACGGGCGACCTCTACATCGCCGACACCGGCAACGGCGTGATCCAGCGGCTGTCGTCGAATCTCTGGGCCTACCCCGTCGTTGGCCAGGCCGGCGTACAGAGTTTGCGGCCCGGTGCGGGCGGCGCCGTCAACCAGCCGAAGGGCATCGTTGTCCTGCCCAACGGCAAGATCATCTTTACTTCGGAGGTGGCCGTCGTACAGGATTGAAGCAGCGACGCACGGTGGCTCGCGGGTTCCCCGGCTCACGGCAAAGCAAAATGCCGGCGTGAGTACGATTTCAAGAAACTGGGAGATGGGCTTCGAGGTCGAGGGGCTGGCCGTGCGCGCGCGACTGAGCCCGATGAGCTGGGCCCATCCGGACGAAAAGCTTCAGATGGAGTTCGAACTCGGCCCCGGCCTGGGGACTGAGCTGCAGGTCTACCAGAAGCCCTTCACCGGCTGCAGCCTGCTGGACCTCCAGCTTCTCGTCGAAACGGTCCACCGGCGCCTGTCAGCTGGTGGGCTCGTTCCTTGCCCGGAATGCGGCACCCTGACCTGGAACCGAGCCGTCTTCCCATCCTCGACGCGTGACGCGCGCTGCGAGCACTGCTGGATGGGCGATTGGCGGGCGACATGGGCGGGCTACACGGATGCCGCCCTGGTCGAGCAGTTCGTCGACGATCTGGCGATGGCACGCAAGGGCTTTACGCATTGCTTCGACGGCTGGGTTCACCCGAGCCGCGGTCCCAAGCGGCTGCTGAGGGTCTTTCTACGCGGCGAGATGAGCGATGCCGACGCCGCGGCCCTGCTCAAGCAGCAGGGATGCAAGGTCTGCAACGACTATCGCGTGCGTGTGCTGCCGCCCTCGTTGAGCTTCGCCGATGCCAAGGCAACGGCGGACTTCCTGGACGCCGAGGCCGGCGCCGCCGCTGCGTTGCTGGCCTCCTTCGGAAAGCGGCGCGTGGACTCCGAACGCGCCTCCCCCGACTACTGGGCCGCACGCGCTGCCTTCGAGCTGGCGGTCGTCAAGCGGCGCATCTACGGTCGCTGGTACGCGAGAACCTTCAAGGTGCAGCGGCAGATGGAGCGGCTATTGCGGCCAGTCAAGGCGCAGGGCTGAACTGCTGGGCCGTCGCTCAGCGGCTGCCGAACATCATCCTGCGCGCCAGCGTCTTCCTCAGAATGGGCAGCGCGCCCACCGCGGCCAGCCCCAGCCCGCGCGCCGCGGGCAGGCCCGGCCAGCGCCAGGCGAAGCTGCGGGCAAGGAAGTCGGTGGCGGCGATCATGCTCCAGCGGTCCGGCGCGCGCTGCCATTGCACGCGGCGCAGGGCGGCATCGACGTCATCGGCCTTCTTCAAGGCTTCGACGAGGGACCAGGCATCGCGCAGGCCGAGATTCAGGCCTTGGCCGGCCACGGGATGCAGGGTTTGCGCCGCGTTGCCGATGCGGATGCTGCGCCCGTCGACGAGGCTGCGCTCGGCATTGAGCCCGAGCGCGAAGCACTTGAGCGTGCTGATGCCGAGCAGCCGGCCCGCGCGCTGGGGAAGCAGGCTCTGGATCACGGTGATCCGCTGGGCGTCGCTCAGCTGGGCGATCTCGTCCTCGTCTTGCGGCATGCACCAGACCAGGGCCGCGCGGCGCGGGGCGCCGGGCAGGGGCAGCAGGGCGAGGGGGCCGTTGCGGGTGAAGCGTTCGAAGGCCAGGCCGGCAGGCACGTCTTCGGACAGTGTGACCGTGCCCACCCAGGCGTTTTGCTTGTAGTCGTGCGTCACGGCCTTGCGCGACTGCTCGGAGAACACCCCGCCCTCGGCGATCACGGCCAGGTCGAAGGTCTCGGCGATGCCGGCGTCGATCTCCACGCCGCCCATCACGGGCTTGATGGCCTGCACCGGGTTGCCGAAGCGGGTGACGAGGCGCTGGTCATCGAGCCGGGTCCAGGCCGCCTGCAGCGGCGCCACCAGCTTGCCGTAGGCCAGCACCGCACCCAGCTGTTCCACGCGCTGCTCGGCCGCGCTGATCACGACCTCGGGTTCGCCGCCGGCGCCGAACAAGGGGCTGCTCAGCGTCGGCGGCGCTTGGCTCACATGGACTTCGAGAATCGGCTGGGCCTGGATGCCCCCCCACACGCCCAGACGCTCCAGCAGCTGCACGCTGCCCAAGGAAAGGGCCAGCGTGCGCGGATCTGCAGAGACGTCGCGATCCAGCGGTCGCGCATCGAACAGGCTGATCTCGGCCTTGGGCAGCGCGCGGGCTGCGAGCAAGGCGAGGGAGAGGCCGGCAGGACCGGCGCCGACGATGGCAAGGCGCAGGGCATTCATTCAGCCGGAATCATAGGCTGCTACGCTCTCGGGTTTCGCACACGTCAAACGGGAACATCCCATGCAATACCGCCGCCTCGGCCGCTCCGGCCTGCAAGTTTCCGAGCTCTCGCTGGGCTCCTGGGTCACGTATCACAACCAGGTGGACGTGAAAAACGCGGCCGAGATGCTGGCCGCGGCCTTCGATGCGGGCGTGAACTTCTTCGACAACGCCGAGGTCTATGCCGGTGGCAAGAGCGAGGAGATCATGGGCGCGGCGATCCGCCAGCTCGGCTGGGCGCGCCACCGCTATGTCGTGTCCACCAAGTTCTTCTGGGGCATCGACAACGCCGGCACCGGCATCAACTTCAAGAACACGCTGAACCGCAAGTACCTGCTGGGCTCGATCGACGCCTCGCTCCAGCGTCTGGGCCTGGAGTATGTCGACCTGGCTTACTGCCACCGCCCCGATCCCAACACGCCCGTGGAGGAGACCGTGTGGGCCATGCACGACATCGTGGCGCGCGGCAAGGCGCTGTATTGGGGCACGAGCGAGTGGAGCGCCGAGGAGATCCGCGCCGCTTGGGAGATTGCCGAACGCCATCACCTGCACAAGCCCGTGATGGAGCAGCCGCAGTACCACCTGTTCCACCGCAACAAGGTGGAGAAGGAATTCGCGCGGCTCTACGAGGAATGCGGCCTGGGTCTGACGACCTGGAGCCCGCTGGCCTCGGGCCTGCTCACTGGCAAGTACAAGAGCGGCATTCCCGCCGGTTCGCGCGGCTCGCTGGAGTCCATGAGCTGGATCCAGGAGCAACTGCTGCACCCGGCACGCAACGCGGCGGTCGCCAAGCTGGAGGGCATTGCGGCCGAGCTCGGCTGCAATGTGGCCCAGTTGGCCATCGCCTGGGTCAACAAGAACCCGCGCGTGTCCACGGTCATCCTGGGCGCGAGCAAGGTCTCGCAGCTGCAGGACAACCTCAAGGCCTTGGCCGTCACGCCCAAGCTCACACCCGAGGTGCTGGCGCGCATGGACGAGATCTGCCTGCCCCTGAGCCAGTAAGCGAGCCATTTGCCCTTGCTCCTAATGCCCTGTTTGCGCAGGTTCGCGTGCATCCTGATCCTGGTCCCGCTGCTGGCGGGCCCCAAGGCAGGGGCGACCGAGCTTCCCCTGCGGGCTCCACCACGCTTCGAATCGGTCGCTACCGAGAAGCAGCTTCAGCAAAACGTGATCACCGCTCTGACGCGGGACCGCTCGGGCCTGCTCTGGGTCGGCGTGAGCAACGGCTTGTTGCGTTTTGACGGCGTCGAGTTCCAGCCCATCTCGCGCGACCTGGCGCGAGACAGCGGCGCGGGCGAGCGACCTGTGGGCCAGGTGCGCTCGCTGCTGGCCGCGCGCGACGGCTGGCTCTGGGTGGGCACGGAGAGCAACGGCTTGCTGGGCTTGAATCCGGAGACTGCCGATCTCAAGGAATACCGGCACCGCAAGGAGGAAGGCGCCGGACTGGCGGCCGGCGCCTTGCGCGCGCTGGCAGAGGACCGCGACGGCGGCATCTGGGTTGGCACCTTCGGCCAGGGCCTGCAACGCTTGGACCCTGCAAGCGGCCGCTTCGAGACCTTCCGCAAGGAGCAAGGCCTCTCCGATGACCGCATCCAGTCCCTGCTGGTGGATCGTCACGGCACGTTGTGGGTCGGCACCTGGCGCGGGCTGGTGCGCCGCGCGGCCGGCGACACTCGCTTCCGGGCTGTGGCGCCGCAGCTCGATGGCCAGCTGATCTGGTCCCTGCTCGAAGCGCCCGATGGCCGCATCTGGGCCGGCTCGCGCCAGGGCGGTTTGGTGCAGGTTGAGGCCGATGGCAGCCGCGTGAACGCGCTCGACCAGGGCGGCCCGATGATTCTCTCCATGGCTGAGGCCGGCACGGGCCGTATCTGGGTGGGCCGCGTCAACGGCGTGGAGGAGCGCGACACCGCGGGCACGCTGCTGCGCCGCATCCAGCGCAATCCCTTGCGCCGCGCCAGCCTCGGCGACGATCGCGTGCAGGTCATGAGCCACGACCCGGCCGGCGGCGTCTGGGTGGCGAGTTATGGCGGCGGCCTGCAGCGCTTTGACACGCGCAACAAGTCGCTGTGGGTGCTGCAGAGCGAAGCCGGCCAGGGGCGCCCCGGTGAGGAGATCAATGCACGCAGCCTGGTCGAGCTCGACAACGGCGAGATCTGGATCGGTACGCACACCGAGGGCGTGCTCATCCTCGACGCCGGCCTGCAACTGCGTCGCGTGCTGCCCAATGTGCAGGGCGGCATCGGCGACAGCGGCGTGACCGGGCTGGCGCAAACGCGCGATGGCTCCATCTGGCTCGGCGTGGACAACGGCGCGGGCGTGTTCCGGCTGGACCGCCGCGGCCGCATGCTGGAGCACCTCAAGCCCGGCGAGGGGGGGGTGCGGCGCTTGCTGGCCGGCGCCGATGGCGGACTGTGGATCGCCACGCAGGACGGCCTCTACCGCCAGTACAAGGGGCAGCTTGAGCGCCTCATGCTTGAGGGCGGGGCACCCCTGCGCGCCAGCGTCAACACCGTGGTCGAGTCGCCCGGTGGCGGGCTCTGGGTCGGCTCGGAATCCGGCCTCTACCGCCTCGAGCCGGGTGCGAGCACGCTGCGCAAGGTTGAATCCGCGCCGGGCCAGGGCCTGGCCTATCAGGGCGTGGTCGGCCTGCTGCTCGACAGCCGAGGCACGCTCTGGGTGGACACGACCTTCGGCCTGCACAGGCTGCAGACGTGGGACGGCCGCCAGGCGGCCTTCGAACGCGTCAGCGAGCGCCTGGGCGTGGGCGGCAATGCCTTCGGCGCCAACCTGCTCGAAGACCGCCGCGGCCGCATCTGGACCCAGCACGCGGTCTACGACCCCGAGCAACAGCAGGTGCAGATCCTCGGCGCTGCCGACGGCGTGGACTTCGGCACCTCCTGGTTCCGGGCCTATGTGCACCTTCGCGACGGCCGCATGCTTTTTGGCGGCAGCAAGGGTGTGCTCGTGGCCCAGCCCGAGGCCTTCGAGCGCTGGACCTACGAGCCGCCAGTGGTGGCCACCAATCTGCGCATCGACGGCCAAGCGCGGCCGCTGGCCCTGCTGCGCGAAGGCCTGAGTCTGCCTCCCGAGGAACACGGCTTTCGCATTGACTTCGCGGCCCTGGACTACAGCGATCCGGCTTCGAGCCACTACGCCTATCGCCTGCAGGGCCTGGACGATCGCTGGACGCCCGCCAGCCCGCAATCGCGCAGCGTGGCCTACGGCTCACTGGCGCCGGGCCACTACCGGCTCCAGGTGCGCGCCACCAACCGCGCCGGCCTGTGGAGCAAGCAGCAGCTGGACCTGCCCATCGAGGTATTGCCGGCTTGGTGGCAGACCGGCTGGGCGCGCGCGCTCTTCGTGATCGCCGGGCTGGGCGCGCTCTGGGGCGTGGCGCAGCTGCGCACGGTCTACCTGCGCAGCCGCCGCGCAGCGCTCGAGGCCATGGTGGCGGAGCGCACGCAAGAGCTCGAGCAGATGGCGGCGGCTCTCGAGGAGGCCAGCCTTGGCGACGCGCTGACGGGTCTGCGCAACCGGCGCTTTTTCGCGCTCAACATCGATGCCGACGTGGCCCTGGCGCTGCGCCACCACGAGGGCCCGTCCCGGCATGCCGAGGATGGCGACCTGATCTTCTTCCTGCTCGACATCGACGACTTCAAGCAGGTCAACGACCGCCACGGCCACGCCGCCGGCGACGCGCTGCTGCGCCAGATGCGGGAGCGGTTGATGTCCGTCTTCCGCGAGTCCGACTACCTCGTGCGCTGGGGTGGCGAGGAGTTCCTCGTGCTGGCGCGCGCCAGCACGCGCGCACACGCTGCCGAACTTGCCGAGCGTGCGCGCAGCGCCGTGGCCGCCCGCCACTTCGAGACCGACACGGGAGCGCAGCTCCAGGTGAGCTGCTCGATCGGCTTCAGCTGCTTCCCGCTTTCTCCGGAAGCACCGCGCGCACTCGACTGGAACGCTTCGCTCAACCTCGCCGACGCTGCGCTCTACGAAGCCAAGAACAACGGCCGCAACGCCTGGTTCGGCGTGCTCAGCGCTTCGGGCGCGGTGGCGGCGAAACTGCGTGAAGGCCCGGCCCATCCGGCAGCCTGGCTGGCCACTGGGGCGCTGGAGACGGTGCGAAGCTAAACCGCTGTCTCGATGCGATTGCGCCCCTGCGCCTTGGCCTGGTAGAGCGCCAGGTCCGCCTGGGCCAGCCACTGGGCCGGCGAGCTGCCCGAGTCGGCCTGCACGCTGATCAAGCCCATGGACAGCGTCACGTGGTCCGCGATGGGCGAGTTCTCGTGGCGGATGTCGGCTTCGCGCACGGACTGCATGACGCGCTGCGCCACGGCCAGCGCGCCCTCGCGATCGGTCTGGGGCAGAAGCAGGACGAACTCCTCGCCGCCGTAGCGCGCGGCCAGGTCGCTCGGCCGCGCGGCGCTGGCGAGCAGCAGCCGCGCCACCTGGCGCAGGCACTCGTCGCCGGCCGGGTGACCGTAGTGGTCGTTGTAGAGCTTGAAGTGATCCACGTCCATCAACAGCAGGCTCATGGGCTCCTTGGATCGCAGGGCACGCCGCCATTCATCCTCGAGGCGCTGCATCAGCAGGCGCCGGTTTGCCAGCTCGGTCAGCGCGTCGGTGGTGGACAGGCGCAGCAGCTGTTCGTTGGCGTGCTGCAGCTCAAGTTCGAAGCGCTTGCGCTCGGTGATGTCGGTCAGCACGGCGACGAAGAGGCGGTCACCATGGGTGCGGACCTCGGCCAGGGCGAGCTGCACGGTCAGCTCGCGGCCGCTCTTGTGCAGGACCGGGAACTCGCGCTGCTGGTCGAGCAACTCGCGCTCCTCGCGCTCCATGACCATCTGCAGCAGGCTCTTGACGACGGCGCGCAACGGCACGTCCACGAGCATGGCGACTTCCTGGTCCACCAGCTCGTTCTCGCCATAGCCCAGCATGCGCTCCGTGGCCGGGTTCGCGCTGCGGATCAGGCCGTGCGAGTCGACGGTGAGGATGGCCACGCCGGCCCGGCCGATGATGGCCTGCAGCTGGGCCTGGCTGGCCTTGAGGGCGCGCTCCTTGGCAATGAGTTCGCTGACGTCGGAGCGCAGCGCGGCGAGGCCGCCGCTGGCCGTGCGGCGCTCGTGCACGCGCACCCAGCGGCCGTCGTGCAGGGCCTGGAGCCAAGGCTCGCCGGGGGTGTCGCGGCTCAACAGGCGCTCACGGATCCAGTCCTCTTCGCGGCCGACGGCGGCGGGGATCTCGCCGATGTCCGTGGCGGCGCGCAAGATCTGCTCGAACGTGTCGCCGATCTTCCAGGTCGAACTGCTGCGGTACAGGCGCCGGTAGGCCTGATTGCAGATCAGCATGCGGTCGTCCTTGTCGAACAGGGCGAAGCCCTCGTCCAGAGCCTCGATGCTCTCGCGCAGCATGCGCACCTCGCGGCGGCAAGCCCAGAAGCGCCACCCGGACAGTGCCAGCAGCGCGGCAGCGACGAGGCTGGCAATGGCAATCATGCTTGTCGTTTTGCGGAGGCCCTGGGGCCGGGATTCTTCCAGGGCTCGGCGCCGCGCCCATCGGGGCAAATCCCAGGCACCCCTTAAAATCGCGAGTTTCGCCCCCTCTTTCCTTCAGAAAGCCTGCAGCCATGTCCGCTTTGCCCGCCGTCGCTCCTGCCTCTTCCACCCAGATGGCCAACGCCATCCGCGCGCTCGCGATGGACGCCGTTCAGCAGGCCAATTCGGGCCACCCGGGTGCGCCCATGGGCATGGCCGACATCGCCGTGGCCCTGTGGAAGCGCCACCTGCGCCACAACCCGGTCAACCCGACCTGGGCCGACCGCGACCGCTTCGTGCTCTCCAACGGCCACGGCTCCATGCTGATCTACGCCTTGCTGCACCTCACGGGTTACGACCTGCCGATGGCCGAGCTGAAGAACTTCCGCCAGCTGCACAGCAAGACCCCGGGCCACCCCGAGGTGGGCATCACCCCCGGCGTGGAAACCACCACCGGCCCGCTGGGCCAGGGCGTGACGAACGCCGTGGGCCTGGCCCTGGCTGAGAAGCTGTTGGCCAAGGAGTTCAACCGCGAAGGCCACGACATCGTCGACCACCACACCTATGTCTTCCTTGGCGACGGCTGCCTGATGGAGGGCATCAGCCACGAGGCCTGCGCCCTGGCCGGCGCCTGGCAGCTGAACAAGCTGATCGCCATCTACGACGACAACGGCATCTCGATTGACGGCAAGGTCCAGCCCTGGTTCATCGACAACACCGCCAAGCGTTTCGAGGCCTATGGCTGGAACGTGATTGGCCCGGTGGACGGCCACAACGTGGACGCCGTGGACACCGCCATCTCCAAGGCCAAGCAAAGCGCCACCAAGCCCACGCTGATCATCGCCAAGACGCAGATTGGCAAGGGCTCGCCCAACCGCGCCGGCACGGCCAAAGCCCACGGTGAGGCCCTGGGCGCTGAGGAAATCAAACTGACCCGCGAAGCGCTGGGCTGGGACTACGAGCCCTTCGTCGTTCCCGAGGAGGTCTATGCCGCCTGGGATGCCAAGACGGAAGGCGCCAACCTCGAGGCCGACTGGGAGGTCCAGTTCGACGCCTACTCCGAAGCCCACCCCGAGCTGGCCGCCGAGTTCGCGCGCCGCATGGCCGGCGTGATGCCCGAGAACTTCGCGCAGATCGCGGTGGACGCCGTCATCCAGGCGCAGACCGAAGGCCAGACCGTCGCCAGCCGCAAGGCCAGCCAGCTCGCGCTGGAAGCCTTCACAGCCAAGCTGCCCGAACTGCTCGGCGGCAGCGCCGACCTGACCGGCTCCAACCTGACCAACACCAAGAGCACGCCCCCGCTGCGCTTCGAGAACGGCGTGAGCAACGGCGGCCGCCACATCAACTACGGCGTGCGCGAGTTCGGCATGGCCGCCATCATGAACGGCATCGCCTTGCACGGCGGCTACATCCCCTACGGTGGCACCTTCCTGACCTTCTCGGACTACAGCCGCAATGCCATCCGCATGGCCGCGCTGATGAAGCAGCGCGTCATCCACGTCTTCACGCACGACTCCATCGGTCTCGGCGAAGACGGCCCCACGCACCAGTCCATCGAGCATGTGGCCTCGCTGCGCCTGATCCCGGGCCTGGACGTCTGGAGACCGGCCGACACAACCGAGACGGTCGTTGCCTGGACCATGGCCATCGGCAACGCCCAGCGCCCCAGTGCCCTGGCCCTGTCGCGCCAGAACCTCCCCTTCCTGGCCAAGACCAATGTGGACGAGATCTGCAAGGGCGGCTACGTGCTGTCCGAGCCGGCTGACATTGGAGTGAAGGGCAAGGCCCGCGCCGTGATCATCGCGACCGGATCTGAAGTGCAGCACGCCATCGGCGCGCAAAAGCTGCTGGCCGAGGCTGGCATTCCGGTGCGCGTGGTCTCCATGCCCTCGACGAACGTCTTCGACCGCCAGGACAAGGCCTACAAGGACTCCGTACTGCCCGCCGGCCTGCCCCGCGTGGCCGTTGAAATGGGCGTCAGCGACGGCTGGTGGAAGTACGGCTGCGCGGCCGTGGTCGGCATCGACACCTACGGCGAATCGGCCCCGGGCCCGGTGCTGTTCAAGCATTTCGGCTTCACGGCGGAAAACGTGGCGGATACGGTCAAGGTGGCGGTCGGCGCTGCTCGGCTCAAGGGCTGATCCCTTCGCTGCTTTGTCTGAAAGGCAGGCCGTTCTGGCCTGCCTTTTTTGCTGGAAGCCACTTGATCGCCGCCTGTAACCGCCAGCGGTTATTCTTGCGGCTTCGCCGCCTGTCCATGGGGCGTGCCGCAGTTTCTTATTTCCCCTGGAGACCCCCCAAATGACGATCAAGATCGGTATCAACGGCTTCGGCCGCATCGGCCGCATGGTGTTCCGTGCCGCCATCGCCAACTTCAAGGACATCGAGGTCGTCGGCATCAACGACCTGCTGGAGCCCGACTACCTGGCCTACATGCTGAAATACGACAGCGTGCACGGCCGCTTCGACGGCGAGGTCTCGGTGGACGGCAACACGCTGGTCGTCAACGGCAAGCGCATCCGCCTGAGCGCCGTGAAGGACCCAGCCGAGCTGAAGTGGGGCGAGGTCGGTGCCGACATCGTCGTGGAATCGACGGGCCTGTTCCTGGACAAGGCCGGCGGCGAGAAGCACCTGGTCGCAGGCGCCAAGAAGGTCATCATGAGCGCGCCCTCCAAGGACGATACGCCCATGTTCGTTTACGGTGTCAACGACAAGACCTACGCCGGCCAGGCCATCATCTCCAACGCCTCGTGCACGACCAACTGCCTGGCCCCGCTGGCCAAGGTGCTGCACGACAAGTGGGGCATCAAGCGCGGCCTGATGACGACGGTGCACGCGGCCACCGCCACGCAAAAGACCGTGGACGGGCCCAGCAACAAGGACTGGCGCGGCGGCCGAGGCATCCTCGAGAACATCATCCCCTCCAGCACTGGCGCGGCCAAGGCCGTGGGCGTGGTGCTGCCTGAGCTCAAGGGCAAGCTCACGGGCATGTCCTTCCGCGTGCCGACCAGCGATGTGTCGGTGGTGGACCTGACCGTGGAGCTGTCCAGCGAGGCGTCCTACAAGGACATCTGCGCCGAGTTCAAGGCGCAGTCGCAAGGCGCGCTGAAGGGCGTGCTCGGCTACACCGAGGAGAAGGTGGTCGCCACCGACTTCCGCGGCGATGCCCGCACCTCCATCTTCGATGCCGACGCTGGCATCGCCCTGGACGGCACCTTCGTCAAGCTCGTGTCCTGGTACGACAACGAGTGGGGCTACTCGAACAAGGTGCTCGAAATGGTCCGCGTGGTCGCCCGGTAAGCGCCGCTGGCAATCCTCCAGAAAGCCCCGCCCAGCGGGGCTTCTTTGTATCCAAACCCTTCGGTCTCGTTATCCATTCTTTACCGCGGCGTTTGTTTCCGGCTTCTACACTGGCGCAGCCTCACCAGGACTTCAGAGATATGCGATTTGCAGTTGTGCTCCTTCTTGCCGCGGCCCTGCTTCCCGCCAGTGCTGCCGAACCCGAAACCCAGCAGGCACGCGTGATCGTGCGCTTCAAGCCCGAAGCAGACAGCGTCAGGGTCCGGCGCATGGATGCGAGCACGGCGCGTGACCAGGTCCTCACCATCGCCGAGACCCGCGCCAGCGCGCTGGGCCAGCGCCGGGGGCTGGCGCGGGCCTTGCACAGCGGACGAGCTCTGGACGAGCGCACGCAGGTCGTCACGAGCACAGGTGTCGATTCGGGCACGCTCGCACGCCAGCTCGCCAAGGATGCCGAGGTGGAGTTCGTCGCGGTCGACCAACGCCGGCACGTGGCCGCCACGGTGCCGCCCAACGACCCCTACTACGCGGTGGGTCCCGGAGGGCAGCCGGCGGCCGGTCAGTGGTACCTCAAGGCGGCCGACAGCACCCTGGTCTCGGCCATCAATGCGCCCAATGCCTGGAACGCCGTCGGCTACGGATCTTCCTCCATCGTCGTCGCGGTGGTCGATACCGGCGTGCGCTTCGACCATCCGGACCTGGCAGGCCAGTTCATCAGCACGACCAATACGACGAGTTTCCCGTCCGGCTTTGTGGGCTACGACTTCGTGTCCTATTCGTCCAACAGCAGCGAGGCGCTTGCTACCAACAACGAGGGTGGCAAGGGCGCCAATGGCGATGCCTCCGACCCGGGTGACTGGGTCAGCCAGTCCGACATCACGAACAACACCCTGGGCAGTGGCTGCACGAGCAGCGACGTTGGCGACAGCTCCTGGCACGGCACGCATGTCTCCGGCCTGATCGCGGCGGCCACCAACAATGGCCTTGGCATGGCCGGCGTCGCCGGTGGCGTCAAGCTCCTGCCCGTGCGGGTGCTCGGCAAGTGCGGCGGCTACGACTCCGACATCATGGCGGGCATGCTCTGGGCCGCAGGGATCGCGGTGCCCGGCATTCCAGCCAACCCGAATCCGGCCAAGGTGCTCAATATGAGCCTTGGCGGATCGGGTAGTTGCACCGGCACGGGCTCCGGAACCTATCCCGGCACGATTGCGCAGGTTGTGGCGGCAGGCGCCAGCGTCGTCATTGCCGCGGGAAATAGCGAGGGCCAAGCGGTCGGTGTGCCGGGGAACTGCCCCGGCGTGATCACGGTGGCGGGCTTGCGCCAGGTGGGCACCAAGGTCGGCTTCTCCAGCCTAGGCTCGGCGGTGACGCTGGCAGCGCCGGGCGGCAACTGCGTGAACGTCGATGCCAACGGCAACTCCACCGGTCCTTGCCTCTACCCCATCCTCAGCACCAGCAATGCCGGCACGACGACTCCGGTGGCGGCGAGCAACTACTATGACGCGGGCTTCGGCACGAGTTACTCCACGCCCCTGGTGGCGGGCACGGTGGCGCTGATGCTGTCGGCGCGCCCGCAGCTCACGCCGACCCAGATCACGAGCCTGCTGCAGAGCACTTCGAGGGCCTTTCCCACCACGGGAGGCTCGACGGGCATTACCGCCTGCCACGCGCCGATCAACACGACTCAGACTCAGGACGAGTGCTATTGCACGACCAGCACCTGCGGCTCGGGCATGCTGGACACCGGCGCGGCCGTGCTGGCCGCCCAGGCCCTGGCCAATGCCACGGCCAGCATCGCCAATTCGCCGAGCAGCCCGACCGTGGGCCAGACCGTTACGCTCACCGGCAGCGCCAGCCTGGCCAGCGGCCGCAGCGTGGCGAGCTGGTCCTGGACGCTGGTGGACGGCGGCGGTGCGGTGACCGCATTCTCAGGCGCCACCAACGCCTCGACCGCGACGCTGTCGCCCTCGGCTGCCGGCACGATCTCCGTCCAGCTCACGGTCACGGACGACTGGGGCGACAGCTATTCGGCGAAGCAGTCGATCGTGGTCGCGGCCGTCAGCAGCGGATCGAGCGGCAGTTCTTCGGGGGGCGGCGGTGGTGGCGGAGCCGTCAACCCGCTTTGGCTGCTGGGCCTGATGATGGCGGCTGCTGCGCTGTGGCGCCGGCCGAGCCCGGTGCAGGATTCGAAGTAGAAGGGCTGCAGTCGCGCACCTTCGCTGCCAGGTCCGTGTCGCGCAGATTGCGCAGCCGTGCCTGGAGCAGCCCGTCGGCCTGCGCGAACACGAGTTCGCTGCGCTGACCTGTGGCCTGCAGCGGCAGCACGCGCAGTCCCTTGAGGGCGCGCGCCTCGAGCTGAGCCAGCGCGGCCTGCGCGGCCCGCTCGCTGTCGTGGCGCGAGAGCACCAGGGTTGGGTCCTCTTCCGGATGGCCCTGCAGATACTCGTAGCGGATGCCAAGCTTCTTGTAGGTGTCTTCCTTGCGCGCCTGGAAGTCCTTGGTGCCGAGCCGGATCGTGGCGACGGCCCAGACCGGGGCCATGGCCTCCTGGCGCGGCGCGAAGGCATTGGCGGGCACGCCGGCCTTGACCAGGGCGGTCTGCGCGGCGCGCAGGGCCTCGGCATCGGCCAGCGGGCCCAGGACGAGGCAGCTGGTCTTTTGCAGCGCCGCACGCGCTTCCTGGCCCAGCAGGCTGACGCGCTCAGGGTTGACCTGGCGGGCCATGCGCTGCGGCTCGTGGCCGCCGTCGGCCGGCACGCCGGTCACGCCGTCGAGCCAGCCGCGCGACCAGCCAAAGAACAGCGCGTTCGCGATCGCGAGGATCAAGACGAGGGTCCGCATCAGCTCTCCATCCTGAGGCTCACTTCACCGCTGGCGATGCTGCGCATGCCGGCGTCCGTCTGCAACATCAGCTCGCCGGCGGCGGAGACGCCGCGGGCCACGCCCTGCAGCTCGCCGGCCGTGACCTTGCGGCCGCGGGTCAGGTCGCGGCGCTCGAAACGCTGCTGCCAGGGCGTGAAACGCTCCGACCCGAAGTCGAGCACGGCGCCCAGAAGCGCCGGGGCTACGCGAGCGAGCGCGGACGGCGCCTCGATGCCGGGCTCGAGCTCGTTCAGGGCCGCAAAACCGCTGCCGAACTGCGAGGCATCGGCCGTGGAGATCACGCGGATGTTGAGGCCCACGCCGACGATCAGGTAGCGCTCGGGCCCCAAGGGCTGCGATTCGATCAGGATGCCGCCAAGCTTGCGGCCATCCAGCCAGAGGTCGTTGGGCCACTTCAGCTGCAGGCGCGTGCCCGCGGGCTCCAGCGCGTCGGCCAGCGCGCAACCCACGGCCAGCGAGAGGCCTGACCAGTCGGCTGGGGCCAGCGGCAGTCCCAGGGAGAAGGTCAGCGAGCTGCCCGGCGCGGACACCCAGCTGCGGCCCATGCGGCCGCGGCCGCCGCTCTGGTGCTCGGCGACCAGTAGAACGGGTCGCGCCTCGCTGCGCGCGCGCTCGGCAAGCAAGCTGTTGGTCGATCCGGTCTCGCCCAGCACCTCGACGGCCAGCCCCGGAAGCAGGGCGCCCAGCCGCGCGGCCAGCTTGTCTGTCTGCCAGTCGAGCGTGGGGTCCATTCAGCGCTTCGGCGTGAGCATGGTGCCGCGGCAGTCGGCCGCGCCACAGTAGCAGGCGTACTCCTTCTTGAGCTTCTTCGTGTAGCGTTCGTCCACGGTCAGGCCGTAGTCGTAGAAGAGCTCTTCGCCCGCCTTCAGGTCGCGCAGGGCCTTGATGAAGACCCGGTTGTCCGTTTCGTCGGCCTCGCAGTTGGGGTCGCAGCTGTGGTTGATCCAGCGCGAGCTGTTGCCGCCGTACAGGGCGTCGATGACTTCGCCGTTCTCCAGCGAGAAGTAGAAGGTGTGGTTGGGCTGCTTGGGATCGTGCGGGTGACGATCCTGGGCTTCCTCGTTGCTGATGCGCTCGCCCGTGTATTCGATCAGGATGTCGCCCGCGGGGATGTCCACCACGGCGTAGACGCCCTTGCCGTGAACGCCGGAGCTGCGGACCTGGATGCGCCGTCCATTGGCGACCAGGGCCTTGGGCTTGACGGCGGGGGACTTTTTGCGGGCGGCTTGCGGCATCGGCGCTTGTGGTTACATTGAATTCATGGGTGCGCGCGTGTGCGTGCGTGCGCGCGAGACGGCCGGATTGTAGGCATGGCTTTCGGGAGGCCATGCCCGTAGTTGAGAAAACGAGTACAGATGAGCAAGACACTGATCATTGCGGAGAAGCCCTCGGTGGCGCAGGACATCGTGCGCGCGCTGACGCCCGTGGCGGGCAAGTTCGACAAGCATGACGACCACTTCGAGAACGAGACCTACGTCGTTTCGTCCGCCGTGGGCCACCTGGTGGAGATCAAGGCGCCCGAGGAGTACGACGTCAAGCGCGGCAAGTGGAGCTTCGCCCACCTGCCCGTGATCCCGCCGCATTTCGAGCTGGCGCCGCTGGACAAGAGCAAGAGCCGACTGAACGCGCTCGTGAAGCTGATCCGCCGCAAGGACGTCACGGCCCTGATCAACGCCTGCGACGCGGGCCGCGAGGGCGAGCTGATCTTCCGGCTGATCCAGCAGTACGCCGAACCCTCTAAATCATCACGAGGGGGCAAGGTGGACAAGCCCGTTCAGCGCCTGTGGCTGCAGAGCATGACGCCGCAGGCCATCCGCGACGGCTTCGAGGCGCTGCGCAGCGATCAGCAGATGCTGCCCCTGGCCGACGCCGCGCGCTGCCGCTCCGAGGCCGACTGGCTCGTGGGCATCAACGGCACGCGCGCCATGACGGCCTTCAACTCGCGTGACGGCGGTTTCTTCCTCACCACCGTCGGCCGGGTGCAGACGCCCACGCTGTCCATCGTCGTCGAGCGCGAGGAGAAGATCCGCAAGCACGTGGCTCGCGACTACTGGGAGGTGCGAGCCGATTTCGACGCCCAGGCCGGCCAGTACGAAGGCAAGTGGTTCAACCCCGCGTTCAAGAAGGGCGAGGACGCCGAGGCGCGCGCCGACCGCATCTGGAACAAGGCCGACGCCGACGCCATCGCCGCCGCCGTCCGCGGCCAGCCGGCGACGGTCACGGAAGAGAGCAAACCCAGCACCAGTTCCTGCGGCGCGCTCTACGACCTGACGACCCTGCAGCGCGAGGCCAACTCGCGCTTCGGCTTCTCGGCCAAGACCACGCTCTCACTGGCCCAGGCACTGTATGAGAAGCACAAGGTCCTGACCTACCCGCGTACCGATTCGCGCTTCCTGCCCGAGGACTATCTTGCGGTCGCGAAGGAGACGGCGCAGATGATCGCCAGCGAGGACATGCCCGGCCCGCTGCGCGAGCTCTCGGTCCACGCCAAGAAGGCGCTGAAAGAGGGCTATATCAAGCCCACCAAGAAGGTCTTCGACAACACGAAGGTCTCGGACCACTTCGCCATCATCCCCACGTTGCAGGCGCCCAAGAGCCTGACCGAGATCGAGGCCAAGCTCTACGATCTGGTCGTCAAGCGCTTTTTGGCCGTGTTCTTTCCGCCGGCTGAGTTCCAGGTCACGACCCGCATCTCCAAGGTCGGCGCACACAGCTTCCAGACCAACGGCAAGGTGCTGGTCAAGCCGGGTTGGCTGGCCGTCTACGGCAAGGAGGCGCAGGAAGACGATGCGAACCTCGTGCCCGTGGCAAGCGGCGAGCTCGTGCGCACCGAGAGCGTGGACGTCAAGGGCCTGCAGACCAAGCCGCCGGCCCGCTACACGGAAGCGACCCTGCTCTCCGCCATGGAAGGCGCGGGCAAGCTCGTGGACGACGAGGAGCTGCGCGAGGCCATGGCCGAGAAGGGCCTGGGCACGCCGGCCACGCGCGCGGCCACCATCGAAGGCCTGCTGACGGAGAAGTACATGCTGCGCGACGGCCGCGACCTCATCCCCACGGCCAAGGCCTTCCAGCTGATGACGCTGCTGCGCGGCCTGGACGTGGACGACCTCACCAAGCCCGAGCTCACCGGCGACTGGGAGTTCAAGCTCGCCGAGATGGAGAAGGGCCGCCTGCCCCGCGATGCCTTCATGCAGGAGATCGCGGCCATGACGGAGAAGATCGTCAAGAAGGCCAAGGAGTACGACCGCGACACCATCCCCGGCGACTACGCCACGCTCAAGACGCCTTGCCCCAAGTGCGGCGGCATTGTGAAAGAGAACTACCGCCGCTTCACCTGCACGGGCAAGAGCGGCGCGGGCACGGATGCCTGCGGCTTCTCCATCGGCAAGATCCCGGGCGGACGCAGCTTTGAGCTCGCCGAGGTCGAGGCCTTCTTGCAGCACAAGAAAATCGGCCCGCTGGAGGGCTTCCGCTCCAAGGCGGGCTGGCCCTTCACGGCCGAGCTGGCGCTCGTGTACGACGAAGAGATCGCCAACTGGAAGCTGGAGTTCGATTTCGGCGAGGACGCGAAGAAGGCCGATGAGAACGGCGAGCCGGTGGACTTCAGCGGCCAGGCCTCGCTCGGCGCCTGCCCCAAGTGCAAGGGCCGGGTCTTCGAGCACGGCACGAACTACGTCTGCGAGCACGCCGTGGGCCCGAGCACGACCTGCGACTTCAAGACGGGCAAGATCATCCTGCAGCAGCCCATTGAGCCCGAGCAGCTGACCAAGCTGCTCGGCGAGGGCAAGACGGCCCTGCTCGAAGGCTTCATCTCCAACAAGACCCGGCGCGCTTTCAAGGCTTATCTGGCCTTCGATGCCAAGGAGGGCAAGGTGGTGTTCGAATTCGAGCCGCGCGCGGGCCGCGCCGCGCCGGCCAAGAAGGCGCCGGCCAAGAAGGCACCGGCCAGCAAGGCCGCCGCAAAGAAGGTGGCCGGCAAGACCTGAGCGCCAGGGGAGACATGGCTTTGACCCGCACGTCGACGAGCTTCGGAATCCAGGCACGGCTGATGCTGGGCATCACGGTGGTGGCCACCATGGCCGTGCTGGCCGTGGGCTGGTACTGGACTGCTCACGAGGAAGCCGACCAGCTGCGCTCGCTCAAGGAACGCCAGGACGGCATGGCCAGCCTGGTGGCGCGCGGCTTCTCCGGTCCCTTGTGGAACCTGGACAGCTCCACCGTCAACAATCTGCTCGACGCCGTGATGGACGACCCCGAGGTCTATTCCATCGAAGTGCAGGGCCTGGGCACCGCCATGCGGCGCGAGCGCGACCAGCCGCCCGAGCACACGCAGACGCTGGAGTTCCCCATCACCCACCGCGGCCCGCAGGACGGCGCCAAGGCTGAGGTGGCCGGCCAGGTCAAGCTCGTCTTCAGCCGCGAACCGGTGCTGTCCAAGGTGGCGCAGATGCGTGTCTTCGTGGCCGGCCTGCTGGCTGCGGTGCTGGCGGCCGTCCTGCTCACGAGCTACCTGATGATCCGCCGACTCGTCACCCGACCCGTGCAGCGCCTGGGCGCCATGTCCCGACGCGTGGCCGAGGGCGAGCTGGGTGTGAGCGTGCCCATCGAGCGGGCGGACGAGATCGGCGCTCTGAGCGACCAGTTCAACGCCATGAGTGAGCGGCTGCGCGCCTCCAGCGTGGACGTGCGCCAGAGCGAGGCGCGCTACCGCAGCCTGTTCGAGAACGCCACCGAAGGCATCTTTCAGGCCGACGCACGCGGTCGCGTGCTCGGCCTGAATCGCGCCCTGGCCCACATGCTGGGCTTTCCCTCACCGGCCGCAGCACTGGCCCACGGGCGGCGATTGCGCCATCTCGTGCACATCGAGAAAGCCGAGTACCGTCGCATCGCCAACGCCCTATCCCGCTACCGCGTGCTCCAGCAGGTGCCACTGCGTGCCAGCGCGCGCGACGGCCGTGAGCTGTGGATCGAGCTTTCGGCCAATGTGGTGCCCAGCAGCGAGGACGGCCGCATGCGTATCGAGGCCATGGCCAGCGACATCACCCAGCGCCAGCAAGCCGAGCAGGAGCTGACCCGCCACCGCGACCACCTCGAGGAACTGGTCACCGAGCGCACGGGTGAGCTGACCGAGGCCAAGAAGCGCGCCGAGGCTGCCAGCCAGAGCAAGAGCCGCTTCCTGGCCACCATGAGCCACGAGTTCCGCACGCCGCTCAACGCCATCCTCGGATTTGCTCAACTGCTGCAGATGGACGAGACGCTGCCGGCCGCGCACCGCGCCAAGATCAACCTGATCCGCGATTCGGGCGATCACCTGCTGGGCCTGATCAGCGACGTGCTCGACATGGCGTCCATCGAGGCCGGCAAGGTCAAGCTCCAGCCCGTGGCCCTGGACCTGCGCGCCCTGATCGAGGTGGCGTGTGACGCCGTGCGCATCCGCGCCGAGCAGAAGAAGCTGCGCTTCGCCGTCGAGCTCGACCCGGCCCTGCCGCTGCGCGTGATCGCCGACGGCCAGCGCCTACGCCAAGTGCTCCTGAACCTGCTGTCCAACGCCGTCAAGTTCACCGACCACGGCCAGACGGTGCTGCGTGTACAGTGCCTGGAACGTGCGCCGAACGAGGCACGCCTGCGCTTCGAGGTGCAGGACAGCGGCATCGGCATGACCACCGAGCAGGTCGGTCGGCTTTTCCAGGCCTTCGAGCAGGTCGCCGAAGACTCGCGCCGCCACGGCGGCACGGGCCTGGGCCTGTCCATCAGCCAGGAGCTGGTGCGGCTCATGGGTGGGCGCATCGAGGTGCGCAGCGCGCCGGGGCAGGGCAGCCTGTTCGCCTTTGAATTGAAGCTCGATATCGTCATGTGAGGTTCGCCATGAAACGCCTGCAAGACCTTCTGCGCATTGAATTTCCGGTCTTCCAGGCGCCCATGGCGGGCTCGCAATTGCACGAGCTGGCTCTGGCCACCTCCGAGGCCGGCGGACTGGGCTGTCTGCCCTGCGCTCTGCTGAGCCCGGCGCAGGCGCGCGAGCAGTTGGGACTGCTGCGCGCGGGCACGCGCAAGCCCATCGCTGTGAACTTCTTCAGCCACCAGCCGCCGCAGCCAGATGCCGCGCGCGAGGCGGCGTGGAAGCAACTGCTCAAGCCCTATTACGTCGAACTGGGCGTGGACTTCGACGCGCCCACGCCCGTGTCGAGCCGCCAGCCCTTCGACCTCGCGGCCTGCGAGTTGGTCGAAGCCTTCCGGCCGGAGGTCGTGAGCTTTCACTTCGGCCTGCCCGCACCGGAGCTCTTGGCGCGTGTGAAGGCCACGGGGGCCTGCATCCTGTCGAGCGCCACCACGCCGGCCGAGGCCCGCTGGCTCGCCGCGCGCGGTGTCGATGGCGTGATTGCGCAGGGGGCCGAGGCCGGCGGCCATCGCGGCGTCTTTCTCGGCGAGGAGGTCGACACGCAGATGGGCCTGTTCTCGCTGCTGCCGCAGATCGTCGACGCGGTCGATGTTCCCGTGATCGCCGCCGGCGGCATCGCCGAACCGCGGGCCGTGCACGCCGCCATGGCGCTGGGCGCCAGCGCCGTGCAGGTGGGTACGGCCTATCTGTTCACGCCCGAGGCGCGGCCCACGCCGGCGCATCGGGCCGCATTGGCCAGCGACGCCGCCGAAGTCACCGCGCTCACCCGTCTGTTCAGCGGCCGGCCGGCGCGCTCCATCGTGAACCGGCTCATGCGCGAGCTCGGGGCCATGAATCCGGTGGCGCCAGCCTTCCCGCTCGCCGGTGGCGCGCTCATGCCCTTGCGCGCCGTGGCGGACGGCGACTTCGGCCAGCTGTGGTCGGGCCAGAGCGCGCGTCTCGCTCGTCGCGATCTCGATGCCGCCGGCCTCACGCGCTGGTTCGGTGAAGCCGCGCTTGCGGCCACTGCGCCGCAGTGAAAACATCTGGCCATTTTCAGAACCTGGAGGCCGTATGAGTCGAGCGTTCGTTCAGCGCGCCTTCGTGTTCGCGTTGCTGGCCGGGCTCGCTGCCCATGGTGGGGTGGGCCGTGCGGTCGCCAGCTTCGATCCCCTGCTCGATGATCCGGGCAGCCGCTGCGCCGCGCCGGACTTGCGTGGCCTGAACGGCCTGAACGGCCTGAACGGCCTGAACGGCTTGAACGGCTTGAACGGCCTGCGCCTGGCCACTGGCAAGACCGAGAACGGCCCCTTGCCCACCCTGCCGGTCAAATCCGTGCACGGAGCCCCCGAGCTCTACGGCGATCTCGGCAACTTCGGCGACAAGCTGGCCAAGGCCGCGCCGCGCGTGCAGGCGTTCTTCGACCAGGGATTGCGCCTGGCGTTCGGCTTCAACCATGCGGAGGCGCAGCGCGCCTTCCAGGCCGCGCAGAAGCTGGACCGCCACTGTGCGATGTGCTACTGGGGCGAGGCCCTGGTGCTGGGCCCCAACATCAACGCGCCCATGGATCCGGAGGCCGTCCAGCCTGCGCTGGCGGCGCTCAAGCGTGCGGTGGCCCTCAAGGCCAAGGCTTCGCCGCGCGAACGTGCGCTGATCGAAGCGCTGCAGCAGCGCTACTCGGCCGATCCCAAGGCGGAGCGGCCCAAGCTCGATGCCGCCTATGCCGACGCCATGCTGACCCTGAGCCAGCAGCGTCCGGGCGACGACCTGATCGCCGTGCTGGCCGCCGAGGCCGCCATGGACACCCAGCCCTGGGACTACTGGGGCGACGCCGGCCGCACGCCCAAGGGCCGCGGCGCCGACATCGTGCGGCTGCTGGAGACCGTGCTCGCGCGCAGCCCCGAGAACCCGGCGGCCATCCACCTCTACATCCATGCCGTTGAGGCTTCCGACAACCCTGGCCGCGCGCTCACGCCGGCGCGCAAGCTGGCCCGGCTGATGCCCGGCGCCGGCCACATGGTCCACATGCCGGCGCACATCTACTACCGGGTGGGCGAGTACCGCGACTCGCTGGAGGCCAACAAGGACGCCCTCAAGGCCGACGAGGGTTACTTCCGCAGCTCGCCCTCGGACCCGGTCTACAAGCTGGGCTACTACCCGCACAACATCCACTTTCTGATGGTCTCGGCCCAGATGGGCGGCGACGGCCCCACGGCGCTGAGCTCGGCGGCACAACTCGATGCCGCCATTCCGCTGGACTTCACGCGCCGCTTCGCCTTCGTCCAGCCCGTCAAGGCCGCGCCCTACCTGGCGCATGCCCAGTTCAGCGAACCGGCCGCCGTGCTGGCCCTGCCCGCGCCGCCCGAGGACCTGGCCCTGCTGCGTGGCTACTACCACTACGCCCGCGCGCTGGCCTACGCGCGACTGAACGACGAGCAGGGCGCCAGCGCCGAGATCGCGGCCATTGCCAAGCTCGAAGCCGGCACCGACTTCAAGCCCTTCGCCGACATGGGCATCCCGGCCCACGCCGTGCTGCAGACGGCCCGCCTCGTGGCCAGCGCGCGTCTGGCCGACGCCAAGGGCGATCTGGAGGCCGCGGCCAAGGCTTACGAGGCCGCCATCGCCATTGAGGACAGCCTGGCCTATATGGAGCCGCCCTACTGGTACTACCCGATACGCCAGTCGCTCGGCGCTGTGCGCCTGCGCCAGGGCCGGCTCGACGAGGCCGAGACGGCGCTGCGCGACTCGCTCGTGCGCGTGCGCAACAACGGCTGGGCCCTGGCCGCGCTGGCCGAGCTCTACAAGCGCAAGGGCGACGCCGGCGGCGAGCAGGCGGCGCGGCGCGCTTTCGCGAAGGCCTGGTTCGGGCCTGCCGAAGGAGTGGCGCTGAACAGGATTTGAGCGCGCAGGCAGAATCCGTGGCATGAACGCCTCCGCCGACATTCAAACGCTCGTGACCAGCTTGGGGGCCGCGGCGCGCCGCGCGAGCAGCCGCATGGCCGCGGCGCCGACGGCCGCCAAGGACCTCGCCTTGCTGGTCCTGGCGCGCCGGCTGCGCGAATCCGTGCCGGCGCTCGTGGCGGCCAATGCTCGCGACCTGCATGCCGCTGCAGGCCTGGCCGAGCCGCTGCGCGACCGGCTCAAGCTCACCCCGGCCATCATCGAGACCGTCGCGCAGGGCTGCGAGCAGATCGCCGCCATGCCAGATCCCATCGGCGAGATCACTGACTTGAAGCGCCGCCCGAGCGGCATCTCGGTGGGGCGCATGCGCGTGCCCCTGGGCGTGTTCGGCATGATCTACGAGAGCCGGCCCAACGTGACCATCGAGGCCGCCTCGCTGGCGATCAAGAGCGGAAACGCCTGCATTCTTCGCGGCGGCTCCGAGGCCCTGCATTCCAACCTGGCGCTGAGCGCCATTGTCGGCGCCGCGCTTTCCGAAGCCGGCCTGCCCAGCGAGGCCGTGCAGCTCGTGCCCACCACCGAGCGGGCCGCCGTGGGCGCGCTGATCACGCAGCCCGAGTTCGTGGACGTCATCATTCCGCGTGGCGGCAAGGGCCTGATCGAGCGCATTGCTGCCGAGGCCCGCGTGCCGGTCATCAAACACCTGGACGGCAACTGCCACTGCTATGTGGACGCCGCGGCCGAGCTCGAGCAGGCGCTCACGGTCGTGATGAACGCCAAGACGCAGAAGTACAGCCCCTGCAACGCGACCGAGTCGCTGCTCGTGCATGCCGACAGCGCCGCGGCCTTCTTGCCGCGTCTGGGCAGCCTGCTCGCCGCCAAGGGGGTGGAGATGCGCGGCTGCCTGCGCACCCTGGCCCTGATCCCCGGCGCCGTGCCCGCGAGCGAGGAGGACTGGTCGACCGAGTACCTCGCGCCGATCCTCTCGATCAAGGTTGTGGACAGCCTGGACGAGGCCATCGCCCACATCAACCGCTACGGCTCGCACCACACTGACGCGATCCTCACCACGAACCACCCGAATGCGATGCGCTTCCTGCGCGAGGTCGATTCGGCCAGCGTGATGATCAACGCGAGCACGCGCTTTGCGGACGGGTTCGAATACGGTCTGGGCGCCGAGATCGGCATCTCGACTGACAAGTTCCATGCCCGCGGGCCGGTGGGCCTCGAGGGTTTGACCTCACAGAAATGGGTGGTGCTGGGGCAGGGCGAGGTGCGCGGCTGATCAGCCGTGCATGAGCGACCAGAGCAGCCAGGCAAAGAGCAGCGTCAGCGTCAGCAGCCACAAGCCCAGGGCCATCAGCAGCCAGAACATCCAGCGGCGCGACCGTAGCTCGGCCTCCTGCGCCCGCGCCTGGGCGCGTTCCAGCACCGGTGCCGGGCCGAAGTGCAGGATCAGAAAGAGCCCGAGGCGCAGCACGCCCAGGTCGTCGAGCCAGCCGAGCAGGGGAATCACGTCGGGGATGAGGTCGATGGGATCGAGCACATAGGCGATCACGGCGACTGCCACGAGTCTCACGGACCAGGGTGCATCGCGGTCACGCAGGGCGAACCAGGCCGTCAGCAGTTGGCGCCGCGAGATCAGCAGGCCGCCGAGCCTGCGCGAGAGGGATCGAACTTGAACTGCCACCGGGTTCCTAAAGCTGCTTGAAGCGATGCGCATAGGCCGGGCTGACTTCCAGCGTCTCAGGCCGCGACTTCAGGCTGATGTTGAGCTTACCGCTGAGCGAGCGGCCGACCGACTTGATCGCGTGCGCATTGACGATGGTCGAACGGTGCACCTGCCAGAAGTGCTCGCCATCGACGCGCAGGATCAGCTCCTTCAGCGGCGTGGAGATCAGCGCCTCGGAGTCGGCCGTGACGACAGCCACGTACTTGTTGTCCGCGCGGAAATAGACCACGTCGTCCACGGCGATCAGCTGCAGCTCGCGGCCGCGCAGCACCGTGATCCAGCGCAGCGGCTCGGGGCCTTGCGCAACGGCCAGCGCGTTCAGTCCGCCGAGGTCGGCCGGCTGCTGGTTCAGGCGTTCCTTGAGCCGCAGCAGGGTCTTGGCCATGCGGGCCGGGTCCAGGGGCTTGAGCAGGTAGCCGACCGCTCCTTCGTCGAAGGCCTGCAGCGCATAGCGCTCGTGCGCGGTGATGAAGACCACATGGGCGAGGCGCCCGATCAGCCGGGCCACGTCCAGGCCCGACAGGCCCGGCATCTGGACGTCGAGGAAGCAGACCGCGGGCCGGTGCTGCTCGATCAGGCGCAGCGCCTCGTGCCCGTCGCGCGCGACCGCCACGACCTGGGCCTCGGGCCACTGGCGCAGCAGCTCCTCGCGGATCTCGGTGGCGAGCAGGGTTTCGTCTTCGGCGATGAGGATGCGGGTCATGTCGCGGCTGGGGTGGGGTGGGGCCAACGGATCCTGAACCAGGGCAGGGCGCCGCCCATCAGTTCCAGGCTCGAATGTTCGCCATGCACCGCGCGCAGGCGCCGGTCCAGCTCAGGAATCGGTAGAAGGCGGGCGGCACGCTGCGTGCTGTCGGCATCGGGCCCGAGGGCCTGCAGACGCAGCTCTGCCGCCTCGGTGCTGCCGTGCAGGGATAGGCTCCACAGCGTGTTGCCCTCGTCGAGCAAGGGGCGCACCAGGGGCAGCAGCACCATGGGCGCGAGCGGCCAGTCGGGCGGATCGGCCAGGCCGACCAGGTGCAGCTTCTCGGTGTGCTGTGCATCGACGCTGACGAGATTGGCATAGGCACGCAGGGCGATGAGTTCGCGCGAAAGCGTCGAGACCTCGGCGTCCAGGTGAGGCTGCAGCGCACGCAGCAGCTCGATCAGCGCCGCGAGCCGGGCCTGAGCGCGCTCGGGCTGCGTGGCGAGTTCGCTGTCGATCAGCGCGAGGCGCTCCGACAGCAGGGCCGGATCGACACGCGCCTGCAGCGTCAGCAACTGCGCGGCCGCGAGCTTGCGCTGGCGCTCGGTGGCGGCCTCCTGCAGGGCCTTCAGGCGCGTTTGGGCGCGCCTGGAGTAGCGCAGCTGCACGTAGACCGTCATGCCCAATGCATGCCAGACGAAGCTGGAGCCGGCCAGGAAGATGTCGCTGGCGTGCGTCCACCAGGGGGCCTTGCCCAGCACGGGGTAGAGCGCGGGCGCGATGATCCAGACGCCGAGCACGATGGTGCTGACGACGCAGGCCGGATAGGCCAGCCAGGCAGGCACCCGGCCGGCGTCGACCAGAGAGTCTGCCAAGCGCACGAAGAGCACGGCCGGCACGCCGAACTGCAGCACGTTGTAGATGAGCGAGATCAGCAGCCGGTCGCCGCCGGGATTGCCCAGCGGCGTGCCGTTGGCGAACAGCGTGCCGGCGCCCACGAGCAGCATCCAGGCAAAGTCGGGGCGGCCAAGCTTCACGGCCATGGCAGCTGCAGGCGCGCGATCAGGCCGCGCGGCTGATTCAGGTGCAGGCTCAGCCGGGCGGCGGGGCCGTGCAGTGCCGCGATGCGCGAGCGCAGGGTCACGAGGCCGGTGCCGCCGCCGCTGCTCTCGCCCATGCCAACGCCGGTGTCGGCCACCTCCAGCCTCAGCAGGCCCGGCTGTTGCGGGTCGGGGCCAGCGCGAACGCTGATCTCGCCGCCGGCCACCTGGGGCGTGATGCCGTGCTTGACCGCGTTCTCGGCCAGCGTCAGCAGGCAGGTCGCTGGCACGACGAGCTGTTCCAGCCCCGGTGCGATGTCAAAGCTCAGGCTGAGCCGGTCGGGCCCGATACGGCGCTGATGCAGGGCGAGGAAGGCCCGCACCAGGGCCAGTTCGCGCTCCAGTGGCACCTCGGTCTGGCGCAGCTCGGGCAGTGCCGCGGCCAGGTAGAGCCGCAGGTCCGCCAGCATCGCTCGCGCCGCTTGCGGATCGAGCCGGGCCAGCCGGCGCAGGTGTGCGAGCGTGTTGAAGAGGAAATGCGGCTCGACCTGGGCCTGCAGTAGGGCCATGCGCGCCTCGTCGAGCTGGCGCGCGAGCATGGGCGCGTTCTGCGACAGCGAGGCGGCGTCGGCCTCGCCGCGGCGCCGTCGCTGGCGGTATTCGGCCCCAAGGCAGGCGACGGCCGCGAAGCTGGCCTGCACCTGCAGGTCGTAGGGGTTGTGCGGCAGCATGCTGCCCCGGGTCTGGCCGAGCAGAGTGCCCAGGGCCGGGCACAGCAGGGTCAGGGTGAGGATCTGCAGTCCCAGGCCGTAGGAGCGCTGCTCCGGACTCTCGGGCAGCCAGGGCTGGCTCATAGTCGCGGCCAGCCACAGGCACCAGATCCAGCCCGACCGGCCGAGCCAGTCGCGCAGACGGGGATGGTCCCCACTGGAGCAGTCGCCGAAATGACACGTCAAGGCTGCCGGCAGGAACATGCCGGCGGCGAGCACCAGGCTCAGTCCCGCCGCGATCAGCAGCTCGCGGCGATCGAATCGTGACGTGCTCGGGGTGGGGATCGGTGGCACAGGGTCAACGTGCGACTGAAATCGCGATCATCGGCGCCGATGCAGCAAGCTCGGACGGCTTCACCGGCTCGGCGAAACGGATTCTAAGGACGTAGCGCTGCGGCGTGCCGCCGTGGCATTCGAGCGACTCCAGGGCCAGGCGCACGGGGGTGCGGTACTGGCGATAGCCTTGCACGCTGATCTGTCGAACGCTGCCTTTCGCGTCGACCTCGAACTCGGCCATCATGTCGCCTTCCCGGCCCTGGCGTTGCATGGCGCTGGCCAGCAATTCGGGCAGTTGCTCGGCGGCGTTGGGACAGACGGCCGGATCGGCGAAGGCGGCGGGTGCGGCCAGGCCCAGCAGGGTCGCAGTGACGGTGGCGAGGGTGAAGAACTTCATGGCGGGCTCCCTGAAAGTGGATGAGGCCACAAAGTTAGGTTGCCGCGCCGCGCAGGTCAGCCTGAGCCAGACGAAGCTCGGGAATCAGCCGACGAAGCGCAGGCCAAGTCCGACGACCGGCCGCCCCGCGAGCGACTCAGCGGGAGCGCAGCCTCTCAGTGCCCACTCAGCTGCAGCTCCTTGGGCCAACTGAGCCGGTAGTCGGCGCTGAGCTCCTGGCGGGCCTGCGGCGCCAGCGTGAACTCCCAGGCGCGAACGCCAGGCTGCTGTCGCCAGTCGCCGGGCAGAGGCTGCGGCGTGAGCTGGACCTTGACCTCGAGCTTCTCGTCGCGCGAGACCGGCTGGGCCTCAAGCACTTGTACAAGCGTCGGCGTCTTGTGAGTGTTGACGACGGTGTAGCGGCGCAGGATGTGGCGCTCGTTGCGGGTGCTGATCAGGCCGCTCTCGGCATGCTCGTCGAGCTCGGGCGCCACGTCCACGCGCACGGCCTCGTCGTGGCCGAAGAGCAAGTCGAGCTTGTCGTTGTGGGCGAAGGCGAGCTGGGTCTCGCCGACGTAGGCGCCGTCGCGGAACATCTGCATGGGGCCGAGCGGCCAGGCGCCTTCGGGCCGCGTCGATTCGGCGACGAGGTAGGCCGCGGCCTGGGACTGCGGGTTCACGCGCGAAACGAGGCGCACCGTGAGGGGCTCCTGGGTCAGCATCAGCGCGACCTTGTCGCTACCGCTCTGGACGTCGACCGGGACAGGCAGGGCGAACTCGCTGGCATAGGTGCCGGCGAAGACGGACACGTCGAAGTCCTGGGCTTGCTTGCGTACACCCGTAAGCGCAACAGTTTCCAGCATCTGGACAGCCGGTGCCGGAGCGGCCAAGGCACGGGGCTTGAACTCTGGCGCCTCCGCTTTGGGATCACGCAGGCCCAGGGTCCACGACGATGGCGGCTCCATGCCCATGGCATCGTGCGGCTCCACGGTGGAGAGCACGAGCTTCACGCCCCGCCAGTCCTCGCCGGTCTTCTGGCCCACACGCGCATGGCGCTCGATGCGCAGCAGGCCCGAGGCGGTGTCGAGCCAGCTGCGATAAAAGGGCTGCCAGCCGGCGTCGCTCGTGCGTGCCGTGACGCGCAGCTCGGCATCGTGCTCGACGATCAGCCGCGCGCGCAGCGTGGCCACCTGCGGATTGGCCTGCTGAATCCGCAGGCGTTCGGCGAGCAGGGGCGCGAGCTGGTCGTTCAGGCCGCGCAGCTTCTCGCGCAAGGCCGTCTGCTGTTGGCGAGCGGCCAGGGCGGCCTTGGCCACCTGCTCGGCCGCCGCGCTGATTTGCGTGGCGGGGATGCTCTGGCCCACGTTCTTCAGCGTGGCCTGTGCCAGCTCCTGCGCATCGACCTCGTTGCTCAGGCTTTGCGTCTGCGCTTCGAGTTCGCGGATGCGCCTTTCCAGCGGCGTGTTGCGACACTCGGGCGCGGCGCTGCGGGGCACGGTCTGCACACCGAACTCGGCCACTCGCACACCGGGTCCGGCCATCTGCAGGGTGTCTTCGCTGAAATGTGTGGATAGGCAGCCCAGCACCAGGGCCGACTGACCGGCTTTGACCGGCACCACGCGCTCCACGGTGGCGCCGCCTGGGTAGACCAGGACCTTGTCGATACGTGCGTCCTGGGCCTGGGCTTGGGCCTGGGCCTGGATTGCCACGGCCAGCAGGGCCCACACACAAGTCTTACGCATTGCTCGTCTCCAAAAAGCTTCAGGGGACCATAACATGCACTCCCATGGATACCCACCCCCAAGCCAACACGCGGCGCAAAGCCCTTGTGCTCTTCTCCGGCGGCCAGGATTCCACGGCCTGCCTGGCCTGGGCGCTGGATCGTTATGCCGAGGTCGAGACCCTCGGTTTCGACTACGGCCAGCGCCATCGCATCGAGCTTGAATGCCGCAAGACCGTGCGCGCCGAGATGACCCGTCAGTTCCCGCATTGGGCGGCCAAGCTCGGCGAGGATCACCTGCTCGATCTCTCGCTGCTGGGCCAGATCTCCGACACCGCCCTGACCGACGCCCGCGCCATCGAGATGCAGGCCAACGGCCTGCCCAACACCTTTGTGCCGGGGCGCAATCTGCTGTTCCTGACCTTCGCGGCAACGCTGGCGTACCGCCGCGGCGCGAGCGTGCTCGTCGGCGGCATGTGCGAGACCGACTACTCGGGCTACCCCGATTGTCGCGACAACACGCTCAAGGCGCTGCAGGTGGCGCTGAGCCTGGGCCTGGACCAGCCAATGACGCTGGAAACGCCGCTGATGTTCATCACCAAGGCCGAGACCTGGGCCATGACCGAGGCGCTCGGCGGCGCGGCGCTGAACGAGCTGATCATCGAGCACACCCACACCTGCTATCTCGGCGAGCGCAAGCAGCGCCACGCCTGGGGCTGGGGCTGCGGTGCCTGCCCGGCCTGCGAGTTGCGCGCGGCCGGCTATGAGCAATTCCGCCACTCATGAGCTGGAGCGGGCTGGGACTGTTCTTGCTGGCGACGCTCTTCTTCTGGGGCGTGGGCGCCTACAACCGCCTCATGCGGCTGCGCAACGCCATCGGCGAGGCCTTTTATCTGCTCGACCGCCACCTCGGCGAGCGTGGCAGCGTCTGCGCCAAAGTGACCGAGGCGCTGCGGCCGCTGGTGCCGAGCGAGGCCGCGAGCTTCGATGCGCTCGACAAGGCCCAGGCCGAAGCCGAGATAGCCGCCCAGGCCGCCCGTTCCAAGCCCTATGCGGGCGACCCCATCGGCCAGCTTGCCGTGAGCGGCGCGCTGCATGCGGCGGCTCTTGCGCGGATCATGTCCATGCTGGACCACCACCCCGAGCTGCGCGAGCAGGCCGGTGTGGACGCGCTGGTGGACGAGCTCAAGCTGATCGAGCGCCAGAGGGCTTTTGCGCGCCAGCTTTTCAACCAGGCCGTGGCGAAGTACAACGAGGCCCAGTCCCAGTTCCCCACGCGCGTGCTGGCCGGGCTCTATGGCTTTGCTGAAGCACGCATGCTTTGACCATGCGACTGCTCGCTTGTCTGCTGATCCTCGCAACGGGTGCGGCCCAGGCCGAGCCCGATCTGCGCCTGCGCGCGCTGGCGGCCAACTGCGCCGGCTGCCACGGCACTGAGGGCCGCGCGCCGAGGTATTCGCTCGTGCCCGGTCTGGCCGGCATGCCCGCGGCGCATTTCATCGTGCAGATGAAGGCCTTCAAGAGCGGCGCGCGCCAGGGCACGGTGATGCCGCAACTGGCCAAGGGCTTCAGCGAGGCGCAGATCCTCGCGCTGGCGAACTACTTCGCGGCGCACAAGGGAAGTGCGCCGTGATGCGCCGGCGCGAGCTGGTGCTCGGCGCAGCGGCCCTGCCGCTGGTGGCGCGCGTCGCTAGCCGGGCGCGCGTCGTGGTGGTCGGCGGCGGCTATGGGGGCGCGACGGCGGCCAAGTACCTGCGCCTCTTCTCGGGCGGCGCGATCGACGTCGCGCTCGTGGAGCCCGAGGCGGCCTTTGTCTCCTGCCCCATGTCCAATCTCCTGCTGGCCGGCGCCTCGGGCCTGGCCGACATCACGAGGCCCTACGATGCGCTCGCCAGCCGCCATGGCGTGCAACTCGTGCGCGACCGCGCCAGTGGCGTCGATGCCGGCAAGCGGCGCGTGATGCTCGAGCGCGGTGAGCCGCTACCCTATGACAAGCTCGTGCTCGCGCCGGGCATCTCGATGATGTGGGACGAGGTCGAGGGCCTTGCAGCCGAACGCGCCCATGTGCTGCAGGCCTGGAAGGCGGGGCCGGAGACGGTCGCCCTGCGCCGCCAGCTCGAGCAAATGCCCGAGGGCGGCGTGTTCGCCATCGCCATCCCCGAGGCGCCCTACCGCTGCCCGCCGGGCCCCTACGAGCGCGCCTGCCTCGTGGCCGACTGGATGCGGCAGGCCAAGCCGCGCGCCAAGGTGCTGATCCTCGACGCCAACGAGGACGTCACCTCCAAGGGAGCACTGTTCAAGCGCGTGTGGGCCGAGCGCTATGCGGGCATCATCGAATACCGGCCGCAGAACAAGCTCGTGGCCGTGGATGGCAACACGCTCAAGTTCGAGCTGGCCGACGAAGTGCGGGCCGATGTGCTCAACGTGCTGCCACCGATGCGGGCCGGCGAGATCGCCATCGCCGCGGGCCTGGCCAACAGCAACGGCCGCTGGTGCCAGGTGCATTTCCGCAATTTCGAATCGACGGCGGCGCCGCACATCCACGTGATCGGCGACTCGATCCAGATCGCCAACGCCATACCCAAGAGCGGCCACATGGCCAACGCCCAGGCCAAGGTCGTGGCCGCGGCGATCACGGCCGAGCTGAGCGGGCAGGAGATCGACCCCGCGCCGATGCTGACCAACACCTGCTACAGCTTCACCGAGTTGCAGCGGGCCGTGCACGTCGCGAGCGTGCACGAGTATGTTGCCGCAGAGTCCACGTTCAAGCCGGTGGCCGGAGCGGGCGGCTTGTCTGCCACACCCTCTGAAATGGAAGCGCGCTACGCCTTCAACTGGGCGAAGACCATCTGGGACGACGTGTTGGCCTAAGCGCCTCTCAAGGAAAGGAACTCGCGGCGCAGCGCCGCGTCCTTCAGGAAGGCGCCGCGCATCACGCTGCTGGTCATCTTGGCCTCGTTGTCCTTGACGCCGCGCCAGTGCATGCAGAAGTGGTCGGCCTCCATGACCACGGCCAAGCCGTCGGGCTGCACGCGCTGCTCGATCTCGTCGGCCAGCATGACGATGGCCTCTTCCTGGATCTGCGGGCGGCTCATGACCCAGTCGGTGATGCGCACGTACTTGGACAGGCCGATCAGGTTGGAATGCTCGTTGGGCATCACCCCGATCCAGACCCGGCCCATGATGGGGCAGAGGTGGTGCGAGCAGGCGCTGCGCACCGTGATCGGCCCCACCATCATCAGCTCGTTGAGCCGGGCCACGTTGGGGAACTCGGTCACCTCGGGCGCGCGCGTGAAGCGGCCCTTGAAGACCTCGCGCACGAACATCTTGGCCACCCGCTTGGCGGTGTCCTGGGTGTTGTGGTCGCTGTCGGTGTCGATGACCAGGGCCTTGAGCACCTCGGCCATTCGGGCTTGCACCTCGGCCTGCAACTCGTCGAGCTCGCCGTCCTCAATGAAGGCCGAGATGTTGTCGTTGGCGTGATGCCGGAAGCCCGCCGAGACCAGGCGGTAGCGGATGCGTTCGGAGGCGGGGGGCTTACTCATCGGGGCGGATACGTGACTTTGCAATGGGCGACATTGTGGGCCCTCTAAACTTCGGGCGTGTCTTCTGCTCCCCAATCCGCCCCGCTGCACCAGCTCTTGCAGCAAGCCGCCGAGGCCGTCCAGGCGGTGCGCCAGGGCCGTTCGCTGACCGATGCCTTGGCCCGTTGTCCCCCGGCCCTGCGCCCCGGCACCCAGGCCCTGAGCTTTCTGACCCTGCGCCGTCTCGGCGCGGTGGACGCGCTGCGCAAGCTGCTCGCCCCCAAGCGCCCGGCGCCCAGGGTGGAGGGGCTGCTGCTCGTCGCCCTGGCCCTGCTGTGGCCCGACGAAACGCCGCCCTATGCCGAGCACACGGTGGTGGACCAGACGATCAAGGCGCTCAAGGACCGACATAGCAGCGGCTTTGTCAATGCCGTGCTGCGTCGCTTTGTGCGCGAGCGCGAGGCCCTGGTCGCTGCCGTGCAGGCCGATCCGGTCGCCGAGCACAACCATCCGCTGTGGTGGATCGAGATGCTCAAGGCCGACTATCCGCAGCAGTGGCAGGCCATTCTTGCTGCCAACAACCAGCATCCACCCATGACCCTGCGCCCGCGTGCTGGGGCCGAGGCCTATCTCCAGCGTTTGACCGAGGCGGGCATTGCGGCCCGCAAGGTCGGCGTGGGTGGGCACGAAGCCGTGGCTCTGGAGCGAGCGCTGCCGGTGGCCAGCCTGCCGGGCTTTGCCGAGGGTGAGGTCTCGGTACAGGACCTCGCTGCCCAGCTGGCCGCGCCGCTGTTGCTTGCGGGCGAGCCACCATTGAATGCGCGCGTGCTGGACGCCTGTTCGGCGCCCGGCGGCAAGACGGCCCACCTGCTGGAGCTGCGCCCGGACCTGGATCTGCTCGCCCTGGACGCTGACGCGAGTCGCCTGGCCCGCGTGCGCGAAAACCTCGAGCGGCTGCACCTTCAGGCCGAGACCCGCGCCGCGGACGCCCGCGAGCTGGCCTCCTGGCACGACGGCCGCCTCTTCGACGCCATCTTGCTCGACGCGCCCTGCAGCGCCTCCGGCATCGTCCGACGCCATCCCGATGCGCGCTGGCTGCGCCGGCGCGAGGACATCGATCAGCTGGCCGCCCTGCAGGCCGAACTGCTCGACGCCTTGTGGCCCTTGCTGAAGGCGGGTGGCCGCATGGTCTACGCCACCTGCTCGGTCTTCAAGGCCGAGGGCGCCCACCAGATCGACGCATTTTTGCAACGGCATCCGGACGCTCAAAGCCTTGACGTGGCGGGCTTCACAGGCCATCTGCTCCCCCTGGTCGACAATGGCCCGGCAGCCGGGACGGACCCGGCAGGGCCGTCGGATCTCGACGGTTTCTATTACGCCCTGCTGGTCAAGAGCCGTTGAAACTCCCTCACGCCATCCTCGCCCCCTTCAGCCCCGGCCGCCTGCGTGGCGGGCTGATGGCCTGCGTGCTCGGGCTGCTGATGGCCCTGATCCCCTTGGCTCTTGCTGAAGGGGTGGAGCTGCAACAGCTCTCGACCCAGCGCTCCGAAGACGGCCTGAGTCTCAGCTACAGTGCCAAGTTCGAGCTGCCGCCCTCGGCCGATGATGCCCTGCTCAAGGGCGTGCCCATCTACTTCGTCGTCGAGACGACCGTGCTGCGCAACCGCTGGTATTGGCGTGACGCCCGGGTCGCCCGGGCCTCGCGCAGCTGGCGCCTGGCCTGGCAGCCGCTCACGCGCCAGTACAAGGTTTCCAGCGGCGGCCTCAACCAGAGCTATGCCACGCTGACGGAGGCCCTGGCCTCCATCCGCGACATCGCCGGCTGGCGCATCGCCGAGCTGCGAGAGATCGAGGACAGCGGCAGCTACTACCTCGAATTCGCCTTCCGGCTGGACACCAGCCAGCTGCCGCGCCCGATGCAGATCGGCCTGGGCGCGCCGCAGGGCTGGGGCCTGTCCATCGAGCGAAGCCTTCCGCTCAACCCCGACTTCAGCATCAAGCCGTGACCCGAGCAAGCAGATGGGCCTGGGTCATGTCCCTGGTGACCATGACGGGCATCAGTGGCGCCCTGGCCTTTCTGCTCTCGATCGGTGCCACCGGCGGGCGCGGCTTCTTCGAGCGCTACTACAACTCGCTGTTTTGGCTCAACGCTTTGGTGGCGACCGTGCTGGTCGCGGTCATCGTCGTCTCAGGGATGCGCCTGCTGTGGCAGGTCAAGCGCGGCATGTTCGGCAGCCGCCTGCTGCTCAAGCTGGCTGGCATCTTCGCCCTGGTCGGCGTGGTGCCGGGAGTGCTGATCTACACCGTGTCCTACCAGTTCGTGAACCGCTCCATCGAGAGCTGGTTCGACGTTCGCCTTGCCAGTGCCCTGGAGGCCGGCCTGAACCTGGGGCGTAGCACCCTGGACAGCATGGTCGCCGACCTATCTCAGCGCACCCACGACGCGGCCGAGCGCATGGCCAACGGCACGAGCAGCCAGCCCCAGCTACTCGCGCTGGAGCGCCTTCGCGAGCAGCTCAGTGCGCGCACCGTGGCCCTGGTCGGCTCCAGCGGCCAGGTGCTGCTGGCCAGCGGCGGCGATATGCGCTCGCTCACGCCCGACCGGCCCAGCACCCGGCTGATGCGTCAGGCACGGGACAGCGGCGCTGCCAGCGAGCTCGAAGGCCTGGAGGATGACGCCCAGGCCGTACAGGGCCTGGCCCGCATCCGCGCGCTGGCCCTGATCCCCGGTGGCGGCGCGCTGAGCCTGGTCCCGGGCGGCGCCGAGCTGCGCTTGGGCCAGGCCGGCTCCAGCGGGGGCGAGCGGTACCTGATGGTGGTGCAGCGCATCCCGGCCTCGGTGCTCGCCAATGCCCTGGCCGTTCAGACCGCCAGCAGCGAGTACCAGCAGCGGGCCCTGGAGCGCGACGGGCTGCGCCGCATGTACCTCGGCACCCTGACGCTCGTGCTTGTGCTGGCCGTCTTTGCTGCCCTGCTGCTGGCCGTGACCCTGGGCAACCAGCTCGCCCGGCCCTTGCTCGTGCTGGCCGACGGCGTGCGCCAGGTGGCACGCGGCGACCTGTCCGCCAAGGCGGCCCTGAGTGCAAAGGATGAGCTTTCGGGCCTGACCCGATCCTTCGCAGACATGACCGAGCAGCTGGCCGAGGCACGCGGCATGGTCGAGCAAAGCGTCTCCCAGCTGGAAAGCGCCCGAACCCATCTGCAAACCATCCTCGACAACCTGACCGCTGGCGTGATCGTGTTCGAGGCCGACGGGCGAATCTCCTCGGCCAATCAAGGCGCCAGCTCCATCCTCCACCAGCCCGCCTTGCGCGGCCTGACCCTGGACAAAGTGCCTGGCCTGCAGGACATCGCCGAGACGGTGCTCCAGCGCTTCGAGCAGCATGAGGCCGAGGAAGGCACCGACCACTGGCAGGACACCTTCGAGCTCCAGCTCCGAGCCGGCGGCGACCCGCTGACCCTGCTCGTGCGTGGTGCCACCCTGCCGCAGCGGGCCCGGCTCATGGTCTTTGACGACATCACTGACGTGGTCTCTGCCCAGCGCTCGGCCGCCTGGAGCGAGGTGGCGCGCCGCCTGGCCCACGAGATCAAGAACCCGCTGACCCCCATCCAGCTCTCGGCCGAACGTCTCCAGCACAAGCTCGAAGCCAAACTCGAGGGGGCCGATCAGTCCATGCTGACGCGCGCTGTGGGCACCATCGTCAACCAGGTCCAGGCCATGAAGCAGCTCGTCAACGAGTTCCGCGACTACGCCAGGCTGCCCTCGGCCAAGCTCAAGCCCCTGGACCTCAACGCCCTGGTCTCGGAGGTGCTCACCCTGTACGCCGAGGCCCAGGAGAAGGGCCACCTCACGGCCCAGCTCGAACCGGAGGCCGAGCGCATCGTCGGCGACGCCAGCCAGTTGCGCCAGGTGATCCACAACCTCGTCCAGAACGCCCTGGACGCCGTGCAAGACAGCCCGGACGGCCATGTCGTGCTGCGGACCGAGCAGAGCTATTCCCCCGAGGGCGATCCGCGCTCCGTGCGGCTCGTCATCACCGACAACGGGCCCGGTTTTGCCGAAAAAGTGCTCAAGCGGGCCTTCGAACCCTACGTCACGACCAAGACCAAGGGAACCGGCCTGGGCCTGGCGGTGGTCAAGAAAATTGCAGACGAACACGGGGCCCGCATCCGGCTGGCCAACCTGCATGGGCCCGAAAACGCCGGCTCTGAGGGCAGCCCCTCAGTGACGGGCGCGCAAGTTTCGTTATCATTTTCGAAACTTGCGACCGCAGCCGATGCGGGGAATTCACGTTCGAGCCCGCTAGAGAGCTAGAGACTTAGGGATCCATGGCCACCATTCTTGTCGTCGACGACGAACTGGGCATTCGTGCCTTGCTGTCTGAAATCCTTACCGATGAAGGACATACCGTAGAGCTGGCCGAGAACGCCGCGCAGGCGCGCGTTGCTCGCGAGCGATGCCGCCCCGACCTCGTGCTGCTCGATATTTGGATGCCCGACGTTGACGGCATCACCCTGCTCAAGGAGTGGGGCGGCGGCGGCATGCTGACCATGCCCGTGATCATGATGAGCGGCCACGGAACCATCGACACCGCCGTGGAGGCCACCAAGTTCGGCGCCATCGCCTTCTTGGAAAAACCCATCACCCTGCAGAAGCTGCTGCGCGCCGTCGAGCAGGCCCTGGTCAAGACTGTGGCCCCGCGCCCCGCACCTGTTGTCGGTCTGCAGAGCTATGCGCGCTCGGCCGAGATGCCCGTGCACGTGGCCCCCACGCTGGGCGTCGTCCAGGCCACCAGCATGCCCGTCTCGAACGGCCTGTCCTCCGAGCAAAGCTTCGAGCTCGACCGCCCGCTGCGCGAGGCCCGTGATGCCTTCGAGAAGAGCTACTTCGAGTTCCACCTCGCCAAGGAAAACGGCTCCATGACCCGCGTGGCCGAGAAGACGGGTCTGGAGCGCACCCACCTTTACCGCAAGCTCAAGCAACTGGGCGTGGACCTGAGCCGCAACAAGCGCGGCAACGGCATCTGACTTGGCTGGGTGCCGCAAGCTATGCTATAGTCGCTGTCTTCGCTTTTCGGAGCGGACGAAATGGCCAAGTAGCTCAGTTGGTAGAGCAGCGGATTGAAAATCCGCGTGTCGGTGGTTCGATTCCGCCCTTGGCCACCAAACAAATCAACGGCTTAGCTCATTCGCAGCTAGGCCGTTTTTCTTTGTCCGTAGCCACAACGTAGCCGCTGAAGGCATCCAGCCGACTCGCCGCGCCTTGCAGGGCCTCTGGTGCTACGTGCGCGTACCGCTCGACCATCACGCCGGTTTTCCAGCCGCCGAGCCTCTGAGGCTCGTGAGTGGGGGAACCGTACAAGGCGATAGGGCGCACCGGCGCACTACACAGCACTACAGCGTGGCAAAGCCACGGGCGAGCAGGCTTTCTTGCTCTCCGAACCGGGCGGCGTTGCGTTTTTTGAGGGTGGCGAGGTTCTGCAGCTTCCAGCGAATGGCGGGCAGGGCCTGGAGCTGCTCGAAGGGCATCAAGGGCCAATCGGGGGCGCCGCGCACCAACGACAGCAGGAAGTCGCGATGACGAGGGGCGAGTTGCCGAGGCAGCTCGTGGCGCAGCCGGGTTTGGGTCCCGGTAAGAATTGTGAGCGGCACGTCGTCTCGCGTCATGCCAACGAACTCGTTCGTGAACGCGGGCTCCAAAGACTTCGCGGGGCCAAAGAGAACTTCGTGCACGGGCCGGTTGTGGCCAGCCAGGTAGGCGACGAAGCAGTCGACCACCTCTGCCGTCCAGCCGAAGCGCTGCAACATGTGCATCACGTCGAAGATGTCGCGGGGATGCTGGCGGTCCATTGCCGCCACGAGCTTGCTGCCATAGAGCTCCGCGGGGGCGAGCACGGGCAGCGACACGTTCGTCGTGAACAAGTCCTGCGCGCTGAGTACCAAGGGTTGAGCGTGGACGGGCAACACCGTGCCCCGAAAGACGAAGTTCACCTCCACTTTGACCTGGGCGTCCGGGCCATAGACCGACAACCGCACCTCGTCGCCTTGCGCGTTGCCCGGCAAACGCACGACCAGCCCGCGGTCTTGGAGCGCTTGCTGAACATTGCGAAGTTCGGCGCCAATGGCGGCCAGCGCGGCTTCGCGGTCTGGCGCGTGGTCGACAAAGACGACGTCGATGTCGACCGAGAGGCGAGGCATGTCCTGCACGAACAGGTTCAGAGCCGTGCCGCCTTTCATCGCGAAGAGGCTCGAGCGAAACACGGTTGGGGCGATGTCCAGCAGCAAGCGGACGGTGGCGATGTATTCGTCGGTCATGCTTTTTTGAACTCGAGGCGCTCGCCCGTCTTGGAGACGGCAATCCAGCGGCTGCCACCGCCGATGCGCAGGCTGTGCTGCTTGGCCAGGGCGGCCCAGGGCAGGCCCAGCTCTGCGGCCAGGCTGGCGGCTGCCCGAACCACTTTGATTCGGGTCGTGTGCTTGAGCAGTTCGTCGAGCACCTGGGGGCGTAGGTTGGGCAGGCCTTCGACGAGGTCGCGTGCCTCGCCAAGGGATTGAGTCTTGCCAAGGTCGCTCAGCAACTCCAGGAGGGCCCGCTCAGGCACGGACACCAAGACGCGGGCGTCGCCGTTGGGTAGCGGCTGTAGGCCGAGCCCGACGGGCAGCGTGTCCTCGAAGATCTGGGTGGCCTGGTAGCGCGCCTGAAAGCGCTGGGTGAACCAGACAGGGAGGGACTTGGCGCGCTCCCCCCAAAGCGTCAAGGTCTCGCGAAAGGCGATGTTCTGTCGCACGCCTCGCCAGGCGAGGGCCGTCTTGCTGCCGACGTGCAGTCCGGGAATTTGCTCCGCCAGAAAGGCCAGGGAGCCGTCTCTGCTGAGGGTGTCGCCGGGCAGCATGTAGACGCCGCGGGCGAGATGGTCGAGCCAGCCGCTGCGGGCCAGCGCCGAGGCACGAAACGACGTGACACCAAGGCGTTTGAGCGCGGCTGTACCCAGGGGCTCACCTCTCGGGTGTGCCCGGAGAACCTCTTTGAATGAAACAGTCTCGGTTGTTGATGCCATGTCGCAACATTAGAGGAATTTTCATTCGGTGGCAAATAGATTGAATGATGTATGCAGAAAAGTTGGCACCAAACAGCAACAACTAGCATTTTTTCATTCACGACCTAGTGACTGGGGCGCGAGCGGCCGATGGCGGGGCGGGAAAAGGAACGCGGCCAGATGCCGTACGCCCTCTGAATGACGAAAGTGGTCCGGCGCGCCGTCGTCAATCGAGGGCTAACGAGCCAGCTTGCCCCTGAGTCCCGTCTCGCAGGGCCTGGAGTTGGCATGCCCTGCTCCGACTGTTCCCAAGTCGTGGGATTCCCATCGAAACGGCCATTCGCCGGAGTGAGACGATCGAAAGGCTATCCGCGTACCAAGCGGGGGCGACTTGGACTCAACGGAGCAGGCCGACGCGGTCTCCAGGCCTTTACTTCCATGTGCAGTTGCGGCGTGAAGGACATGCCGCTGGCGGCCTGAGCGCAAGGTCGGCGGGCATAGGCAGAATATCCTCATGCGCATCAAACTGATCGAAGATCTGCCCATGGCGAGCAGCGCCGAGTTGTACCAGCTCAGCTGGGTCATCGAGCAACTGCTTGCCGACCCAAGACGTCTCGTTCAGGCGCGCGCGCAGTTGCACACCGGCCAACAGGTCCAGTACCTGCAGTGGGCAGACGGAAAATTGCACTCGGGGCGAGTCGTCGGCATGCACGGGGACCAGGTGGCCATCCATGACGCGGCCTTCAGCAGGCCCTTCAAGGTGCACTATGGGGCGATCGTCGCTGAGCCTGGCGCAACGCCCTCCGTGAGTGACTCGGCCCCAGCGCCGGAGGTCAAACCTGACACGCCGCGTCCGCCACCAGAGATCGCCGATCGTGCCGACTTCCGCGTCGGCAATCGCGTGACCTTCACCGACACGAATCTGCAGCACCGCGTTGGCCTGATCGTGCGCGTCAATCAATACACCGCCACACTGGACTGCGACGGCCAGAAGTGGCGAGTCGCCTTCGGGTTGCTCCGACATCTCGTCGACGTCTGATTGACACGGCGGCGAACATGGGTGTTCGTCGGACTATTGCGTTTGTGCTTGCGCTCAGTAAGCACTCTCGACTCAGGGCACCACTCCACCCTCTTGACCTGCGCCTCGATATATTTCTTCGAACCGCTGTACCAGCGACGCTGCGCTGCAGCCGAGTGCTGAAGAGATGCGAACGACAGCGACGATGTTGGGAGCCCCCTCGCCGCGTTCGACTTTCCCGAGGTAGGAGCGGTCTACACCAGCACTCAACGCCAAGCTCTCTTGGGAGATCCTGGCCTCGCGGCGCATTGTGACCACAGCCGCCCCGAAGGCTCTAGCAATTGCCGGGTCAGAAGACTTGGCTCCGAACGGGCGCCCCCATTTTAGGGGTCTTGCGATCTCATGCATCCATCAAGGTTTTCATTATGTATGCATAAAAACCACGGTTAATTAATCCCAATCAACTAGGATATAGGCGTACGAGGCAACCTCGATGAGGACGGCCGCCATGTCCAATCACTCGCTTCCTTCAGGCCAAGCCGCAATGTGGGCCTTGGGCGTTCGCAACAATGGTGCACTTGAGATGCTGGGTGTGCCGCTGTCCGCCACTAGGGGGCGCTGTGTTCGGTTGGTTTTGCAGCCAGTTGGCAGTGAGCGTCCAGCCATTCCATCTTGAACGGCACCGATGCGCCCGTGACGATGGTGCCCACCAATTCAAACAGGTGGGCACCTATGCAACCCAAATCCCTGAGGCGCGTACACGGCGCCGAG
>Ga0213872_10000298_pt1 | contig 42359 bp, 44 predicted proteins | sample VelepicomBERX_R2_FD_160071 | JGI IMG/M metagenome (GOLD analysis project Ga0213872, IMG submission 160071) | Rhizosphere microbial communities from Vellozia epidendroides in rupestrian grasslands, the National Park of Serra do Cipo, Brazil - RX_R2 | ecosystem: Host-associated > Plants > Roots >... | reverse complement strand
TGCGCAAAGAGCTTTAGCCAATGATGCGCATCGAGTAATCGATCGCGCGCACATCCTTGGTCAGGCTGCCGATGGAGATACGGTCCACGCCCGTTTCGGCGATAGCGCGCACGGTATCGAAGTTGACGCCGCCGGATGCTTCCAGCACGGCGCGGCCGGCGTTCAGCTTGACCGCGTCGCGCATCATCTCGTTGCTGAAGTTATCCAGCAGGACCGATACGGCGCCTGCCGCCAGCGCTTCTTCCAGCTCGGCCAGCGATTCCACTTCCACCTGGATCGATACGTCCTTGCTCAGCGCTTTGGCTGCGACCACGGCCGCCGTCACGCCGCCAGCGGCAGCGATATGGTTTTCCTTGATCAGGATGCCGTCGTACAGCGCCAAGCGCTGGTTCTTGCCGCCGCCGACCCTCACCGCGTACTTCTGCGCCAGGCGCAGGCCCGGCAGGGTTTTGCGGGTATCGAGGATGCTGGCGCGGGTGCCGGCGACCACGTCGACATAGCGGCGGGTCACCGTCGCGACGCCCGACAGCAGCTGCAGGAAGTTCAGCGCGGCGCGTTCCGCCGTCAGCAGCGCGCGCGCAGGGCCGCGCATCAGGCAGACCACCGAGTCGGCCTTCATCAGGTCACCCTCGGCATACTGCCATTCGACTTCGATCCCGGCATTCATGCAGTTCATGATGCCCTCGAACCAGGGCGCGCCGCACAGCACCGCGTCCTCGCGCACGATCACGCGCGCGATAGCGATGCCGTCTTCCGGCACCAGCAGGCCAGTCAGGTCGCCGGTGCCGACATCTTCCAGCAGCGCGGCCAGCAGATTGGCTTCAAAAGCCGACTTCAGCGCCGCATCAAAGGGCGCGAATGCATTCACCAAAGTACTCATGCCGGACCGATCCCCGAGAACAGTTTGCCTTCCTGGGCCAGATCGGCGCTTGGCGCGACCTTGGCTTTTTTCGCAGCCGCGAAGTCCAGCATGCGGGTGATCGAGGTCACGGCCTTCTTGCCGATTTCCGGATCGACGTGGATCTCGTTGGTGGCCGAGCCGCCTTCCTTGTCCATGTTCTCCAGCAGCGCGGCCAGATTGCGCAGGCCGTTCATGGCCATCCACGGGCAGTGCGCGCAGCTCTTGCAGGTGGCGGCGTTGCCGGCGGTGGGCGCTTCGATGAATCGCTTGTTCGGCGCGGCGGCGCGCATCTTGTGCAGGATGCCGTTGTCGGTGGCGACGATGAAGGTGTCCGCATCCGATTCCACGGCGGCGTTGATGATCTGGGTGGTGGACCCCACCACATCGGCCAGCGCCACCACGTTGGCGGGCGACTCCGGGTGCACCAGCACTTTCGCCTGCGGATACTGGGCCTTCAACAGCTCCAGCTCCACGCCTTTGAATTCGTCGTGCACCAGGCAGGAACCCTGCCACAGCAGCATGTCGGCGCCGGTCTGCTTCTGGATGTAGGAGCCGAGGTGCTTGTCCGGGGCCCACAGGATCTTCTTGCCCTGCTCGTGCAGATGCTTGACGATGTCCAGGCCGATGGAGGATGTCACCATCCAGTCGGCGCGCGCCTTGACGGCCGCGCTGGTGTTGGCATACACCACCACGGTGCGGTCGGGATGGGCGTCGCAGAATGCGGCAAATTCGTCGGCCGGGCAGCCCAGGTCCAGCGAGCAGGTCGCGTCCAGGTCCGGCATCAGGATGCGCTTCTCCGGGCTCAGGATCTTGGCGGTTTCGCCCATGAAGCGGACGCCGGCCACGATCAGGGTCTTGGCCGAGTGGTCGCGGCCAAAGCGCGCCATCTCCAGCGAGTCGGACACGCAGCCGCCGGTTTCTTCGGCCAGATCCTGCAGGTCGGCGTCGACATAGTAGTGCGACACCAGCACGGCCTGCTTTTCCTTCAGCAGGCGCTTGATGCGTTGTTTGAGTTCGGTGCGCTCATCGGCGCTTGGGGTTTCAGGCGCACGGGCCCAGGCGCGGGCGACGCAGCTGCCGCCTTCCTGCGGATGCTCGTACTCGACTGGCTTGATCTCTACGGTTTCCATGTGTTGCTCAATAACGGTTAAGCATTAACTATCGCATATTGTAAAAAATCCCGCTGGCGGCGGGATTTTGTTTATCAGGCGATGCCCTGGCTGGCCAGGTATTCCTCGTAATTGCCGCGGAAGTCGACCACTTCGTTTTCCTTGATCTCGATGATGCGGTTGGCCAGCGACGACACGAATTCACGGTCGTGCGACACGAAGATCAGGGTGCCGGCGTACTTTTCCAGCGCGATGTTCAGGGATTCGATCGATTCCATGTCCATGTGGTTGGTCGGTTCGTCCAGCATCAGCACGTTGTGACGGCCCAGCATCAGCTTACCGTACATCATGCGGCCCTTTTCACCACCGGACAGCACCTTGACCGATTTCTTCACCTCGTCGCCGCCGAACAGCAGGCGGCCCAGGATCGAACGCACGGCCTGGTCGTCATCGCCTTCCTTGGTCCAGCGTCCCATCCAGTCGGTCAGGTTCAGATCGGTGGCGAAATCTTCGGTCGGGTCTTGCGGCATGTAGCCGACGTTGGCGTTTTCCGCCCACTTGACCATGCCGTGATCCGGCGCCATGCCGCCAAAATCGGCGCCGACGATGGAACGCAGCATGGTGGTCTTGCCCGCGCCGTTGGCGCCGATGATGGCGATACGCTCGCCCGCTTCCACCATGATGCTGAAGTTGTTGAACAGCTGGCGGTCGTACTTCTTCGCGATGCTGTCCACTTCCACGGCCAGACGGTGCAGCTTCTTCTCGCCTTCGAAGCGCACGAATGGATAGGCACGCGACGATGGTTTGATGTCGTCGACCTTGATCTTGTCGATCATCTTCAGACGCGAGGTTGCCTGGCGTGCCTTGGACTTGTTGGCCGAGAAGCGGCGTACGAAGTCCTGCAGTTCGGCGACCTTCTCTTTCGCCTTGACGTTGTTGGCCAGCTGCTGGTTGCGCGCCTGGGTCGAAGCCAGCATGTAGTCGTCGTAGTTGCCTGGGTAGATCTTCAGCGTGCCGTAGTCCATGTCCGCCACGTGGGTGCACACCTGGTTCAGGAAGTGACGATCGTGGGAAATGATGATCATGGTGGAGTTGCGCTCGTTGAGCACATCTTCCAGCCAGCGAATCGTGTTGATGTCCAGGTTATTGGTCGGTTCGTCCAGCAGCAAGATGTCCGGGTTCGAGAACAGCGCCTGCGCCAGCAGCACGCGCAACTTCCAGCCTGGCGACACATTGCTCATCGGGCCTTGGTGCAGGTCGATGGTGATGCCCACGCCCAGCAGCAGTTCGCCCGCGCGCGACTCGGCGGTGTAGCCATCGTATTCGGCGACTTTGCCTTCCAGGTCGGCGGCTTTCATGTAGTCGTCGTCGGTCGCTTCAGGGTTCGCGTAGATCGCGTCGCGCTCCTGCATGGCCGCCCACATCTCGGTGTGGCCCATCATGACCACGTCCAGCACGCGCATTTCTTCGTACGCAAACTGGTCCTGGCGCAGCTTACCCAGACGCTCGTTCACGTCCAGCGACACGTTGCCGCCCGATGGTTCCAGGTCGCCGCCGAGAATCTTCATGAAGGTCGATTTGCCGCAGCCGTTTGCGCCGATCAGGCCATAGCGGTTGCCTTCGCCGAACTTGACGGAGATGTTTTCAAACAGCGGCTTGGCGCCGAATTGCATGGTGATGTTAGCAGTGGATAGCACGGATAAAGCCCTTAAAGCAGAGAAGTTGGCGGTGATGCTGGCTGTGAAGCCGGGCAGTTAAGCCGAGAACCGGCTATTTTACCATTAGCGGCGCATCGCCACCAGCGGAAGCGTGACGGTAAAGCATGTTCCTTTGCCAACCTCGCTCTGCACCGCGATGCGCCCGTCCAGCACCCCGTGCACCAGGTTGTAGACGATGTTCAGCCCCAGGCCGGAGCCGCCCTTCCCCAGCTTGGTCGTGTAGAAGGGATCGTAAATGCGGCTGATGCTCTCCGGCGGGATGCCCTGGCCGTTATCGCCCACCGTCAGTTCGATCCAGTCATTGTCCAGCTGCCGGGCCGCGATGCGGATATGCCCGCCGGGCGCGCCGTCAAAGCCGTGGATCACCGCATTGCTGACCAGGTTAGTCAGCACCTGGCCCAGCGCGCCTGGATAGCTGTCCATGGTGATGCCCTTGGGGATATCGTGATCGATTGCCGCGCCGCTCTTGCGCAGCGATGGCCACAAGGTCAGCACAATCTCACCCACCACCTCGTCCAGCTGGAAGGTGCGCGCCTGCGAACTGGCCCGGTCCACCGCCACCTGCTTGAAGCTGCCCACCAGCTCCACCGCCCGCTCCAGGTTGCGCAGCACGATGTCGCCAGCCTGCTTGACCTCGGCCATGTGCGCATCCAGTTCGGAGCGGCGCAAGCCCTCTGCGGAACTCTGCTCGAACATGCGGGTGCGGTCCAGCAGCGAACTGGCGGCCAGCAGGCTGTTGCCGATCGGCGTATTCAACTCGTGCGCCACGCCCGCCACCAGCGAACCCAGTGCCGCCAGCTTCTCGCTGCGTACCAGGTCATCCTGGGTCAGCTTGAGCGATTCCAGCGACTGCTCCAGCTCCGCGTTGGCCTCCTGCAGCGCGTGGGTGCGCTCGTCCAAGCGGTCGCGCATGACCTTCATGGCGTATAGCAGGCTGCCGCGATCACGTGCGCCGATCTTGATGTCCAGGTCGAGGTGCCCCGAGGCGATGGTGCGGGCGATCTCGGTCGCATAATCCGGTTCGCCACCCAGCTGCCGCAGCAGCGAGCGGGTGATATAAAAGGTGATCGCAACGCTGAGCAAGGCGGCAAACGCCGACAGCATCAGCATCACCGTGCGGGCGCGCTGGTAGGACTGATCGATGTCCTGGCTGGCCTGCTCCATCAGCGCCGTTTCGTGCTGGTGCAGCTTGCCCAGGGCCTTGAACAAGTCGCTCTGGTAAGGATCCAGGTCGACCAGCAGCAGGTTCTTGGCCTCGCCGCGGCGGTCGTCGTTCAGCAGCGAGATGAACTCTTCCTGGTTGAAGGTGTAGGCCGAGCGGATGATCTCGATCTCCTGCAGAATCGCCTCGCCTTCCGTGTCCCGCACATTCATGTTCAGCTGATTCATCAGCAGCGAGACGCGCAGCTTGGAGCGGGCGATATCGCCCAACTGGGCCTTGACCTGGTCCGGCTCGCTCATGATCAGCGTATTGCGCATGGCCCTGGCGATGGTGCCCAGCTCGCCAATCACCTCGTTGACCAGTACCGTATTGGGAAATTTGCTGTGCAGCGCTTCGTCCGTGCGCTGGCTGAGCGCACCCAGGCGGGCCACGCCCACCAGCGCCATTGCGATCAGCAGCACAATGACGAAGCCGTAACCAAGCGCCAGACGCTGGCCTATCCGCAATCGCAGGAGGCGCATGGTGGAGTCCAGCGGCACCGGCTATTTGCCATCGATGCCAAATACCGTCTTGTTTGCAATCGGCATCAACTGAGTGATGTTCTTGTTGGTCGCCACCAGGATCGGCACCAGGATCTGCTTGGGCGGCGCCTTGCCCTGCAGGCTGCTGACCAGCGCCTCGGCGGCTTTCACACCCATCAGGTAAGGCTGCTGCATACCGCAGGCCACCAGCGGGCCGGTCTTGAGCAGTTCCGCCACCTCCGGCATGGCGTCGAATGAGCCGATCAGTACATCGCTCTGCCGCTTGGCCGCCTTGATCGCGTGCAGCGCGCCCATGGTGGGCTGGTCGGTCTCGATGAAGATGCCGCGAATATGCGGTTTGGCCGCCAGCATCTCCTTGACGAAGCCCGCCGTTTCGTCGGCTGAATAAGTCTGCATCTGCTTCAATCCCGCCTCGTGCGTGATGCCGGCGTCGCGCAGCGCGTCGCGAAAGCCGTTGCTGCGGTCCTGGCCATTTTTGCGCGCCAGCGAAATCGTCACCATGGCAAAAGGATCGTTCTGCCAGCCCTTCTCCTTGAGCGCCACCGCCAGCGCCGTGCCGACATCGTAGGCGCCGCGATAATTATCCGACTTGACGTAGGAGACATACTGGCCGCCATTGGTGCCGACATCGGCGATCACCACGGGGATATTGGTCTTGCGCGCCAGCTCCAGCACTTCGGGCGCGGTCTGGCTGTCGACGGGAGAAATGACGATGCCCACCGCGCCATGCGCTATCGCCTCGCGCGCGTTCTGCAGCTGGGTGGCGCCGCTCAACTGGCTGTCCATGACGCGATAGGTGTAGCCATTCGCCAGCGCAACCGACTCCGCGCCCTTGCCGATCGTGCCCCAGAAAGGCAGATCCAGCTTGGCCGTGATGTAGACGATCTCCCGCGAGGCCGCTTGCGCTACGCCGCTTATGAACAGGCTTGCCAGCAGAATCGAACGCCACTTCATCTTTGTCATCCCCCATTGCTTTAATGATACTCAAAATCCGCTCAAAAATGGTGGCGCATGCCAAACGCCGTCAAGCGCCGCGCGCCGCCGGGCTGGGTGGTCTGATAACTGGCCGCGCTTTCGTTGTTCAGGCCCGAATGCACCACGTACAGGTTGGTGCGGACCGACAGGTAATAGTAGTAGCCCACCGCCAGCTGGGTCACGTCCGCGTTCTTGAAATAGCGGTCGCGCTTGTGAACATAGTCCGCCGAGATCACGCTCAGGCCGACCGGCACGCTGATGCCGAACAGGGAGTCGCGCGTATCCAGGGTCGTGTCATTGCGGTTGCTGGCCAAGGCAGTCCACAGTTTGAAGCGGCCGAAGTCGTAGGTGCCGCCAATCAGATGGTTGCGGGCCGCGTTGTTCCCCAGCGCGTCGTTGGTGGCATGGTAGGCCAGCTCCAGGTTCATGGGGCCGGTCGCGTAGCCAAAGTTCATGCTGAGCTGGCGATTGGCCGCGCTATTGCCTGCCACTTCACCGGCGCCATAGGCAAAGTCGCCGTAGACGCCGTTCAGCGTCGGCGGCAGCGAATACTTGATCGCGTTATCCATGCGCACGCCGGAGTCGGCGAACACCCGGGTCGATTCGCCAGGCCCGCAAGCGTCGAAAGGATCATTGGCGTCGATGGCGCCAAAATACGGGGTAAACATGCGCCCCAGCCGGATCGCGCCATAGCTGCCCGCCAGCCCAACCCAGGACTGGAAGCCGAACACCCGGTTGGGGAATTTGAGCGTGCCCGTGTCCGGACTGAAGAAGGAGGCAAAGTCAAAGATCGCGCTCATGCCGTCGTCCAGGTCTTCGTGGCCCTTGAAGCCAAGCCGGTTGGCGCCCTGGCCGCCGCCCTCCACCATGGTCATATATTTGCCGGAATCATGGTCGGCCACGACGCCCACATCGATCACACCATAGACGGTCACGGCATCGCCCGCTCGCGCCGCAAAGCTCGCCAGTGCCAGCATGGGTAAGGCCCATAGGTAGGATTTCACGGCGGTCTCCCCGGTGGAAACTTCAGTATTGCAAGTACTGTTTTACTCTTGGCATTAATGGGCGTCAATCAAAGTGTGGACGCCGGTTAACAAACTTTGGCCCTTGCAAAAAGATTGTGTAAAAGATAAATTAGACAGAATTGACTTTTCTGCAAGCGAGTGTCCTATGCATTTCGAAGTTCCCAAGTCCAAATCCCTGCGTGAGTTCGGCGGCGAATACCTCATGATCGTGATCAGTATCGCCACCGCGCTGGGCATCGAACACATGGTGCAGACGGTGCACCATCAGCACAAGGCGGAAGAAGCTGCACAGCGCATGCAGACGGAACTGCGGCTCAGCTTGGCGGAAATCGAGCGGGTTACCGCGCATAACAAGGTGCAGATTGAGGAAGCCACCGCGCTGCAAAAGGGCCTGCTAGCAGACATCAAAAATAAGGTCGCCGGTCAAAAGGCCATGGACAACTTTTTCGAGTCGAGCAAGGGGAAGTTCAACGTCAGTCTGCAGATTCCGGGCTTCAAGCACGAGGCTTGGGACGTTGCGGTGGCAGACCAGTCGGCCAGCTGGATGTCGCCACGCGAATTGCAGCGCTACTCCGGCGCCTATGCCGACCTGCGTGACGCGCAGCAAGCGGCCACGGTGGGGATGAGTTTGCTGACCGGTTCGACGATGCTGAAAACCATGAGTAATCTGGAGATGGATACCAGTTCGCCGCAGGAGCTGTATTACATGCTTAGCGAGCTGAACTTCAGCTACAAGCAAGTGAACAGCTCGCTGGAGGACTTACGCAGCAAGCTGAGCAAGACGCTGGAAGCTTCCAAGAGCTGAATGCGCAGAGGACAGCTATAATCGCGCCGGAGTATGTTCGATCAACACCTTGAAAGACCATGATGAAGGCACTGTTTCCGCTATTGATTCTGACCGCGTCCGGCGCCGCACTGGCGGCCGATGATGCCGCCGTCCTGCGCTGCCGCGCCATCGCTGACGTTCCCGCCCGTGTGGCCTGTTATGACGCGATGCCGCTGTCCGGCGCCGCGCCTGCGCCCGCAGCCGCAGCGCGCGCGGCCGCCGCAACGCCTGCAGCTTCTGCAGCTCCGGCAATCGCGGCAAACGCTGCTGCTCCGGCTGCTGCTGCCGCACCGGCTGCCGCAGCCAGCGTCGAGCAGAACTTTGGCCTGTCCGGCTACCAGCTGCGCCAGCAGACCAAGGAGCCGGACACCATCGAGTCGAGCATCGTCGGCCATATCGAAGGCTGGGGTCCGAATACCCGCTTCAACCTCGCCAACGGCCAGATCTGGCGCGTGGCCGACGACAGCCAGGCCTCGATCATTGAAATGGATAACCCGAAGATCAAACTGGTGCGCAATAGCCTCGGCACCATCTTCCTTGAAATCCAGGGCACCAACCAGTCGCCCCGCGTGCGCCGCGTGCAGTAATTACTGCTTCAGCCAGTCGCGCAGCTCGTAGTACCAGTAGGTGAGCTGCGCGGCCAGCAGTCCCGCCGGGCCGCCGGTCGACGGCAACCCCCATTGCGAAAATCGTTCAAGGTCCGCGCCTTCACCCAGAATAGCGCGCGCCAGCACTTCGCCCGACAGCGTGGTCGGGGCCACGCCATGGCCGCCAAAGCCCATGCCGTACCACAGCCCTTCCGGCAGACGGCCCAGCTGCGGCATCTTGTGGCCGCCGTAGCTCATCATGCCGCTCCAGGCGTATTCGATTTTCGTGCCCGCCAGTTGCGGATAGACCTTCAGCATGTCGCCATACAGCAGTCGCGCCACATCCGGTGCGCTGCGTTCGCGCACGGCGATACGGCCGCCCCATAACAGACGGGTGTCTGCCAGCGGCCGGTAGTAGTCAAAGGCGAAGCGCGTGTCGTAGATGGCGGCGTCGGTGCCCAGTGCGGTGGGCAGGCGTTCACCCAGCGGCTCGGTGACCATCACGTACGTCGCAATCGGCAGAATCGCTCCGGCCAGGCGCGGATACAGGCGCTCGATGTAGCCGCCGCAGCACACCAGCACTTCCTGCGCCCTCACCTCGCCTTGCGGCGTGCGTACGCGCCAGCCCGCGCCCTCGCGCGTGATCTGGGTGGCGCGCGTCTGCTCGTACAGGCGCACGCCGCCTGCGTTGAGCGCGCGCGCCAGACCCTGCGCGTATTTGAGTGGATGGAAGTGGAAGGCATTGGCCTCATGCAGCGCGCCAAAATAGCGCTGGCTGCGGGCGCGTTCGGCAAACTCTTCGCGGCCGACGCGCTGCCACTCGACGCCAAGCTTGTCCGCCATGAAGCGCTGCTGCGTATCGAGCACGCGATCGTCGTTGAACCAGTTGGCCAGGTAGATGCCGCCGTGATTGGCGTCGCAGGCGATATCGTAGCGGGTGATGCGGCGGCGGATCAGCTCCACCGCGTCCAGCGTCAGGCGATACAGCTGCAGGCCGCGTTCATCGCCCGCTGAAGCCAGCAAATCGCGTTCGCCCAGCGAATAGCCGCCGAAGACAAAGCCACCGTTGCGGCCGGAGGCGCCGTGGCCAACCGTCTCAGCTTCCAGCACGACCACGTTGGATTCGCCGCGCTCCATCAGCGACAGCGCGGTAGACAGGCCGGCAAAGCCGCCGCCGATGACGCACAGGCGCGCTTCGGTGACGCCCTCCAATGCAGGCCACGCCACTTCGTCTGCGGTGGCGCGGTAGTAGCTCTGGCCGTGCTGGAGCTCAGCCACGATTCAGCGTTGGATAATCGGTGATGGTGAGATCGAAGCCTTCCGCATCCGACACCAGATGCGCCAGCCCGCCAAACGGCAGCGTGCAGCGCTCGCGCACATGGCCGAACGGCAGCCCGGTCAGCACCGGCATCGGCAGCAGCTGGCGCAGATAGGCCAGCATGGCGTCGAAGTCGTAGCCATTGTCGATCTGCGGATTCAGCTTGTAGCCCGACATATCGCCCAGCACGATGGCCTGCTGGCCTTCCAGCGCGCCGGAGTACAGCAGCTGCAGCATCATGCGTTCGATGCGGTAAGGATGTTCGTTGATATCTTCCAGGAACAGAATGCCATTTTCCAGCGGCGCAAAATACGGCGTACCCGCCAGATGGGTCAGCATGGCCAGATTGCCTCCCCACAGGCGTCCGCGCACATCAACCGCAGGATTGCCGGCCGCCGCACCGCGCACCTTGTGCTGCGGTCCATGCAGGCAGTCCCACAGCTGGCGGATGGTGTAATCGACCGGCTCTTCACGGATGAAGTCATCGCACACCATGGGACCGGCAAAGCTGATGCGGCCCGTTTCGCGCATCAGCGCCATGTGGAAGGCGGTGAAGTCGCTATAGCCGACGAACAGCTTGCCGCTGTCGGCCATGGCGCGGAAATCGATCTTTGGCAGCAGGCGGCTCATGCCGTAAGAGCCGCGCAGGGCCAACACCACCTGCACATCGGGATCGGCTGCGGCGGCATTCAGCTGCGCCAGGCGTGCTTCGTCAGTACCGCCGAAGCGCTGGAATTTTTTGTCCGGGTCATAGTAATTATGGACCACAAAGCCTTGCTGCCGCAGGCGCTTGATGCCCATCTCCAGCGCTGCCGGATCCATGGCGTAGCCGCCGGGGGCGGCGATGGCGATACCAATCGGTTGTTTGCTCAATTCGGTGCTCAAGACTGTCCAGATGAATGATGCGTGCCGCTGCCCGCGCGGGGCGGGTTCATCGACGGCACAAGGTCCGCAGCCATATTACCGCGCAGGTGGGTATCGATCAAGGACAGCAGCCGTCCGATCAGCTGCGGCGGCAGGTCATGGCCCATGCCCTCGATCACATGCAGTACTGCGCCGGGAATCGATGCCGCCGTATCCTCGCCGCAGGCCAGCGGCACCAGCGGGTCGGCCGCCCCGTGAATCACCAGCACGGGACAGGTGATCTTGCGCAGCAGCGGCGTGCGGTCGCCCGAAGAAACGATCGCCACCATCTGGCGCGCGATGCCGGCGCTGTTGATGCTGCGCTCCATGGCGCGCTCCACATTCGCCCGCAATATTTTCTCCGGCATCGGGAAAGCCGGGCTGCCGATGATGCGGAAGGTGTTTACCGCATGGTCGACCAACTGGCGGCGGTCCCTCGGATTGGCCGGGCCGGTCATGATAGCGTTGCGCGCGGCAGGAGTTGGCCCTGGCAGGCCGCGCCTTCCACTGCTGGACATGATGGACGTCAGGCTCAGGGTCCGTTCGGCAAAGCGCGAGGCAAATACCTGCCCGATCATGCCGCCCATCGACACGCCGATGACGTGCGCCTTGGCGACACCCAGCGCATCCAGCAGTCCGAGCGTATCCTGCGCCATATCGGCCAGCGTATACACCGGCGACTGCGGCAAACGCAGCAGCGACTTGATATACGCCCAGGCCAGATTGGGTTTCTTGTGATGATTGAATTTGCTCGACAAGCCGGCGTCGCGGTTATCAAAGCGGATGACGTAGAAGCCCTGTTCCACCAGTCCGTCGACAAAATCCTGCGGCCACGACACCAGTTGCATGCCCAGCCCCATGATCAGCAAAACGGCAGGATCTTGCGGATTGCCTGCGGCTTCGTAGGCAATCGTGATCCCGTTGGCTTCAACACTGGCCATGCCGACCGCTCCTAGTAGAAACCAAACAGCGACTGGAAGAATGGCGTGCGCTGCGGGTCCAGGTATAGCAGCTTTTTCAGGCCGGTATGCGCGGGGCGGTCGAAACGCTGCCAGCCATCTTCCGGCTGCGCCAGGCGATCGGCGATGGCATACAAAGCGGTCGGATTGGCGCCCATGCCGACATGGCTGGCATGGACTTCGATGTTCTCGGAGTTCGCCGTCTCTTCCTCGATACTGCACTGCCATGCCACCACGCCGTCGGTGCGGCTGAAGATGGAGGTGGTTGGCACAGGAGGACGTTCGCGCAGCGCGGCAAAGCGCTCCTCGTCGATCTCCTTCTCACCGGACACCAGCTGATACACGCGCCAGGCGTTGGTCGCCTTGGGGCTGCCAGTAAAAGGAGAACCCAGCGTCACCACCGCACGGATATGATCCGGCAGCATCTTGGCGATCTCGCGCGCGTACACGCCGCCCAGGCTCCAGCCCACCAGACTGACCTTGCGGCCGCTATCGGCATGCAGCTGTTTGATTTTCTCGACGCAGGCCTCCAGCACGCCGGGGCGCGGACCGAAATTCAGGCCCTGTTCCCACGCATGCACACTGAAGCCGCGCTCACGCAGGAAATGGCGAATCGCCAGGGTGGTAAAGTCGCCCGCTGCGAGACCTGGAAAGACCATGACGGCGTGGCCGTCTCCTTCCGGTGCGGACTTGATAAAGGGATAGGCAGCCAGCGCTGCGGCCAGCTCCCAGGGTGCGCGCATTTCCAGCGCCATTCGCACGATGCCGGGGGCGGTATCTGCCGTCCTTGCCTTCTCAGTGGTATTCTGACCAGCCATCTGCTCTCCTGATGTGATGGTTTCAGCATACCATCATTAAGCAGTGATTGAGAAGTCAGCCCTCTGCTGCGGCGCAACCGTTACGCCGGGCTTCCGCAGCGGCGGCGCGGCGCGCGGCGAAGAAGCTCTTCAGCATGGCGCCGCATTCTTCGGCCATCACGCCACCGACAGTCTCGGTATGATGATTGAGCTGCTCCTGCTCGAACAGATTGAGCACCGAACCGCAAGCGCCAGTCTTGGGATCGGACGCGCCAAACACCACGCGCGCCAGGCGCGCATGCATCATCGCGCCGGAGCACATCACGCAGGGCTCCAGCGTCACATACAACTCGCAGCCCGGCAGGCGGTAATTGCCCAGCACCTCGGCAGCGGCGCGCAGCGCCACGATCTCCGCGTGCGCGGTCGGATCATGCTTGTCGATCGGCTGATTAAAACCTTGAGCGATGACTTGGCCATCCTTGACCACGACGGCGCCCACCGGCACCTCGCCCATGTCCCATGCGCGCTGGGCCTGTTCCAGCGCCAGCTGCATGAAGGCCTGATCAGACATCGGTGATCTCTGCCCAGCAGTTAGGGGTTTCATGCAGCACCAGCTTGTGCAGATGCAGGCCGGTGCCGTAGCGGTCCTTGTACGCCGCCTTGAGGATATCGAAGGCCACCTGGGCCAGGTTTTCCACGGTCGGAATACGGTCGATCACCACGGTCTTGTGGCCCGGCAGCGAAGCCAGGAAGTCCTTCACGGCCGCGTCTTTTTCGTACACCAGGAAGGAGTGGTCCCATACATCGACCAGATGCTCTTTCGCCAGCGCCTTGACGTCGGAGAAGTCCATGATCATGCCGTTGTCCGAATTGCCCTCCTGCGAAATCACATTGCCGGTCAGCGTGATCTCCAGGGTGTAGCGGTGGCCGTGCAGATTGCGGCACTGGCTCTTGTGATCGGGGATGCGGTGGCCGGCGTCGAACTCCAGCTTGCGGGTGATGGTCAGCATGATTAGGGTATCTGTAAAAGTTTATGTGTTTGCAGGCTCAGTTTCCATTTCGGATTGCGCTTGCAGGTTTCGATCGCCAGAGTCGTGTTGAACTCGGCCAGCGGGCCATCCATGGGCTGGACGAAGAAGTTATCGAACTCCAGTCCTTCGTAGGCAGCCAGATCCTGGTCCGTTTGCGGAATGACGACCTTGATTTCATTGCCCTTATGGACCACCAGCGTCGAGCCCATCTTGGGGCTGACGCAGATCCAGTCCACGCCCTCGGGTACGGGCAGCGTGCCATTGGTTTCAATCGCGATTTCAAAGCCAACAGCATGCATCGCATCGATCAGCGCTTTGTCCAGCTGCAGCAGCGGCTCGCCGCCGGTGAAGACGACGTACTTGCTGGCCGTGTAGCTGGTGGGCCAGAGCGCGTTGATGGTCTCGGCCAGTGCTTGCGGCGTGGTGAACTTGCCGCCGCCTTCGCCGTCGGTGCCGACAAAGTCGGTATCGCAGAACTGGCAAATGGCGCTGGCGCGGTCGCTCTCGCGCCCGGTCCACAGGTTGCAGCCGGAGAAGCGGCAGAACACGGCCGGACGCCCCGCATGGGCGCCTTCGCCCTGCAGGGTATAGAAGATTTCTTTGATGCTGTAGGTCACGGTATGCGCAAAAATCCAAATGGCAACCTTCTATTATAAACCGGAATGCCTTGCAGTAGGGATTCGACACAGGGTTTGATGTTTAGCAATACTGTAATCCTGCTGCAAAGGTAACGTTTCCTGCTGGAATTGCATACATCAGGAGACACGCCATGAGAGCCACCGGGGCCGCGGTTCAGCTGGAGGTCATTGTCGTTTGCGCCTGCCTGCTGGGGCTGATCGCCCTGGCACTACTCTACCGCCAATGGCGCCAGGAACGCCAGATGGCCCAGTTGCGGCGCAGCCTGCGGCACGAGCAGGAACAGCGCCAGCATGCCGAGCACGCCCTGATCGAAGCCCGCACTCAGCTCTGCCAGGAACTGTCAGCGCGCGAACGCATCAAGCTGGATGAGCGCCAGCGCATCGGCCGCGACCTGCATGACGACCTGGGCCAGCAGCTGCTGGCGCTGACCATGGAAGTGTGCGCCATCGCCGCCGCCCATCGCACGCTCAAGCCCGCCCTGGCCCAGCTGGATAGCCATGTACGCCTCGCCGTCCGTTCGCTGCGCGGCATCCTCAAAGACCTGGCGCCGGAAGCACTGGAGTGCGGCCTGCGCGCCGCATTCGAAACCCAGCTATCCCAGTTCGGCAAGCTGAGCGGCATCGAATGCTGCCTGCAAGCCGATCCCGAAGCCTTTGCCGCCGCAGCGGATGAACGCTTTCAGGCCGCGCTGTACCGCCTGCTGCAGGAATCGCTCAGCAATATCGCCCGGCACGCCCAGGCCAGCGCTGTGCAGGTCGCCTTATGCCGCCAGACCGGCAGCCTCAGCATGACGGTGCGCGACAACGGCGTCGGCCTGCCGGAGCGCGTGCGCAACGGCGCGGGCTGCCTGGGCACGATCCGCCAGCGCGTGCTGGCGGCGGGCGGACAACTGCATATCGCCAGCGCGCCGGGACATGGCACGGCGCTGTCGATGTCCTTTCCTCTGGCGCTGACCCAGCCCCAGCCTTGCAATCAACCGGAGATGGCCGATGAATAATACGCAAAAAATACAGCATCTCATGGAACATCCCCAGCCCGACCAGCAGCACGGCTTTGCGCTCAAGCTGATGGAGATGCTGGTGGTCCCCACCTTCGTCATCGACACCAGCTGCAAGGTGCTCATCTGGAACAAGGCCTGCGAACGCCTGACCGGCGTGCCCGCCTACGAGGTGCTGGGCACCACCGAACACTGGCGCAGCTTCTACAGCGAAAAGCGCCCCACCCTGGCCGACCTGCTGATCGAGGGCCGCACCGGTGAGCTGCACAGCCTGTACCAGCAGCACGCGCGCCGCAACGACCCTGGCGACAATCTGTGCGCGGAGAACTGGTGCGATATGCCGCGCCTGGGCCGCCGCCGCTACCTGGCCGCCGACGCCAGTCCGATCTTCGACTCCACCGGCAAAGTGGTCGCCGTGGTGGAAACCCTGCGTGACGTCACCGATGAAAAGAAAGCCCAGATGGCGCTGGAGCGGCTGGCCACGCGTGACGCCCTGACCGGCCTGGCCAATCGCCGCTGCTTTGACGATACCCTGCTGGCGGAATGGCAGCGCGCCCTGCGCACACACCAGCCCTTGTCGCTGCTGATGGTCGACGTCGACAACTTCAAGCAGTACAACGACGCCTACGGCCACCTGGGCGGCGACGAATGCTTGCAGCGCATCGCCGCCGCCGTGGCCAGCGAGATGCGCGCCAACGACCTGGTAGCGCGTTACGGTGGAGAAGAGTTTGCCGTGATTCTGCCGAGCCAGTCATTGAAAGGCGCGGCAATTGTGGCGGAACGCATTCGCTGCCGGGTCGAGCAACTGCATCTGCCCAACACTGGCAGCAACAAGCATGTGGTCACGGTCAGCATCGGCGCCGCAACGGCCCTGGCTGCCTCGGACAACGACCCCAGCCAGCTGGTGTCGACCGCCGACTCCGCCCTCTATCGGGCCAAGCACATGGGCCGCAACCGCATCAGCCTGCCGGCTATCGAGGGCGAGCAGTCCGGCAGTTAAGCATGCCAGGGAGTGTAAGTGATGGCGCTTGGCATGACACCCACCAGCGCCGCCACGTTCTCGGCGGATTCCGAGAAGTTGACCAGCAGCTGCTCGCGCGCCATACCGTGCTCCAGCGCGCCCAGTTGGACCGCATAGCCGGCCGCATCCGGAGCACGGTGTAGCACGTTGGCATACAGGCTGGTGACGAAGGCCGCGTCGGTCACATTATCGCCGTAGGTACGCACAAATTCAGGGCTGTTGATGAAGCCCTTGGCAATCGATACAAGGCTCTGCCCGTTGTCCATCCGTACCAGCCAGAAGCCCAGGCCGACATTGTCTGGCACGCGGGCAAACATCGCTTCATACAGGCGGAACAACTGGCCAGCCTCGCCGCCTGTATCCAGCGCCAGTCCGCTACTGGAGAATTCAATACGCGCGATATTGATCAGCGTATCGGTTCCGCCATTACCAACAAGATCGGTTACCACTGCGCCAGTGGCTGATACTGTCACACTGTAATTTGATGGCACGCCCGAATAGTGAACAGTGTCGATGCCTCCACCTCCATTAATGGTGTCGTCACCCGGCCCTGGTGTGAAGCTATCATTGCCAGAAGTGCCTTGGATCACCGCTCCAGCACCGCTGACCACCAACTGGAAGTCTTCACTGATGGCAACAAGGCTGCCGGTCGCCGCAAAGACACGCACGGTCAGCGAACCGACATCGCCAGCACCCGGCGTACCACTGAAGGTCGCATTCTGATTATTAAACGTAAGCCAGCTTGGCAGACTCTGGCCATTCGCCAGGGCAGTACTGAAATGCATGGCAGCGCCCGAACCGACAGTGAACAGATGGCTGGTATCCAACGCAAGGCTGAAGGCGTTCCCGGGATGCGCCGCCTGCTGGGGAATGGTCACCGCCGTGGTTTCCGGCAAATCTGCCACATTCACGGTGCCATCCTTAAAGCTCAGAATCTCGACCCCGGTCAGCACGTCCGTGCCGTCACCTATCACGGTCAATACACTACCGTCATAAGCCAAGGTGTAGTGCGAGGCATTGCCACCGAAGATCACCGTATCGGTGCCACCGCCCCCATTGATATGGTCGCTGCCAGCACCTTCTGTAATTACATCGTTACCTGTACCGCCAGTGATGGTATCGCCAGCGTCATTACAAATAATCACAGAGCCGCCATTGCCGGCGATGGCCTGCTTTATCGTGACGTTGTAGGCGATCGAGATATTGTTCAAGCCCGGCTCGGTCGAACTGAAGCTGCCCGCGTTCAGATTGATGACGGTGCCGAAGTCGCAAGCCGAGAAATCCAGCGTATCGGTGCCACCCGCATCCCAGATGCACTGTGGCGCGGAATTATCGACAAAGCTGTAAGTATCATTACCCGTGTGGTAAGACATGTTGGCGCCATACAGATACTGCATCGCCTGAATGTCGTACAGCATCGGTGTGACGTTGTACTTCGCGTTCGAATCGTAGCCACTGGGTGGATTGTAGGACATGACGGTGTAGTCGCCATTGTCGGTTGCCGCCGGCAGGAAAGGCCCCAACTCGCTGGTGCCCACGGAATCGTAATTGCCCGGATGCTTGAGGCCCAGGGTATGGCCAATTTCGTGCAGCAGCACGGTCGGACCATAGCTGCCGGGCGTGAAGGCCGTGTTGTAGCTGTCCTGGTTGTTGATGAACAGATAGGTCGGATCGCGGCCATCGGGCAGATACGCGTAACCGCTGCTGGTATTGCCCTGGTTGTTGGTGCCGAGCTGGATATTGCCGCCGGAAGCCACTTCGCGGAAGGTCACATTGGCCACGTCGGCCCACTGCGCCATCGCATCGCGCGCAGCCTGTTCCTGGGCCGCTGTCATCGGGCGGAAGCCGGTGGCGTCGTCGGTGGTCGCGTCGGCTGGCACCGTCAGCATGAAGCTGTACGTCAGCTGAACCGGCGTGCCGGCGCGCGACGCCCAGCTGCTATACACCAAGGAATCGATTGAGTTATTTCCAGTTACCAGGCTCATCTGTTGCAATTGCTGAAGTGTCGATACCGGATAGTAGCACGCACCTCAGAATGGCAGGGGCGCTAAATCGGGACCGACCCAGGAGCGCCGCGCCAGCGTGGAAAACAGCGTGTCCAGACTCCAGTAGCGCAGCAGCCAGCCCTTGTCGCCAAAGGGTGATTGCAGCAGGCGGTTGCAGGCTTCATGCAGCGGCGTGCCATGCTCCTGCTGCGCCAGAAACGCCGCCACCGCGCGCAGCGAGGCCTGGGTGATGGTCTCGTGATAGCCGCCGGTGTCGGTGTTGGGCGTGCCGGTGGCGAGGTTGTACTGGCGAATGATGCCGGGCATATCGCGCGCCGGATCCAGCTCCGTGCGCACGGCAATCACCCAGGCCGCAGCGGCCAGGTGGGCGGCGTGGGTCCACTCAGCCTTGGGCAGAGTGCGCGCAAGCAAGCCTTCGCCGATGGCGTGAATTTGGTCTTCGGTATGGAAAGTCATGGCGCATCTCCTTCCGGACTCAGGCTGAGCTGAGTGGCCAGCGGCAGCTCCAGAGTTTCCTTGGCGGTGTCCAGCGCGATGATGGTTTCGGTGCGCAGCACGCTGGGCAGGCTCTTGACCTGGCTGGCGATCAGCTGCTGCAAGGCGGCCGAATCGCGCACCCGCACCTTGACCAGCCAGGAATGCGGACCGGTCACGTGGTGCGCTTCCAGCACTTCCGGCACGGCGCGCAAGGCGTTGGCAAAGGCGACCTCATCCGCGCGCGGCTCCAGGTCGACAAACATGAAGGCGCACAGCGTCAGCCCCGCCCGCAGTGGATCGACCACGGCATGGTTGGCGCGGATCACACCCGCCGCATTCAGACGGCGCAAACGGTCGCTGACGGCGGAAACGGACAGGCCGATCTCTTGCCCGAGATCGGCGGCAGAACGCCGGTTATCGGCTTGAACAAGGCGCAAAATTTGTATATCAAAGGCATCCATGCAGGCAATATACCTTCAATTCTGCGTCAACTCAAGCAATTTGCTTCATGATTGCAACCGTAGCCACTCGGCCGGTGTGCAGCCCAGCTTGCGCCGGAAAGTCCGCGCCAGCGCCGAGGGCGACTCGTATCCGACATTGCCAGCAACCAGTTTCACCGGCTGCCCGGCCAGCAGCTGTTGCTGCGCCAGCATGAGACGCCAGCGGGTCAGATAGTCCAGCGGCGTCGCGCCGATCACCGCGCGGAAGTGGTCCGCAAAGCGGGCCCGCGACATCCCGGCCTCAGCCGCCATGGCCTCGATGGTCCACGGCTCTGCAGGACGGCTGTGTACGGCTTCCAGGGCGCGCGCCAGGCGAACATCGGCCATGCCAGCCAGCATGCCGCCCTCGATCTTCCTGTTGGCCAGCAGATGGCGCAGGATCTGGATCATCAGCAGCTCAAACAGGCGGTCCAGAGTCGCCATGCGACCCTCGCCGGGCTGGCGCGCCTCGGCGAACAACCATTCCAGCAGCGCCGTGGCCTGCGCCAGCTCCGACAGCGGCAGCACCATCAGCTCGGGCATGGCTTGCGCAATGGGATTGCCGGCGCCGCCCTGGAAGCGCAGCGAGGCGCATGTCAGATCGGCCTCCGTGCCATCCTCGACAAAGAAATGGTGGCGGACACCGCGGGGGAAACAGATCAGGCTCGGCGCCCTCACCTCGATGCTGCTGCCGTCCGCCATGCGCAGCTGCAGCCTGCCGCCTCGCAGCAGATGCAGGTGCCCGTCCGGCTCGCCATCCTCGGCAAAGCTGACGATTCCGCATAGGCTGCCGTTGTAGAACACTCCGGCGCGCACATTGAAGCCCTTGAGCAATTCCGATAATTGGTCGATTTCCATGAGACGATCGGTGGATTCTTTGAGACTATTGGAGGCCAATACGCTCAATCATAAGCGCAACATATGCCTTGTGCAATCCCGCACGTTCACGAGGAAAACATCATGACCCGTATTAACGCACTCACCATCGAGCAAGCCGCCCCAGTCGCACAAACCCTGCTGAACGGCGCCAAGGCCAAACTGGGCATGGTGCCGAATCTGTTCAGCACCCTGGCCCATTCGCCAGCGGCCCTGACCGGCTACCTGCAACTGAACGACGCCCTGCAACAAGGCGCACTGAGCGCCAAGGACCGTGAGATCGTATCGATCGCCGCCGCGCAATTCAACGGCTGCACCTACTGCCTGTCGGCGCACACCCTGATGGGCAAAGGCGCGGGCCTGCCCCCGGAAGCCATCGCCAGCGCGCGCCAGGGCCAGGGCAGCGCCGTCGCCGCGCTGACCCACCAGATCCTGCGTTCGCGCGGCCAGGTCAGCGATACCGAGCTCGCCGCCGCCCGCGCCTCCGGCCTGAGCGATGCCCAGATCGCCGAAGTCGTCGCCGCCGTCGCGCTGAACGTGCTGACCAACTACTTCAACAACCTGGCCGGCACCGCCATCGACTTCCCAAAAGTCGAACTCTGAGCGTCAGGCGAACGGATTCTTGACCGTCGTCACAGCCGGGCCCGCCAGCTGGGCAGGCAAAGACTGCGATTCCAGCTTGGCCACGACATCGCCCAGCAGTTGCTGCAGGGCTTTGGCGTGAGCCAGGCCGGACTGGTCCATGGTCAGGTCGAGATCGCCGCTCAGGGTGATGCGGTCCAGGCGGTTTTCGATCTGCAGGTGGCCGATGTTGAGCACGTCGGCCTCGTTAGCGAAGGGAATAAATTTTTTCATCAGGATTTCCTTGGCTTCACCTTGGGCAGGCGCAGCATGGCTTGTTTCTGGCGGTCGTTCAGGGATGGCATCAGGTTGATGCCGATACGGTTTTCCAGCTCGGCGATGCTGATCGTCTGATAGTCCGAAGTGGAGCGGTTTTCGATGAAGAAGGCCGCACCGGCGCGCTGGCGCGGGCTGTACACCAGCTTGTACAGATGGCTGGGCACCAGCACATTGCCCACTTTGCGCAGATCGCCGCCGAGGAAGGCAGGGCCGGTGATGACGTACAGATCACCCTCCTTCTTGGCCAGCTTGCGTACGGCGCCTTCGATGCCGGCCCAGACGTGGCGGTTGTTGTCGCCGTCTTGCGGCACCATGTTGGCCAGGGTAAAGCTCTGGTGCTGGGTTTCGCGGTCGGGCATGTCGCCGTTGGGCGCCATATGGCCGCGGTCGAAACCGCTGCGGGCGTAGTCGGACAGTTCAGCGCGCTGGCCGGGCGCCAGGCGCTCTTCGGCGTGGAAGGTGTTTTCACGCGACAGCTGCTGGGCTGCTTCGACGTTATCGACGGTCAGGTGTTCGGCCGACCACAGCGGCGTGCGGGTGATCCCCGAGTGCATCACGCCGAATACGCCGTAGCACAGCTCGGTCGTGGCGGTGGACAGTCTATCGTTACGGAATTCCGGCAGGCGGCCATCGACATAAAACGACGGGCAGGCGCCCGCCAGGACCAGCCCGCTGCCCAGCAAGCCGCACACCAGCGCGGCAGCAGACAGGGAACGTTGAATCAGATTGTGCTGCATGTGTTCCTTCAAGAATGTTGGCAAGGTGCCCGCATTCTATCGAAGCAAGACAACACACAACAACACTCAATCGCGCAGGCAATCCGGCGGCGCGAAGCTGCGCGGGACTTGGGGGCGTGGCACTGCAGGAATGGCAGCAATCGCGGCCTTAATGCCTTCCATCGCCTCGTGCAAATTACTGTTCAGTGAATTGCTCATTACGTTGAACATGCTGATCTGAATTGTCGCCAACGCGAAGAACAAGGTAATCGCCGTGCCGACGGCCCAATTGCGCGACTTGTTGAATACCTTTTGCAGTTCCTCCTTGGAGGCCAGGTAGGGAACTTCGGAATCGACCCGCTGTCGCAATTTGCCCAACTCGGCATGCAGATTGCCAAGCCTTTGCTCCAGCGCGTTGACTTCGGCCCGCACCGGATAGTCTTTCACATCAGCACGGAAGGCCCAGAATTCATCCCGCAGGGCGTGATAGTCGGCCAGGCGCGCCTTCAATTCCGCCTCCAGCTTCTGGAAGCCGGCCTGCAGCTGCGGCAGCTCTGCCTCTACCCGCAGCATGCGCTCCTGCGTCGCGCAGTGTGACTGCAGTATCTCCAGCGCGATTTTCAGCTCCGCGACGTCATCTTCAATTCTGGCAAGCCGTGCCTCGTCCATGATCGTTCTCCGGTGAGGAAAATATTCTACGCCCGACCGCCCACAAACACCTTTGATATCGCGCAGCGCGGCACTCTGCCCAAACGGAATATGGAATTGGCAAGATTTCCTGCGGATATGCGCTGAAACGGGGATAATGTCGGCATCCTTTTTCTTTCGGCAAAGCGGAGACCATGAATCAAAACTATATCAACGGCGCATGGGTAGACGGCGCCAGCACCGCCACCAACATCAACCCATCCAATACTGACGACATCATCGGCCATTACGCCCAGGCCGATGCGCAGCAGGCCGAGCTGGCGATTGCCGCCGCCGCTGCCGCCGCACCTGGCTGGGCCCTATCCAACGTACAGATGCGCGCCGATGCGCTCGACAAGATCGGCAGCGAAATCCTGGCCCGCAAGGAAGAGCTGGGCACCCTGCTGTCGCGCGAAGAAGGCAAAACCAAACCGGAAGGCATCGGCGAAGTGGCCCGCGCCGGCGCCATCTTCAAATTCTTCGCCCAGGAATGCCTGCGCCTGCGTGGCGACAAGCTGCCTTCAGTGCGTCCCAACCTGGACGTGGAAGTCACCCGCGAGCCGGTCGGCGTGGTCGGCATCATCGCCCCGTGGAACTTCCCGATTGCCATCCCGGCCTGGAAGATCGCCCCCGCCCTCGCCTACGGCAACACCGTGCTGTTCAAGCCTGCGGAACTGGTGCCGGGCAGCGCCTGGGCCCTGGCCGAGATCATCAGCCGCGCCGGCCTCCCTGCCGGTGTGTTCAACCTGGTGATGGGCCGCGGTAGCGTGGTCGGCCAGGCCTTCCTGAATGACCGCCGCGTCAAGGCAATCAGCTTCACCGGCTCGGTCGCCACCGGCGCCAAGGTGGCGCAAGCCGCCATGACCCGCCTGGCCAAAGTGCAGATTGAAATGGGCGGCAAGAATCCGCTGGTGATCCTCAACGACGCCGACCTGGCCACCGCCGTCAACTGCGCCATCCAGGGTTCTTTCTTCTCGACCGGCCAGCGCTGCACGGCGTCGAGCCGCCTGATCGTGGAAAAAGGCATCTACCCGGCCTTCGTCGCCGCGATGAAGGAAAAGCTTGCGGCCCTGACCATCGGCGATGCGCTGACGGCAGGCGTGGACATCGGCCCGGTGGTCGACGCTAGCCAGCTGGAACAGGATATGGAATACATCCGCATCGGCCAGGACGAAGGCGCGACGCTATTCGGCGGTGAGCGCATCAACGGCGCCACGCCGGGCTTCTATCTGCGTCCTGCCCTGTTCACCGACGCCAGCAACGATATGCGCATCAGCCGCGAAGAGATCTTTGGCCCGGTCGCCAGCGTGATCCCGGCCGACAGCTACGAGCACGCGCTGGCACTGGCCAACGATACCGAGTTCGGCCTGTCGAGCGGCATCTGCACCACTTCACTCAAGTACGCGACGCACTTCAAGCGCCACGCCCAGGCGGGCATGGTAATGGTGAACGTGCCGACTGCCGGTGTCGATTACCACGTACCGTTTGGCGGCACCAAGGGGTCGAGCTACGGCTCGCGCGAGCAAGGCACTTACGCGGCCGAGTTCTTCACCACTGTCAAGACGACTTATTGCGGCGTATAGAACTGCGCCGCCGGGCCGGATGCCGGGATCTGCCATGGCTGGTCTCGGCCTCTCCCGTTTCGGCCCGCTGCTTGTTGACGATGCGGGCCGCCACTTCTTCCTCGCGGCCCTGATAGCGCCCTTCTTCCTCGAACTTGTGTTCCAGTTCCTTGTACTCGCGCTCCCGTTTGGGGCTTGCTCCTTTCGGCATGGCCGTCCTCCCTCTCAGCAGATTTAGCAAATAGCGTCAAGCCATCTTACTGAATCGGCGAGCGAGGCGGCGCACCCTTAGAATTGATCGACCCAGGCTGCCATCTGCGCCGGCGAATAGGAAGCTTCGGCAGGCGCCAGCTGGCAGTTGATGCCTTCCGCGCTGCCGCTCAGCTGCAGCGACTGGCCACGGCGGCTCAGCCACAGCAGGCAAGCCAGCCAATAGACGAAACGATCCGATAGCGGTGCGCTGGTCGGCGCTTCCAGGTATTCCACCAGCACGCGCGGCTGGGTGAATACGCCGCTCAGCGCACCGGTGCTGCGATAGGCTGCACCAAACTGCTCGCCCAGCAGCATCAGCGCCTGTTCCGGCTCGCTGCCGGGGCAGCGCTGCTCGATCTGTTCCAGCTGCACACGCACCGCGCCGGCCAGCGCCGCGCTGCGGAACGATTCCGCCGCCACCAGGTCGGCAAAGTCCACCATCAGCCAGTCCGGCTCCGGCGCCGACAGGCCCACATTCAGCGCGGCCGCCAGGCAGGTCTCGACCACGGCGAAAGCCTGGCCGCCGCCCATGCCGGCGCACACGGCGTGCAGCAGGCTGATTCGGTTGGCCGTATTCTGCTTCTGGCGGATCAGCATCTTCTCGCGCAGCAGCTGGTGGTGGTCCTTGCGCAGGCGCGCCAGGTCCAGCGCCTGCTTCAGTTCCATGCGCAGCGCCGCGATGTCCCAGGGCTTCTGGATATAGCGGTGAATCTGGCCCTGGTTGACCGCATCGACCGTATTCTCCAGCTCCGAATACGCCGTGGTCAGGATGCGGATGATGTGCGGATAACGGTCCCACGCATAGAACAGCAGTTCGTTGCCATTCGCGCCAGGCATGCGCTGGTCGGACACCAGCACCGCCAGCGTATCGGCATGCTGGTCCAGCAGCTGCTTGCCCTGCTCGACCGATTCGGCAGTGATCACGGGCGCCAGCGCACCCAGCGCGCGCTGGAAGTATTTGAGGGCAGTCGCTTCATCATCGACGTACAGGATGGCCGGAGCCTGCTGAGTGGAATCGGTCATGTGCCTTCCTTTTCTATATGCTGGACGATGGCCGGAAAATTCAAAATCACAGTGGTCGACAGTCCCGGCTCCGACTGTACCTGCATATTGCCGCCAAACGACTGCATCACGCGCTGGCAGAACATCAGCCCCCAGGCCAAGGCACCTGGCGCGGGGGCGTTATCTTCAATGCGGATCTGCGGCGTACCGTCCACCAGCACAGTGCAGCACAGCGCCGGATGCGGGTGGCCTTCCAGCGAGCGCAGCGCATTGCCCAGCACCGAAGACAGTATCAGCGCCACGCAATTCGGCAAGGCGGTGACGGCAAAGTCCTGCCGCACTTCGCAGCGGATCATGCTGCGCTGCTCGACGCTCATGGGGTAGGCATCCAGCAGCGATTCCAGCAGCTGGAAGGCGCTGTGCACCGCATTCAGCCCGCGACCGGACACGGCGCCATGCGCCAGCTTGACCGAGTTGACGAAGCTGTCCAGCACCGACATGCAGTGCCGCGCATTGTCCTGCGCCGTACCGCTGGCCGCATTGGCGATGTTCGCCAGCGGCGTGCTCAGTTCATGCGCCAGGAAGGACAAGGCCTCCTGCATCGCCAGCAGGCTGTCGCGGCGCGCCTGGCGTTCGCGCGCGCGGGTGCTGGCCTCGCGCAGGGCATTGCGCAGCTGGCCCAGGTCCAGCGGCTTTTCCAGCACGCGGAACACGTCGGCGCCGTTGATACTCTCCAGCAGAACTTCCTTGTCCGCATACGCTGTCACCAGCAGGCAGACCAGGTAGGGATGGTGCTGGCTCACATAGCGCAGCAGCGCACCGCCGCCCGGTCCCGGCATACGGTAGTCGGTCACCAGCACACCGATGCCATGGCCCGGCGCCTGCAGGATCGCCAGCGCCTGCTCCATGCCATTGGCCGTCAACACGGCGTAATGGTCCGACATGGCGCGGGCAAAGTATTTGCGCGCCATTTCTTCATCGTCCACGTACAGGATGGCGGAGGCGCCACCCATGCCGGGGTCCATTGCCAACTCTTGCATCAGCGCTTCTCCGATTCGGCGCGCGGCAAATCAAAAATCATCTTGGTCCATTCTCCGACGGCGCTTTCCGCCATCAATACACCACCGTGGCGTTCAATCACACGGTAGCTGATACTTAATCCCAGACCCAGTCCCTGCCCCACCTCGCGCGTGGTGAAGAAAGGCTCGAACACCCGCGCCAGATTATCGGCGGCGATACCGGGGCCGTTGTCCCGCACGGTGACGTGCAGGCGCTGCTTCTTGTGCTCACCGCGCCATTCGGCGGTGATGGCCAGTTCGTGCGGACGCTTGCCCGCTTTGCGCATCGCCATCACGGCGTTGCTGAACAGGTTGATCATCACGCCGATGACGGCGGCTTCGTCACCGCGCACCAGCGTATCCGCCGGCAGCTCGCGCGTGACCTTGATATCTTTCAGTTCATGCCCCACCAGGCGGATCGCCGCCCCCAGCGCGCGCTCGAACAGGAAATGGCCGCTCAGCAGATCGGTGCCGTTCTTGCGGTAGGCGAAGGTCTTCAGGTCGGAGACGATGTGCTGCACCCGCAGCATGCCCTGCTTGGCATCGGCCAGGCACTCGCCCAGCACCGGGTTGGACTTGGCTTCCGGTTCCTCGGCGGCCAGCTCGATCGCCATCAGGCAGAAGTTGACCGGGTTGTTCACCTCATGCATCAGCCCCGCCGCCAGCGTACCCAGCGCCGCCATTTTTTCCTGCTGCAGCATCTGCCCCTTGATCTCGGCCAGGCTGCTGTTGGTCTGTTCCAGCTCGCGGTTCTTTTTTGCCACCTCGGCCTTCAGCTCGAACAGCACCAGGCGGGCGCGCTCGTTGTAGACGGTAAACACGGCGCTGACGGTGGCGGACATGATTAGGAACAGCGAGTTCACCACGAACGGCCCGTGCAGGCCGAAACCGTTCGGATGCACCGCGCACGCCGCCACATACAGCAGATAACTGACGCCGCCAAACACCAGGTTCTGCCACAGCCCAAAGGCCAGCACAATGCCGGACGAGTAGATCGCCAGCGTCAGCCCCGCATAGTAGATCGAACTGGCGCCCTCGGTCTGGGCGATCATCCAGGCGATCATCATCTGCGGCAGCAGCAGCCAGGTAAAGGTCAGCCACTGGATATTCAGGCGGCCAAAGCGCGTGCGCATCAGCGCCACCATGGCCAGGATCAGCAGCGCGACCGCCACGCGCGCCAGCGCGAAGGGACGTTCCCAGTCCGGATACAGCGCGCGGTCCAGCCCCACACCCAGCAGCACGAGCGCCGCCCCGGTCCAGGCGCCGGCGCGGCTGAACTCCAGACGAAATACGCGCAAGGCGGTTTCGTAGCTTTCTTCTTCCTGCAGTACGACTTGCACAGGCAAACGGGCTGTCATGCGATTTCCACTTCCGCGAACACATTGACGCCGGTGGCGTCGACATAAATCTTGCGCTCCCGCGCGCCGGCCGGCAACAGCGATTCCAGGCCGGATTCATCGCGGTAGATCAGGTGCCACTCCAGCAGATGCTCCATGCCGTGGCGGCCGGGATTGTCGGAGTGGACGTTGGTCACCAGCATGGTACCGCCCGGCCGCATGCGGCCTGCGAAATGGTTCAGCAGACGCGAACATACCTTGTCGGACAGGTAGTCGAACAGCCCGGCGCAGTACACCACGTCGAATTCCGGCTCCCGGCCCTGGGTCAGGCTGGTGCGGCGCTTGAGCAGGGCGTGCACCGAATCCTGCACGTACTTGATCTGCACCGGCCGCGGCGCCTTGGCGGCACGCGCCTCCAGCTGGGCGCGGGTCCAGTCCAGCGTCTCGGCGCTGAAGTCCAGCAGCTCGAACTGCAGCCAGTGCGGCTCGGGATAGGATTCCAGGAAGCGCTGGATTTCCACCGCCGGACCGCAGGCGATATTCAGCACCCGCGACGGCGTGCCACGGGCGCGCGCCGCATCGGCCAGGCGCGTCAAAAAATCGACCAGCATATCGATGCGGTTGCGATGCGCCTCCGCCACGGCGGCCTGCAGGAAGGCCGTGTTCACGATCTGGAAGTAAGTGCTGGGGCCCTGGCGCGGATCGCCCAGAAGCTGGTTGACCATCTGATAGTCGCCCGCGTAGCCCAGCGGCTTGGTATACGTGCGGAACACGAACGGCGCCCGCAGAATCAGGGGATGCAGCGCCGATTGGGCAAAGGCGCGGTGCGCCGGCGCCAGCTCAGGATCGATGCGCGCGGCCTCGTACTCCAGCCGCTCCAGGTAGCCCTGGGTCTTTTCCATCAGCGGACCGGCCAGTTCGTAGAACAGGTCTTCGCGCAGCATGCCGTCCACTTTGGGCAGGGCATCGGACAAGTCGACCTGGTCGACCCAGCGCGAGACGTCGGACAAAAAGGCGCGCATCTCGTTGACCACCGCCTGGTAATCGCGTCCGATGCGATAGCGCTCAGTCCAGCCGCGCACAAAGCTGGCCGACTCCGCGCCCATCGCGCCCGGCACCATGGCAGCTTCGCGCAGCTCGCTCCATTCATCGATCAGGGTCAGCGAGACCACCGCCGTCAGCCCGGTATTGACGCTGCTGACCACCAGCGCGCGGCCGCAGTAAGCCACTTTGGCGCCCATGCGGATGGTCAGCTCATGCGCCACCTCGCTCACCTGGAAGAAGAAGTCCGGGTTATAGACTTCCATGACCAGCGCCTTGCGCTGCAGACTGACCAAGGTACCGCGCACCGATTCGCCGTGCGCATTGCGAAAGCTGACCAGCGGATCGATTTGCGATTGTGAATACACTTTTGGTCTGTTCTGTCCAGGTGGCTTAATCAAATTCTCACCGAGTGTAACGTGCCGTGAGGTAATCGGCAACATTTCCAACCTGACAGATACTTCAGGTAGTTGTATAAATTTTAGTGCAATGATTCTAAAGAGAAATACTTCTCGATTTGGCAATAAAGCGCTGCTACACTTTGGCGACCCCGGAGGAGACACCGGGTTTTACAACTAATAAAAAGACGGCACATGAATATCGCAAACATCAATATAGGCAAGCGCCTGACCATTGCATTTTCCCTGACTACCGTGATGCTGGCCGTGGTAGTCACCCTGGGCGCCGGCGCCCTGCGCTCGACCAGCAAAGAAATCAACCTTACCCTGCACGACCGCTACGCCAAGATCAGCACCCTGAACGACATCAAGGATGACGTCGAGCTGCTGGCGCGCGACCTGCGCGACGGCATGCTGGAAACCGATCCCGCTCCGGCGCTGGACAAGGTGGCCGCGCGCAGCCGTGCCATCAGCGACAAGCTGGCCAAGCTGGATGGCTGGATAGTCGCCCCGGAAGGCGTGCGCCTGCTGAAGGAAGTCAACGACGCGCGCACCCGCTATCTGGCCCCGCGCGACCGCGTGGTGGCGCAGCTCAAGCAGGGCGACACCCCGGCTGCCATCGCGATCCTGTTGCGCGACATGCGTCCCGCGCAGCAGTCCTACCTGGATGCCATCGACCAGCTGATCGCCTTCCAGGTCAAGCTGATGGACCAATCCGGCGGCGAGGCTGAAAGCCTGGCCACCACCTCCGCCACTGCGATGATCGTGATCGGCCTGATGAGCGCGGGCCTGAGCCTGTTCACCGCCTGGTTCATCACCCGCAGCATTGTCCGCCCCATCAACCACGCCGTGCGCGTGGCGCGTACCGTGGCAAGCGGCGACCTGTCCTCGCAGATCGAGATCCGCAGCAAGGATGAAATCGGCCAGCTGTCCGCCGCGCTGAAAGAGATGAACCAGAGCCTGGTGAATATCGTCAGCGAAGTCCGCCACGGCACCGAATCGATCGCCACCGCCTCCAAGGAAATCGCGGCGGGGAATATGGACCTGTCGGCGCGCACCGAGCGCCAAGCCGGCTCGCTGGAGGAAACCGCGTCGTCGATGGAAGAACTGACGTCCACCGTGCGCCAGAACGCCGAGAACGCACGCCAGGCCAACCAGCTGGCGCTGTCGGCGTCGGAAGTGGCCGGCAAAGGCGGTGACGTGGTGGCGCAGGTGGTCGACACCATGGCCTCGATCAACGCCTCCGCGCGCAAGATCGTCGACATCATCACCGTCATCGACGGCATCGCCTTCCAGACCAATATCCTCGCACTGAACGCCGCTGTGGAAGCGGCGCGCGCCGGTGAACAGGGACGCGGCTTTGCCGTCGTCGCCAACGAGGTGCGCAACCTGGCCGCCCGCTCGGCCGCCGCAGCCAAGGAGATCAAGTCCCTGATCGGCGACTCGGTCGACCAGGTCGATACGGGAGCGCGCCTGGTCGACCAGGCTGGCGCCACCATGACCGAAATCGTCACCAGCGTGCGCCGCGTGAACGACATCATGAGCGAGATCGCCGCCGCCAGCCAGGAGCAGCTGTCCGGCATCCAGCATGTCAACGACGCCATCGCCGAGATGGACCAGTCCACCCAGCAGAACTCCGCCCTGGTGGAGCAGGCTTCGGCGGCGGCCAGCACCCTGCGCGAGCAGGCCGGCCATCTGTCGGACGCGGTGCGCGTGTTTAAACTCAGCGGCGAGGCCGGCGCCGGCCGCAGCGCCAGCGTCACGCCGATGCGCCGCCCCGCGCTCAAGCAGATCGCACTGCCCCCCGCCGCCGCGCCGACGCCGGTGCCGGCAAGCGCAGCGGCATCGGCCGATCCGATGCGCAGGGTTGTCAACGGCGACACCAAGGACGTCGAGGGCGACGAGTGGGCTGAATTCTGATCTCAGCCGGAGGGGAGCCTGTACAATGTAAGGGTTCCCCCTCCTCCGATCACTATGCCCGTCACCCCGCACCTGCTCCGCACCCTCAAGTTCCGAATGGCCGTCGTGGTCATTCTGCTGGTGCTGACGGCGACGGTTGTGGTGACCTCGGTGGCGCTGGTGCTGGCTGAACGCGACATGCGCGGCGTGATCGGCGACCAGCAATACGCCCTGCTCTCCGCCACCGCCGCGCAGATCGACTCCCAGCTGGAAGGCAAGCGCCTGCTGCTGGCCGCGCTGGCCGAGTCCATGCCGCGCGGGGCGGATTTTGACCCGCGCCGCCTGAAGGAATTCGCCGAGCAGCATCCGGCCGCACGCCGCCAGTTTCCCAATCTTGTCCTGTACGACCGCTTCGGCGACATGCGCTACTCCTTCGACGGCGGCGCCGTCACCTCCCAGCAAAGCCCGGAGAGCCGTGAGTTCTTCGCCCAGACCTTGCTGCGCAAGCGCAGCGTGCTGTCGCAGCCTTTCCACAGCAGCGTCTCCGGCAAGTCCGTGGTGCTGATCTCCCAGCCGCTGCTGGACGCCAAGGGCGATGTCGAGATGGTGCTGTCCGGGAGTATCGACCTGCGGAACTCCAGCTTCCTGCGCGAATTCGGCCAGAACCGCCCCGGCAAGACCGGTTTCATGTTCATCATGACCAGCAAGGGCATCCTGATCCACCATCCCGACCCGAGCCGCATCCTTGAACACATCAACGTTCGGCCAGGCCTGAATCAGGCCACCGAGAAAGCGCTGGGAGGCTTCGAAGGCTGGACCGACGCCGCCAACAAGGACGGCAACGAAGGCATCTACGCCTACAAGCACCTCAACAGCGCCGACTGGATCGTCGCAGCCCGCTATCCGGTCGATGAAGCCTTCGCGCCCATGATCGCCATGCGCCGCGACGCCGCCTTCGCCGCCGCGCCGCTGGCCGTGGTGGCAGGCTTGCTGGCCTGGCTGGCCATTCTGCGGCTGACGGCGCCGCTAGCGCGGCTGCGCAATCACATCGCCAATATCCGCAGCGGCAAGGCCGATATCGGCGTGCTGCTGCGCCGCCGCCGCGACGAGATCGGCGAACTGAGTACCGCCTTCCATGAACTGATGGCCGAGCGTGAAGCAGCCCAGGAACGCATCGCCGCCAGCGAGCGCCGCACCCGCGCGATTGCCGACGTGCTGCCCGCCGTGGTGGCCTACCTGGACCGCGACCTGCGCTACCTCTACGTCAACGAGCATGCGCGCGACCTGATCGGCGTCGAACCGGCCAGCATTCTGGGCAAGACCGCCCACGAAGTATTCGGCCGCCGCCTGATGTCGGTGCTGGAGCCGCACTTCCTGGCCTGCCTGCGCGGCGAACGGGTGCGCTATGAACGCGACGCCACCGATTCACGCCGCCGCGTGCATATGCTGGTCGATATGATCCCGGATATCACCCCGGCGGGCAGCGTGGTGGGTGTCTACCTGATGGCGCAGGACATCACGCGCATGAAGGAAATCGAAGAGCGCCTGATCCAGCTGGCCCGCGTGGATACGCTGACCGGCATCGCCAATCGCCTGATGTTCGAGGAGCTGCTGCAGTTGGCACTGAGCCGCAGCCGCCGCAACCGTGTGCCGATGGCGCTGGCCTATCTGGACATCGACAACTTCAAAACCATCAACGACAACTTCGGCCACGGTGTCGGCGACGCCGTGCTGAAAGCCTTTGCGGCCCGCCTGGTGGGCGCGGTGCGCGCCACCGATACGGTAGCCCGCCTGGCCGGCGACGAGTTCGTGATCGTCTTTGAACAGGTACACAGCCCGGAGGAAACAGCGCGCATGGCCGCCAAGATCGTCGACTCGATGCGCGAGCCGCTCGACCTGCCCGGCGCGCCGCTGCAGGTCACCACCAGCATCGGCCTGGCGCTGCACACCGACGACACCGAGACGGCGGAGAAGCTGCTGTCCCGCGCCGACCGTGCGCTGTATGCGGCCAAGAACAACGGCCGCAATGGTTACGCGCTGGCCGCCTGACGCGCCAGCGGATTCGGCGTCGGCTCCGCCACTTTATTCAGCAGGTTGCGGTCGATGTGGTGGAAGGGTTCGTCCTGGCCGCGGATCAGCATCACCGTATCTTCTTCATAGCCCCAGCTGCCATCGTCGTTGATGGTCACCTTGATGCGGAATTCCACCGTGCGGAAGCCGTATTCCAGGAAGGGATTGGAACGGATGCCGTAGGTATCGGATTCCTGCTTTGCCACCAGCTCAAAGGTCTTGGCATCCGGCGCCACCACTCCCGACGCCATGGCGATCTGCCCGCGCGGGATCGCCAGGGTCTGGATCACCGTGCTGGTGGCGGGCTCCCACAGGAAATAGCCAACCTGCTCGTGATAAGTCTTCACCTGCTCCGGCTTCTGCACCAGGATCAGGTAGCGCAAACCGTAGAACAGCTGCGGACCGTTGGTGACCGGATCGATCGGCTGCAGCTCGATGCGTTCGACATAGGCCTGCTTGCGCGGGCCGTCCGCCTTGGGCTTGATATCCAGTCCGCGCTTGCCTTCCCAGATGCCGGCCATGGGGCGCAGCGGCCCCAGGTTGTTCAGGGTGTTGATGTCGATGTTGGACGGTTCGGTATAAATATCTTTTGAAAACTCGGTCATGCTGCTTCCTGATGTTGAAGGATGGTGAATCAAATGCTGAAGACGATGCGGTTGCGGCCTTCGCTGTATTCGTAGGTGATGGCGCTGCCCAGCTCCCGGATCAGCAGCAGGCCAATGCCGCCCACGCGCTGCTGTTCCAGCGGCTGCTCCGGATCGAGCGGCGCCGGCCCCTGCGTGAGCGGATCGAAAGGCGGCGCGGCGTCCTGGTAGTACAGGCGTCCGCCATGCACGCCGACCCAGATGGCGTGGTCGCTGTCGCCGCCATATCCATGCAGGACGCTGTTACGGAACAGCTCTTCCAGCACCAGCTCCGCGCGGGCGACTGGCCCCGGCGCCAGGCTCTCTTGCTGGAGGGCCTGGGCGGCGTATGCCATCGCGCTGGGCACCGCGTCCAGGCGAGCGGGGAACTGCACCAAGGTCGTGCAATTTTTGCCACTATCGGCGGCCAAATTGGTTCCTTTTTGCTCCATTCAAGCATATTATCGGATTGCTCACCTCAGGAGAAGAAATGATGAACCGGTTTATGCGGCTGGCGGCCTTCGGCGCACTCCTGTCCACCGCCGTCACGGTCTGCGCGCAGACTGTGGACCAAACGGCGGGAATGATCAAGACTGCCAAAGGTACTAGCGTCATCGAACGCGATGGCAAAAAGACCCCCGTCACGCCCGGCGCCGCCGTTCTGGCCAGCGACCGCATTGTGACGGGCGCCGACGGCAGCGTCGGCATCACCCTGCGCGACGAGACCCTGCTCTCGGTCGGGCCAAACAGCAGCGTGTGGCTGGAAAAGTACGCTTTCGACCCGACCACGCATGACGGTGAGCTCAACGCCACCGTCAAAAAAGGCACCATGGCGGTCATCTCGGGCAAGCTGTCCAAGCAAAATCCGAATGCCGTGCAGTTCAAGACGCCCAGCTCCATCCTTGGCGTACGCGGCACCGAATTTGTGATCGAAGTGGGTGACGGCGAATGAGTTCGCGGCCTGTGCTCCGCATCTTGCCGCTGCTTTGTGCTGCGCTGCTCTCGGCCTGCGCGCCGATGGAGCGCGTGACCCTGCTGCCCAGCCAGGACGGCAGTCCCAGCGCGGTGGTCATCAAGTCGGCGGGCAAGGAGACCATACTGGACAAACCCTACACCACCGACACCATCAACAGCGGCCGGGTGACCAGCGCCCAGGGCGAGGCCGACGCCGTGCGCCAGAAATACGCCAGTACCCTGACCGCGCTGCCGCAGCGCGCCGCCGTGTTCACGCTGTACTTCGATACCGCCACCGATGTGCTGGTGCCGGAATCGCAGGCGCGCCTGCCCCAGATCAAGGCAGAGCTGTCCTCGCGCCCGGCGCCGGAGATCATCGTTATCGGCCACACTGACACGGTGGACACGCAAGGTTATAACGACGCGCTCTCGCTGAAGCGGGCGGAAACCGTCAAACGCATCCTGATCGAGGCCGGCATTCCCGGCGACCGCATCGTGGCCCAGGGCCGCGGCAAGCGTGAGCTGCTGGTGCAGACCAAGGACCGGGTCGACGAGCCACGCAATCGCCGGGTCGAGATTCGCGTCAGATAATCCGCGTCAGGCAGGGCCGTTCCAGCGTAGCACCAGCAAGGTCAGATCGTCTGAAGGCTCGGCCTTGCCCACGTGCGCGCGCACGTCCTCGCGTACCGCGTGCAGGATGGCCGCTGGCGTTGCGCCAGCGTCGATCCGCGCCAGCAGCTGATCCAGCCGCTCGTTGCCATACAGCTCGCCCGCCTCGTTCATCGCTTCCGTGATGCCGTCGGTGCTCAGGCACAAACAGTCGCCGGGCCGCAGCTGGTAGCGCTGCACCGGGTATTCAAAATCGTCCATCACGCACAAGGGCGGTCCGTCTGCGGGCTGAAGGCGCTCAACCTTGCCATCCCGCCCCACCCGGCGCGGCGCATCATGGCCGGCATTGCACAGCGCCACCGCGCCGCTGGTGACATCCAGAATCCCCGCCACGCTGGTCACAAACAGCATCTCCGGATTCTCGCGCACCAGCTCCACGTTGGCGGCGTTCATGATCGCCGCCATGTCCGCGCCGCCGCGCAGGGCGATCGACTTGGACAGCGCCTTGGCCACTACCATGAACAGGCTGGCCGGCAGGCCTTTGCCGGAGACATCGCCGATCATGAAGTAGGCGCGGTCCTTGTCCAGCATGAAGAAGTCGTACAGATCGCCGCCGACTTCGCGCGCCGGCTCCAGCAGCGCATCCAGCGCAAAACGCCGCTCACCGGGGAAAGCCTGCTCCGGCTTGGGCAGGGTCGCCATCTGGATGCGGTGTGCTGCGTCCAGTTCACCAGCGGTCTTGGCGGCGGCTTCGCGTTCCAGCTGCAAGGCGCGCTCACTGCGCTTGCGCGCGCGCACGGCGGCCGCCTGCATGCTGGCCAGCAGGCTGAAACAGACCACCGCCATGGCGCAGAACACCGTGGCGGCATCGAACAGCAGCCCGGCGCGCTTGAACAGCAAGGCGCCACTGCCAAACACGGCCAGCGACAGCACGGCCGCCAGAGGAGCGGCCACGCGCAAGCCCCGGCGCGGCGCGGCCCAGATCAGCAGCAGGCTGGCGCCGACGAAGCTGCCCACTTCGGCCCAGCGCATCCAGTCGGGGCGCTGCAGGAAGGCGCCGTCCAGGAAGCTTTCGATCAGCTGCGCATGCACGTCCACGCCCGGTGCAAGGTCGCCGCGCACATTGGTCTTGTAGTCCATCAGTCCCAGTCCGGTCTGGGCGATGATGATCACCTTGTCCTGCAGGGCAGCAGGATCGAGGCGGCCATGCATCAGGTCCACAGCGGAGAGATAGCGATCCGGCGCCAGCGCGGAAAAGTTGACCCATACACTTCCGTCGGGCAGGGTCGGCACGTGCAGGTCACCCACCGATACAGTGTGAATGCCGTCCTTGTCGGCCGCCACTTCAATGGAACGGGCGCCGCTGGCCACCCGCAGCAGCTCCATCGACAGCGACGGCACCAGCGTGTCGCGCAGCGCACTCACCAGCGGCGTGCGCCGCACCACGCCCTTTTCCAGCTCCGCCGACAGGAAGCCCTGTCCTTTGGCGGCCGCCTGCAGCATGGGCATGCTGGCCAGCGCCTGCGGAAAAGCCACGACCGGCAGCACCGCCCCATCCGGCACTCGCACCGGCCACGACCTGAGGGAATCGCTGGTGGTGGCGGTGGCAAACTTGAATCCCGCCGCGCCCAGCACGATCGGCGCGCGCCGCATGGCGCTGGCCAGCACCTCGTCATTGGGCGGCAGCCTGGCCAGCTCGTCGCGCAAAGGACCGGGCGGCAGCCGTGTTGCCAGCGCTTCGGGCGAGGTCATGTCCGCTTCCGGGAACAGGATATCCAGCCCGATAGCCAGCGGCTGGTAAGAGGCGATACGTTCGATCAACTCCGCAAACTGCGTGCGCGGCCAGGGCCACTGGCCGTATTCCTTCAGCGAGGCTTCATCAATGGCGATAACCTGCACCGGCCCATGCTCGCGCACGCGCGGCAGCCAGATCTGATAACGGTCGAAGAACGCCAGCCGCAGCGGGCGCAAAGGTCCGTCGCCCGGCATCGCCAGCACCAACGCCAGCAGCGCCATCACGGCAAGTGCCAGCGGTCTGCCCTGTCCGGCGCGCAGCCCGCCCATTCCGTGAGATTGCAGGCGCCGCAACATGGGCGCTTAGACGTCGATTTCCATGCCGTCGTAGGCGGAAACGATGGTCAGCGGCGCCTCGCCCGTGATCTCGGCATAGCGCCGCGTTTCGGCCAGCACCCGGGCGATCTGCGCATCGTCGTAGATAGGCTCATGATGGAACAGGCAAAGCTGGTGCACACCGGCCAGCTGGCACAGCTCGACGCCGACCACATTGCTGGAATGGCCCCAGTCGGCCTTGACCGAGATGGAATCCGCCAGCGAATACATGGCGTCGAAGATCACCAGGTCGGCATCGCGGAAGAAGTCCACGAAGGCCACCCGTTCGGCGGCGTTATCCAGCTTGTGTTCCGAGTCGGTACTGTAGATCATGGTACGGCCGCCATGCTCCAGGCGATAGCCGTATGAGTCGCCCGCATGCAGCTGCAGCTTGGCCGTCACGCGCAGGCCGTTGATCTCGATCGGCACGCCCGGCTCCATGGTGCGGAACTCGATGGTCGCGCCCAGCTGGTCGAAGCGCACCGGGAAGCTGATCGGCTCCTGCTGGCGGCGGAAAGCCGTCTCCAGATCCTTATGGCAGCCGTAAAAGATGATGCGGTTGCCGGGAATGTAGGCAGGCGTGAAGAACGGGAAGCCCATGATGTGGTCCCAATGAAGATGGGACATGAACACATGGTAGGTCTGCGGATTGCCCGGACCGTATTTGGCCAGCTTGGCCCCGCCCAGCGCGCGCACGCCCGAGCCCATATCCAGAATCACGTGCTCTTTGGTGGTGACGGGATCCCACACTTCCACCTCGACGCAACTGGAATTGCCGCCATAAGTGCCGCTGACATCAAAGGGCAGATCCTTGTCGACGTAAGCATTGATCTTGTCCGGCGTATCCAGATCGCGCCCGATCGCGCCTTCCAGCGCCTTGACGATCTTGGCGCGCACCTGCTTGTGGTTCAGGGCCACCGGCAGCGAGCCGCGCGCGCCCCAGATACGGGCTTTCATGCCCCGCTCCCCAGTGCCGCCAGGGCGGAGGGGCGATCAGCAAAGATCTCGAACAGCATGTCGAAGCGGCTGATCTTGAACACCTCCAGCACCAGCGGCGTCAGGCCCGCCAGCGCCATGCGGCCGCCCTGCGCCTTGACCTGCTTGACCGCCACCATCAGGGCGCGCAGGCCGATGCTGCTGATATAGGTCACCTCGGAAAAGTCGATCACCAGTGCCGCGCCATCCTTCACGCAGTCGCGCAGATGGGGGGCCAGGCCCTGCTGAAATTCGTCGGCGTGGGTGTGGTCGATGCGGCCGATGGGAGTGAGCACCGTGGCCGGACCTTCTTGTTTTGCTTGGAGTTCCATGATCTTCTACGCCTGCGGGAAAGCACTATCTGCCAAGTGTACCACCGCCGGGGGCATAAAGTTACTTTTTTACATGTTTTTTATTCATCGTGCAACAGCCGAAAAACTTGAAAAAATCCCCGGCATGTTATTCTGGCAGCCTCACCCTGGAGACACCCTGTGACCACTCTCGATAAATTCTTTAAACTCACCGAACACGGGACCAACGTCCGCACCGAAGTGCTGGCCGGTGTGACCACCTTCCTGACGATGGCCTACATCATCTTCGTCAACCCCGCCATCCTGGGCGATGCGGGCGTACCGAAGGACGCGGTCTTTGTCGCCACCTGTATCGCCGCCGCTCTGGGCACCATCATCATGGGCCTGTACGCCAACTACCCGATCGCCATGGCGCCGGGCATGGGCCTGAATGCCTACTTTGCCTACGCCGTGGTGCTGGGCATGGGCATTCCGTGGCAGTCCGCGCTGGGCGCCGTGTTCATCTCCGGCTGCCTGTTCATCCTGGTGAGCGTGCTGAAGATCCGCGAGCAGATCGTCAACGGCATTCCCCATTCGCTGCGCAGCGCCATCACGGTTGGTATCGGCCTGTTCCTGGCGCTGATCGCCATGAAGGGCGCTGGCATCGTGGTCGCCAATCCGGATACGCTGGTGCGCGCGGGTGACGTGCACAAGCCGGCCGCGGTCATGGCCATCTTTGGCTTCATCCTGATCGTCGCCCTGGATCGCCTGAAGGCACGCGGCGCAATCCTGATCGGCATCGTCGCCGTGACGGTGCTGAGCTTCTTCTTTGGCGGGAATACCTTCCACGGTCTGGTCTCGGCGCCGCCTTCGATTGACGCCACCTTCCTCAAACTGGACATCAAAGGCGCCACCTCGGTGGGTCTGCTGAACGTGGTGCTGGTGTTCTTCCTGGTGGAGCTGTTCGACGCCACCGGCACCATGATGGGCGTGGCGAATCGCGCGGGCCTGCTGGTCGACGGCAAAATGGCGCGCCTGAACAAAGCCCTGCTGGCCGACAGCTGCGCCATCGTGGCCGGTTCCCTGCTGGGCACTTCCAGCACCACCGCTTATATCGAGAGCGCTTCCGGCGTGCAGGCAGGCGGCCGCACCGGCCTGACCGCGATGGTGGTGGCCCTGCTGTTCCTGGCCAGCCTGTTCATCGCGCCGATCGCCGGCGTGGTGCCAGCCTACGCGACCGCACCCGCCCTGCTCTACGTGGCGACGCTGATGCTGCGCGACCTGGTGGAAGTCAACTGGGCCGAAACGACCGAGAGTGTGCCGGCCGCGATCACCGCGCTGGTGATTCCCTTCACCTACTCCATCGCGCACGGCATCGCCTTCGGCTTCATCACCTACGCGGGCCTGAAGCTGGTCACCGGCAAGGTGCGCGAAGTGAAGCCGATTGTCTGGGTGATCGCCGCGATCTTCGTCTTCAAGTACAGCTACCTCAATACCTGATTCAGGCGGCCATCAGCGCAGGCATTTCGCGGATGGCCAGAATCCCCACCACGTTATGCAGCCGCATGCGGCACAGGGTCAGCACATCTTCTTCCTGCGCGCCCAGCCGCATCTGCACCTCCAGCCCGCGCGGCGTTCCCGTCGAACGCAGGCTGCACAGCTCAATATCCAGCCGCCGCACAATCGCCAGCACGCCCTCCAGCGTGCCGATGCCGGCGTCAGGTTCGATACAGAAGCGGTAGGTTTTTTGATGTGGGTTCATGGGATCTACTGTATCCCCCGCCCGCAAAAATAGGCTTCTTTTTATTATCCGGATTTGATCCAAACGTGGATGATTCTTCCTTGATCTATAATTTTGGAAGAATTATCGCCCAAACAGGTCAAATATCATGGATGAATTGGATCGCCGCATCATGCGCGAACTGCGCCGCGACGGGCGCCTCAGCAACGCCAAGCTGGCCGAAAAGGTCGGCCTCTCAACCACCCCGTGCTGGAACCGCGTCCGCGCGCTGGAAGAAGGCGGCGTCATTGAAGGCTATACGGCGCTGTTAAGCCAGACCGCGCTGGGCTATCCCGACACCGTCATCATCGAGGTGACGCTGGACCGGCACGACGACGACATCTTCGAAAAATTCGGCAAGGCCCTGGCTGAGCTGCCGGAGGTGATGGAAGCCTATCTGCTGACGGGCGAGTACGACTACCTGATCAAGGTCGCCGTGGCTGGCACCGCAGGCTACGAAGAATTCCTGCGCAAGAAGCTGTACCGCCTGCCCGGCCTGCGCCACAGCCGCTCGACCTTCGTGCTGCGCTGCCTGAAACGCACGTATTCGGTCGAGCCATAAAAAAAGGACCGGCGGCAGCCGGTCCAAAAAGAGCCCAAGAGGGATTGGGTTTAGAAGTGATATTCGAGGCGCACCAGCGGCGTCTTGGCGGTGGCGCCCGAACCTGCAGGGCCGCCGTCGTTGTTGCCGAACTTGTTCTTCCAGTACTCGTACTCCACGCCGATCTTGAAGGTGTTCTTCGGCGTGCCCATCGTTTCGCTGATGTCGTACATGATCTGCGCGTCGAAGTGCGTTTCCGGCTTGGTGTCGCCGCCGAATTCGTCCTTGCCTTTGCTGCTGATGAAGTTCGCGTAGCCTTCAAACGTCAGCGGAATGCCGACGTTGAAAGGAATCAGCCACGAGTTACTCAGCATGACGTGCGTCTTGTAGGTATAGCGCGGCACCGTGGTCTGCGAGTAGGCGTTGTACGGCGCATTGCTCTCGCGCAGAGCCAGCAGGCTGGTATTGAAGAAGCCCGGTACGTCGAACATCAGCGTGGGACCGGCCACCAGCATGCGCTTCTTTGAGTTGTAGCCCGCGTCGGCCTTGGTGTCCCAGTCGAAGCCCACGGTCAGGCCCACGCCGCGCACCGGGCCGAAGGCGATCGGCGTGCCACTGATCTTGCCGAAGTCCAGCGTATTGCGGTACACGACATAGGTCTCCTGCGAGCCGCTATGCGCGCCTGGTGCGGAAGGATCCTTGTCGTCGGCCAGCAGCATATCCACGTTCAGATAATTGCTGCCGTACTTGTAGCCGCTGGCGTGGGTCAGGCTGAAGATGCTCTTGCTGATGTCGTTCGACTCGTAAGGCTCGGCGAACTTCTGGCCGTAGCGGTAGCCCAGCGAAGTGTCGCTCCACTCGGCCGCCTGCGCCATGCCGCATACGCCCAGTACCGCGCACAAGATAGGAAGGTGTCTCTTGATCGTCATTTTTATATTCCGGTTAGTCTGTTCCGGTCTGCCTTAGCCTGCGCCGAGGTAGACGAATTTGAAGGTGAACACGCACGCAATGGCCCAGATCACCGGACGCACTTCGCGCACACGGCCCGTCAGCAGCTTCAGCAACGCATAGGAGATGAAGCCGAATGCCACGCCGAGAGCAATCGAATAGGTGAACGGCATGGTCAGCGCCGCGATGGCGGCAGGGACGCTTTCGGTGGTGTCGCTCCAGTCGATTTCGACCAGTTCGCGCAGCATCAGGCAGGCCAC
>Ga0213872_10000297_pt1 | contig 42379 bp, 50 predicted proteins | sample VelepicomBERX_R2_FD_160071 | JGI IMG/M metagenome (GOLD analysis project Ga0213872, IMG submission 160071) | Rhizosphere microbial communities from Vellozia epidendroides in rupestrian grasslands, the National Park of Serra do Cipo, Brazil - RX_R2 | ecosystem: Host-associated > Plants > Roots >... | reverse complement strand
TAAAATTTATTGGGACAAAAAGGGAACACAAGGTTGACTATAAGACCTCATTTCTGTACCCTTTTTGCGCCTAGAGTAGAGAGAAGGTGGGCCCGGGGCCTCCCGCCCACCTTAGGCATTGGTCGCCGGGATGTTATGGCGCGGTCCGCGTACCGCGCTTTTCATTCCGGCTCCGATGATGCCCTGACCACACCGGTTAGGCAATCCTTTTGGGACGGTCCTGTTCAGGTGATGTGTGAAGTTACCCTTTTCCCTCCCTACCCCCGCCATTAACCTTCCGGCTTTTTTGTCTTTTGTGAAACGGCGCCCATGGATGGCGGCTGTTTTACTGGTCCTCGCCCTACCCTTTCTGTGGTGGACGTTATGGCAAATCGCAGCGGCACAATATCGTGGCCAGATCGACAGATGGATAGAAGAAGGACGGGCCAATGGCTATGTCATCAGCTATGACAACCGCCAGCAGTTCGGTTTTCCCTTGCGCATAACCTTGCGTTATACCGGCCTGCATTGGCGCAATGCGGACGGCATCACTTTTGAAGCGGGTGATATCGACATTGCCGCGCTGCCATGGCGCACCCGCGACTTTACCGCCAAGTTCAAGCAACGCGCGACCCTGTCCGCCCCCTTTGGCAGCGGCGAGGACGCTCTTTTGTTATCTGCTGAGCGCGGCGAAGCCCACGTTTCGGTAACTGCGGATGGCAAGTGGCTGGTCAGCTCGATTGACGTTAACGCTGCCAAGGTAGGCCATGCCCCCGACAACCTGGTCGAAGCTGGCGCTTTAACAGCCACGGCAACGCGACCGATTGAAGACCCTCACGACCATCACGAGGCTGGACTAATTGTCTCAGCGGCAGCGTCCAATATCTTCTTGCCTCCGGCCCTGAACCTGCCCTTTGGCAATCGTATGGCCAAAATCAACATAGACCTACGCATAATGGGCGCCGTCCCGGATTTCCGCCGCCATGCTTCGGTCGATGCATGGAATAAAAACAGCGGCATCGTCGAATTCGACCGTTTACGCGTTGAATGGGGTACCCTCGTCATGAGCCTGAAGGGTACGCTAGGCTTTGATGATGATTTGCAGCCCGAAGGCGCTTTCTCCGGTGCTGTCGCCAATCATGACAAAGTTCTGATGGCCCTGATGAGCGGCGGCTACATTCCTGCACGACAGGAAGACATGCTGCACTCTGCCATGCAGCTCTTCGCGCGGCCAATGAAGCAGGACGGTATAGACGGCATTGAAATGCCGATTACAGTGCAACTAGGCGGCCTGTTCCTGGGACCTGTGAAAATTTATAGCTTCAGCGAAATTGTATGGCCTGCCGATAACGGCACACCTTGATTTTATTCGGCAATTCAAATGTCCGATGCAACTATTTCCCGGCCACCCTTTGTGATAGATTCACGCCAATGTGAACGGAGGCAACCATGGAACAGCTGTTACTGATACCGTTCCTGCAATCCATGTGGGTTGTCGCCCTCTATGCTGGTGCCGTCGCGGCGGGTGTCGTTATCGATGATATTGCCGTGCTCGGCGACATCCTTCTGCAAATCAAAGACAAGACCAAAAACGATCAGTCCCGCAATAACCGTCTGGAAGACAATGTGCACCCGCGCGTCAGTATTGCAATGTTATGGCGACGTTTTTTCATCAGCGTCGGGATCGCCTTACTGCTGGGTATGGGGGCCATAGTGTCCCCCGTCTTTGCGCCGGTGATTATCGGCACGTTGAGCCTGAGCGCAGGCCTGTATTTCGCCAATGCCAGCATCAATGAAATCGGACAGAGTATTAAGGAATATCGCCGCCTGATGCGGCAACACCAACCCTTGGCGCGCATGGGGTTACATCTGATCGGCCTCATTCCCGGCAAGCGGTGTTTGGTGCGCCAACTGGCGCGAAAGGTGCATTTACACTCAAGCGTCGAACCACCTTGCAAGGATTCCGACGAAGACATTGTGCATGCCATCGAAAAGGAAAGCGCGCGCAAAGATTGGGGCCTGACCTTTCAGTCGGCACTGGTTGTTTCAGCACTGGTGCTCGACCACCCCGCCTTTGTAGGCATCATTTCGCACGCATCCGCCATGGGCTTTGCCGGCACTTTTATGGTCATGCTGCTGCCACTCGCGGCGGCCAGCTTTGTGACCTGGACGCTGGCTACCATTGGCGTTCTGGGCATTATCAAAACCGACAATGTCGGCGGCTGGTTCAACGAAATTGGCGACTCGCTGAGCAAGCGCTTTCCTTTCCTGCAGCCCCTGATGCAACGCCTGGCCTTTATTAAACGCTGGATGGAACAAAGCTCTGTCATTAGGGCTGCAGAAAAAGCCATCAAGCATCTGGGTCGCAACCTTGGCTATTACCTCTGGCCGATTAGCATCAGCCTGCTTTCGTTTGTTTCGGGCGAACTCATCACGCATGGCTGGCATCACCTGCTGGCCTCCACACCGCAGATGGTACAGGCCATGCCTGCCCTTGCCCCTGTTGTGGGACCATTGACCCGCGCGGCACAGACACTTGCGCATCTCACACACTTCACACATACGGCTGCGTTTGCCAGCCCTGCCCTGGTCATGCTGGCCCATCTTCTATCTGTGCTGCTGGCGCACCCGATTGTTGTCGGTCTTGCCCTCGGGCTCATCGTCAAAGCGGGGATGACGCTGGTCAAGAAGGTTGTTCAAAAACCGCAGCCGGTTAGCACAGGCACAACGCAGACGACACAGCAAAAGCAAGTACAGGCAACAGCCCCTCAGCCCGTCAAAGTTACACCCCCAGCAACTGTGGAAGCTCCGCCCATAACAACGCCCGTGGCGCGTGCCGCGATAGCGGCAGCGCCAGCAGCAACTGCAAGCGCAACAGGTGCGCCCGTTATCACATCTGACGATGAGCGCGAACAGGCAGTGGCAGCCGATGAGCAATCCCGCAAGGATGAAGATGAAGCCAAGGCTATTTCAGCGCGTGAGGCGTTAGATCTGGCATGGGCTGAATTGTGGCATGATTTGTTCGGGTCGCATGAACACCCCGTTCGCCATGACCCGCATAGCGAACTCGCCACAAACGTTGACCCTAATGATTAATTAGCTGCGGCGCGCTTTAACGGGTGCCGGGTAACCGCCCAACGGAGCCATATGCTGTAGCCGACTACCCAGCATAGCGCGAATGCGCGACAAACGTGTGTCGTTGCGGCCAATATAGCCTTCGGTTTCGACCAGATACGAAGTCGGCGCAGAACCGCTGCGTCCTGCAACGCTGACCAACAACTGCCGGACCTTATATCCGGCCTTGGACAGCAGACGGCGCATTTCTGCTTCCGGCACATGCACACATTGCAGGACAAGATAGCTGAAATCATCGCCGGTCAGTTCAGGGTACAACCGACCAACCGCCAACCCCATAGGCAGGCTGTTACGTACATTGCTGCGCCCGGCCTTCAAGTTTTCAAACGGCAGACTGGCAAAAACTGTCGTGACGTTCTTTTTGTCGTTCGCCAGCAGCGACCACCAGATATCTTTTTCTCCGGCAACCGGTGGCGGCACAACAGCCACATGAATTTTGTTAGCCTGCACGGCCTTAATTGCCGCTGCGGCAGAGCTCATTTCCACAAGCGTTGTGAAAGAGCCAAAGAAATCGCGCGACAGGTCCCACAGGTCCGGTCCTTTTGCAGGAGCATAGACGCCGATTTTCAAGGCACCTTCTTGCAGGGTAAAGGCGCTCATCATCTCGCGCCACATATTGACAACCAACCCTTCAGGAATTTTCCCCTGCGGACGCGACAGCAGCGCGCGCAAAATCTGCGCCTCACGCCCCGGACGTATGGAAAGTGTCTGTTTGTTTTTTAGTTTACGGATTTGCTCCTGAACATCTGCACGTTCACGCAACAGGTCATGAAGAACGCCATCAATGCGATCTACTTGCGCACGAAGGTCCGCCAAAGCCTGCTTATCGGGATTAACGGCAACATTCTTTAACGACATTTGGCCTGCCTTTTCCGTGTTAGGCCGTCAGGATAGGCCAAAAAACGAAAAATTCCAAGCCCAGATGAGCGAATCAGGCCCGAACCTGATCTATAAAGTGCTCGATTTCATGGCCAAGTTCGCTCGATTGCCCCGCAAACCGCTCTGACGCTTCCTGAACCTGTTCTGCGTTGCTGTTAATATCTGCTGCCAGCCGGCCTATTTCGTCGGCGCTGGTGGTAACTCCTTGCACCCTGTTGGAAACAATCTGGACACTGCGCACGATCTCCTGCGTCGCTGCCCCCTGCTGCCTGACCGCCTCGGCAACGGCTGTCGTGCCCGTTTCAATCTGGTCGATTGTGTGCCGGATCGAACTGATTGAATTAACGGTATCGGTCACACTCATCTGAATATGCCCGATCTGCGATGAAATCTCTTCTGTGGCGCGTGCCGTCTGCCCGGCCAGACTTTTGACCTCACTCGCAACAACGCTGAACCCCTTGCCCGCTTCACCGGCGCGCGCGGCCTCGATCGTGGCGTTTAATGCAAGCAGGTTGATCTGCTCTGCAATCTCCTCAATCAGGTTCACAATCTCGCCGATCTTGGACGCCGACGACATCAGCTCCTGCACGGTACCATCGGCCAGTTGCGCCTGCGTCTGCGCCTCTGTCGATATGCGGGTGGATTGTTCAACCTGATCTTCGATAGAGTTGATAGACGCGGAAAGCTCTTCCACGGCGACGGCAATCGACTCCACGTTGCGCGAAGCCTCAGCAATCGCCTGAACGACGTCTTGGATTTTTGTATCGGACGCGACCGCAGTTCCCACCATCGTGCTGGCCGCAGCACGCATAACCTCGGCAGCGCGCAAAACGGATTTGATCATTTCACTTGTTTTGTCATTAAACTGCGCAACACCATCTTCCAAAGCGGCCTTGCGCGCTGCGTCCACCTGCGCCTGCCGCTCGATACGGCGCGCCTGCTCCTCCGCTTGCTGTATATGCATCACAATGGCGCTTTGCATTTCAGATAGTGCCTTCATCAACACTGCCGTCTCGCTCTTACCACGCGATGCGATAACATTGTCCAGCTTGCCATTCGCTATGGACCGCGCAATGACAACCGACTTCCGCAACGGCGGAATAACTGATGCGATAAGGAGAATGGCGATAATAATGCCAACGACCAGAACCGCCACGCCCGCGAACAAGAGTGTGCGTGTGCTGCGTTGCCCGGATTCATCCAGTGCTTTTGATCCCGCCGCCACAATGTCATCGACATGGTCACGATAATTAGATGCATCATTGGCAAAACGTTCGGATAATTTCGCGAGTCCCTTATCGATATCCTGCATCGCCGCTTCATCTACCGTTTCGGGATGATCGTGTAGAGCAGCAACCTTGCCACGCACATCTTTACCGATATTTTTCGCTTTTTCGGATATGCTGCGCTCGATAGCCACGTCCGCATCATCCATCAATTTTTCCAGATTTGCCGTTGCTTCGTCACCCATCACGCCCTTGGCGTCATGCATGTGTGCGTTCTGAAACTTGAGCCAGTCTATTTGGCATTTTCTGGCAAAATTCACACCCATGAAAGCATTGTCATAGATATTCTTCGCAAGCCCGCTCAGTTCATCCTGACTTGCCTTGGCGCTGAGCGCCAGCTCGGACAACTCCGACCGCGCAAACTGTCCTACACCGAATGCACACAACAACAGTAACAGACAAGCAGTGATAATACGTGACGCAACCGACATAGTCTGTCTCTCTCATGAATCCAAGGAGGGCAGTCTTACAAACCTGCGCGGTTTTTCCAAGCGATTCTTAGCTATTCCTCATGTTGTGCAGGGCGGGATGCGGCGACAGGGGCACAGGCAGCGGAAATACAAGCCTGCCGTGCAGTTGTTGCGACTTAGTCTTAATAGGCGCGTAGAGTTGTTTACCTGCCTCAACCATAACTAGACCTCCAAAGCCGGGAAAAAATCTCTCCCCATACTTTTCAAGTTTCTCACCCAACGCCAAACCAATCGCGGCTTTGATCGGCGGCATATAAAGCGCATGCCACCACCGTTCGGACAGAAATCCTGCATCGGACAAAGCCGTCTTGATTTGCCGTAAAGAATAAGGTTGCCCCGTACCAAAAGGTGTCTTGTCACTGTGCGCCCACAGACCGCGCCTGTTCGGTACGATAGCCAAAAAGCGCCCCTGCGGTTTTAAAATACGCCAAGCCTCACGCAACACATCATGCGGTTCTGCAGCGCCTTCCAAACCATGCATCATAATCACGCGATCAACACATTCATCCGGCAATGGAAGATCATTGAGCTCTGTGAGACATGAAATGTTTGGCCCTTCACGCGGCCAATAAACAACCCCCTGCTCGGATGGCATCATGGCCATAAAGGAGAGGGTTGGCCTGAATAAAGGCCTCAGCACTGGCACACCATAACCAAGGACGGCGATTTTTTCGCACTGCAAGTGGGGCCATATCTGGCCAATCCGATTACTGAGGATGCGCCGAACAGCCTGACCGGTTGTGGTATCGTAGAATTCGCGCATTTCGACGATATCAGTGTACATAAACGTCCCCGGCTAGGTTCTAAAACTATGCAGAATGTCTCTTAACCACCTATTAACACGACTCTCGCATCGTTGGGATATGAGCTTCCAGATACATCTGCTACCTGCGTTTGCTGATAATTATATCCCCCTGATCGCTGATCTCGATTTGGGGTTGGCTATGGTCGTTGACCCCGGCGATGCCGCCGTTGTGGACCGTACCTTGAAAGAACACAATCTTTCGTTGACGCTGATCCTCAACACACACCATCACAATGACCATATAGGCGGTAACCAGAAACTGGCGCACGACTATGGCGCACCCATCATTGCCCCAACGCAGGAACGGGGTCGTATCAAAGACATCACGCGCGGCGTAGTGCAGGGCGACACTGTTACCTTTTCAACGCTGCGTGGCGACGTCATAGAAACGCATGGCCATACATCCGGGCACATCTCATACTACTTTCCAGCACTAAAGGCCCTGTTCTGTGGTGACACACTGTTTTCGCTGGGCTGCGGACGTCTGTTCGAAGGTACGGCGCCGCAAATGTGGGAGTCACTGAAGCGGTTACGCAGCCTGCCTGACGACACGCAAGTTTACTGCGCCCATGAATATACGTTGGCGAACGCGAAATTCGCGACCGCCGTTGACCCGGATAATCAGGCCTTGAAAGACCGCGTTGCAGAGGCCAAAGCCCTGCGCAAAAATAACACCCCCACTATTCCGACTTTAATGGGGGTAGAAAAAGCCACGAACCCATTCCTGCGCGCCGACGATCCCACTTTTGCAAAACGACTGAACAAAATGGGCCTGGCGGCAACGGGCACGGATGCCGCCGCCGTATTCGGCGGGCTTCGCGCTGCAAAAGACCGCTTCAAGGCCGCGTGAGTATTTACCCTATTCAAACCATGTGATTCATGCGCTAGCCTGTACACATGCAATCCCCTGCCCCCCTATTGAACGTCGAACAACTGACCATGCGCTTTGGCGGCCTGACCGCCGTTGACGGCGTTTCAATGCAAGCGCATGAAAAACAGGTAACCGCCATCATCGGGCCAAACGGCGCAGGAAAGACGACCCTGTTCAACTGCCTGACCGGCTTTTACCAACCGACAGAAGGGCAAATTACCCTGACGCGTAACGGTCATACTGTCGCTCTCGCGGGATTGCCTGCGCACATCATCAACCGGCACGGCATCGCGCGCACCTTTCAGAATATCCGTCTGTTCGGTAACATGACCGCACTGGAAAATTTGCTGGTCGCGCAAAACAACAAACTGATGCCAGCTTCGGGCTATAGTTTTGGCGGCCTTCTGCACTTCCCGGGTTATGTCCGCGCAGAAAAGGCGGCGATTGAGAAAGCCCGCTATTGGCTCGACCAGATGCGCCTTCTCAAGGCCGCCGACAGGCCAGCCGGAGAGTTACCCTATGGCATGCAGCGCCGCCTAGAAATTGCGCGCGCGCTTTGCACAGATCCTTGCCTTCTGTGCCTTGATGAACCTGCCGCCGGGTTAAATTCAGGCGAGGCGATCCGATTACGGCAGGCACTGGCCGCCATCCGCGAGGAACACAAAATCGGCGTTCTGCTTATTGAACACAATATGAGCGTGGTTATGGAAATTTCGGATCAGGTATATGTGCTGGATTACGGCAAGCGCATTGCCACCGGATCGCCCGCCGAAGTGCGGCATAACCCTGCGGTTATTCGCGCTTATCTGGGCGAAGAAGAAACCGGAGAAGCGGTCGCCTGATGCTTACCATTACCAACCTGTCCACGCACTATGGCGCCATTCAGGCGCTGGAAAACGTCAGCCTGAACGTAGGCAAAGGGGAAATTGTAACCCTGATCGGCGCAAACGGCGCGGGCAAGACAACATTAATGATGACGCTGTGCGGCACACCACGCGCCAGCACAGGCGCGATAACACTAGAAGGCGAAGACATCACAGCCCTGCCGACGGAAGAGATTATACGCCGCGGCATAGCCCTGGCCCCCGAAGGGCGGCGCATTTTCCCACGCTTGAGCATTCTGGAAAATCTGCAGATCGGCGCGTCGCATTGCGACAAGAAATATTTCGCCAGCGATCTGGAGAAAATTACTACTCTGTTCCCGCGCTTGAAAGAAAGAATGACGCAACAAGGCGGCACGCTTTCCGGCGGTGAACAACAAATGCTGGCGATCGGCCGCGCGTTGATGAGCCGCCCGAAGCTGTTGCTACTGGACGAACCCTCACTGGGCCTTGCGCCGTTGGTCGTCAAAAGCATCTTCACAACCTTGCGCGATATCAGTGCCACTGAAAAATTGACGCTTTTCCTTGTCGAACAGAACGCCCACATTGCCTTGCGCTTTGCCAATCGCGGCTATGTGCTCGTCAATGGCCGCATCACCCTGTCCGGCACAGGAACAGAATTACTAAACAACCCCGAAGTACGCAGCGCCTATCTAGAAGGCGAAACCGCTGCCTGAGGAACATCTGTCTTGACTAAAAAAATCTATATTGTTGCCCTGACCACCCTCCTGCTATGGCCCGGTTTTGCCAAAGCCGATATTACAGTCGCCATGATCGCGCCACTGACCGGCAAATATGCGGTGATGGGCGAACAGATCCAACGCGGCGCCAGGCAAGCCGTTGCGGCATTAAACGCCGCAGGCGGCATACATGGTCAAAAACTGGCCCTACGCGAATTTGACGATGCCTGCGACCCGAAGCAGGCCGTTGCCGCCGCAAATGACATCGCCAGTGCCGGCATCAAATTTGTTATCGGCCATTATTGTTCAGGCAGCGCGATACCGGCTTCGAAAGTCTATATGGATGAAAACATCCTGCTGATATCGCCCGCCGCGACAAACCCGCAACTGACGGACGAAGGCAAGGATGTGATCTTCCGCATCTGTGGCCGTGACGATACGCAAGGCGCCATCGTGGGACAATATATCGTGTCGCACATGAAGGGCAAAAAGATTGCGATTGCAGAGGATCAATCCGCCTATGGTCGCGGGTTAGCGGACGAAGTGCAAAAAACACTCCATAAGGCAGGCCTGCACGAAACCCTTTATGAGGTCTATACACCCAGCGAACGCGATTACTCACCACTGGTCACCAAGCTGAAACAAGCGGGCATCGACGTTTTGTTTATCGGCGGGTATCACACGGAAACGGGGTTAATCGCACGCCAATTGAAAGAACAAGGTGCAAAAATACAGATTATGGGCGGCGACTCCCTCGTGACTGAAGAGCTGTGGTCTATCGCCGGACCTGCTGCCGAAGGTATTTTGATGACCTTCGGCCCTGACCTGCGCAACCGCCCCGAAGCTAAAGATATTGTGGCCACCATGCGCAAATCAGGCTTTGAACCGGAAGGTTATACGCTAAACAGTTTTGCGGCCGTGCAAGCCTTGGCATCGGCCCTGCAAACCGCGGGCAAGCCTGAGCCATCAGCCGTTGCGGCCGCATTACGTGCCAATAAAGTATCAACGCTACTTGGCCCCGTTCAGTTCGACGCAAAGGGTGACGTAGTGGGCCCCACCTATGTTCTGTATCGCTGGCACGACGGCCATTACATCGAAGCGGGAGAATAACCATGAAGCTACGCCTTAGCCTTGCACTGCTCCCCGCCCTCCTGCTGTGCCAACCGGCCCATGCCGATATCACGATCGCGGCTGTCGGGCCGTTGACTGGGCAAGACGCCTCCACGGGTGAGCAAATGCGTTATGGCGCAGAGGCTGCCGTGGCTGACATTAACGCCAATGGCGGCGTTCTGGGTCAGAAGCTGCGCCTAATCGAACGCGATGATGTCTGCGACCCCAAACAATCGGTTGCTGTTGCCAATGAACTCAGCGGCCTTGGTGTCTTCGCCGTGGTTGGGCCGATGTGTTCGGGTTCCGCCATTCCTGCTTCGCGCACTTATAACGAGGAAGGGATTCTGATGATCTCCCCCTCGGCAACCAGCCCGACCCTGACCCAGCAAGGGTTTGACAACGTCTTCCGCACCTGTGCCCAGGATGAAATACAGGGTAAAATCGTTGCTGACTTTATCGTCAAAAAGTTTGCAGGCAAACATATTGCCGTGATTGATGACAAGACTGCCTATGGCCGCGGATTGGCAGATGTCGTGCGCACCGAACTGAAGAAACAGGGCGTAACCATCAAAATGGATGACTCTGTATCTCGCGGCGAACGCGATTATTCATCGCTTGTTTCAAAACTGAAAGAAAAAGACATCGATGCGCTTTTCTACGGCGGCTATCACACCGAAGCCGGGTTGATCGTACGCCAGATGCGCGATCAAGCCTTGACGACAGTCTTTATCAGTGACGACGATCTGACGACGCGTGAATTCTGGTCCGTGACAGGCAATGCCGGCGAAGGCACGTTTATGAGCTTTAACGCCGACCCACGCGCACGCCCCGAAGCGGCAGAGGCGGTTGCCAAACTACGCGCCAAGGGCTTTAACCCCGAAGGCAATACATTGTACACCTATGCGGCGGTACAGGTCATGGTCGAGGCGATCCGCCGCGCCAATACAACGCAACTGACAAAAGTTATTGCAGCCTTGCGCGAAGGCAGCTATCCAACTGTTATCGGGCCTTTATCTTTCGACAGCAAAGGCGATATCACACGGCTCGATTACATTATTTATCGCTGGAGCAACGGCGACTATACGCCGTACGAGGAGTAGTCTTTTCCCATGTCCATCCGTTCCCTGTATAATTGGGCCCTGCGTCAGGCCGAGCAAAGCTATGCCCCATGGTTGTTGTTTACGCTGGCGATGATCGAACCCTGCCTGCTACCGATCCCGCCCGACACGCTCCTTATTCCCATGTCGATTGCACGACGCGACAAGGCTATTCACTTTGCGACCATTTGTACCGTGGGCTCGGTCATCGGCGGTCTGCTGGGTTACGGCATTGGCGCGCTCGCCATGGCAACCATAGGGCAATGGATTGTTGACACTTATCATCTACAGGCTGCATTTGAGATGTTCCGCAACGGCTTCCAGAAATGGGGGGCATGGATCATTCTGGCCAAGGGTTTTACGCCCCTACCCTTTATTCTGGTTGCGGTCGCGAGTGGCCTGACGCATCTGGCGCTGCCTGTCTTTGTACTGTCCGCAACAGTGACACGCGGCGCGCGCTTCTTTTTAGAAGCGTTCCTCATCCGCAAATTCGGCGCGCCGATACAGCTCTTTATCGAGAAGTATCTGACCCTGATCGCCTTGGGTGTTTTGGCGATTATCGTGGCTGGATTTTATATTGTTTTGCATCACTGAGCGCACGCGATTAATCAGCGCGAGGCCACGGCCCTTTCAGGGAATTAACGTGGCCCATTTTGCGCCCGTCGCGAACGTCACGTTTGCCGTATAAATGAAGGCAGGCTGAACGGTCTGACAGATATTGCTGCCATTGCAGCGCATCGTTACCGATCAGGTTCTTCATGACGGCGGCGCTATGCGGCTCCGTGCTACCCAGTGGCAATCCGCAAACCGCACGCACCAACTGTTCAAACTGGCTGACGGCACAGGCATCCATAGTCCAGTGCCCACTATTATGTGGTCGCGGCGCGATTTCGTTCAGAAGGACACTTTGCCCCTCTCCATTCGGTTCACGCAACACAAACAGTTCAACCGCCAGCAACCCAATTACACCCAGCTGCGCCGCCATATGGCGTGCTGTCGCAACCGCTTCGGCGCTGATCTCTGCATCAATGGCGGCTGGCGCGTGTGTTTCGTCTAAAATCTGGTTCTTATGCCGGTTTTCGACGACCGGGTAAGCCGCCATATCACCCTGCGCATTACGCGCAACGATCACGGAAACTTCGCAAGCAAAATCCACACGCGCTTCCAATATGCCCAGCGGGTTGCCGAATTCGGCCCATGCCTGCTCGGCGTCCATGTCCGGCGTTATTTTGATCTGACCCTTGCCGTCATAACCCATGCGCGTTGTTTTCAGGAACGCGGGGGCCGGGATTTTCTTTAGCGCCTCTGCCAATTCGGCGGCGGACTGAACGATTTTATAGCGCGTTGTCCCGATACCGACAGACCGCGCGAAATCTTTTTCCTTCTGCCTGTCCTGCGCGATAGCCATCACAGAGGCGCCGGGGTGCAAAGGCGCGTATTTGGCTACAGTTTCAAGTGCAACCGCAGGAACATTTTCCCATTCCAGCGTCACGACATCGACGGATTGAGCAAATTGGCGCAAGGCATCGACGTCATCAAATTGCGCAAGCGTACGATGCGCGGTCACATCCAATGCGGGTTCGTCTGCGGCTGAGCAAAAAATATGTGTTTTATAGCCAAGCTGCGCGGCGGCAAGCGCCGTCATACGCCCCAACTGTCCGCCACCCAAAATGCCGATTGTCGCGCCGGGTGTTATGATTTTCGCCTGCGCCATTGCTTACCGCTTGCGCTTGCCGGATGATTTTGGTGCAGTTGTTGCAACAGGACGGGCGGCAACGGCCGCGGTTTGTGCCATGCGGTACAGTTGCAACTGGTCCGACAGATCCTTGTTACCCAATCCCAAAATGGCAGCGGCCAGCAAGCCGGCATTCTTTGCCCCCGCTTCACCAATCGCCAACGTACCGACCGGTATGCCCGCAGGCATTTGCGCGATGGACAACAGGCTGTCCAGGCCATCCATCGTACGACTGACAACCGGCACGCCCAGTACAGGCAGATGCGTCAGAGATGCCATCATACCCGGCAGATGCGCAGCCCCACCTGCGCCAGCGATTACGACTTTCAACCCGCGACCTGCCGCCTTCTGCGCATAGTCATACATACGCTTTGGCGTGCGGTGCGCCGACACAATGGCCGTTTCATAAGTAATGCCAAAAGCGTCCAGTGTCTTCGCGGCATGCTCCATCGTCGCCCAATCCGATTGGCTGCCCATGATGATGCCAACCACCGGTTTATTCGCTTTAGTTCTCGATTGTGTTTTGGCCATGGCCCGACTCGCAAAGGGATGAAAAGGACGCTCACGTCATAACGCGTTTTTGCCATCCTGCACAGGGCGATGTTACCCTACCTGATGCAGCCGAACAGCATAGCGCAACGCGCATTCCAGACTGCCGGGGTCAGCAATACCCTGCCCTGCAATATCAAAGGCCGTGCCATGGTCGGGACTGGTACGCACAAAGGGCAATCCAAGAGTGATATTTACCCCCTGTTCAACCCCCATATATTTAACGGGGATAAGCCCCTGATCGTGATATTGCGCCACCACGACATCGAACGCGCCTTTTCTGGCGCGCATAAAGACGGTATCCCCCGGCCATGGACCTGTCACATCTATTCCCCCGGCCCGCGCGGCTTCTATTGCCGGGATAATATGCTTGCGCTCTTCATCACCGAACAAACCGCCTTCCCCCGCATGCGGGTTTAATCCGGCAACGGCGATGCGTGGGTTTCCGATCCCCAAGGCCTCGGCGCCGCTATGCGCCAGCCGGATAGCCCGCATTTGCGCGTCGTAATCCGCACGTTCCGGCACTTCATGCAGCGCGCAATGGGTGGTGACCAGCACAACGCGCAATTCTTCATTGGCCAACATCATGGCTACGTCCTTGCGGCCCCCATGCTCGGCCAGTATTTCTGTATGCCCGGGATAGTTTAGTCCTGCGGCGGCTAACGCCTCCTTATGCAAGGGAGCCGTGACGATACCACCGACCTGACCGGCGCGTGCCAGCTTGATGGCCGCGATAATCGCGTCATAGGCGGCACGGCCACATTCTGCGGAAACTTGTCCCATTTGCGGCAGGACATCCATGCACGATACGGCCAGTACATTCAGCACATCACCGCCCCAACGCGCTTCACTCAGCGCACCAATCACATGCAGTTTGTCTTTGGCCCCCAATACCTCAAACGCGCGCTGCATCGCCAGCGCGTCGCCCACCACACACCATGGCACCTGTGCCGTTTGTCGCAGAAACATCTTGGCAATAATCTCCGGCCCTATACCGGCAGGGTCGCCCATCGTAACGGCAAAGGGTACGGTGGTTGAGATGTTCATGCCTTTATTTCCAGTGCTATGGGGCTTGGGATACAATGAAAAGGTAGCAATGCGGCGTTATTTTTAACGCGTTATTGAGGATATTGATAGAATGTAATGCAGAAACAACCAGAGTATCCTATGTCACAGGCCCTTAATGAGATCCTCGCCAGAGCCAGCTTGAGCGTTGAGGAAAGGCAAGCCCTGACGCAGTTGCAGAAGGAATTGCGCGAATCCCGCACGCAGGCGCGTGAGCTGGAACATCGCATTACCGAACTGGAATCCCGACTGGACGAAGAAGCGCATCCCGTCCTGACCCGCCCCGAATTCAACCGCGAAGTAGCGCGCATGCTGGCCTGCGACGAGCGTTATGGCGGCGTGTCGAGTGTTTTGTATTTCGATATCGAAAATCTGGAGACACTAGAGCACGCCCACGGCAAAGCCGGCCTTGACCAGATTATACGCCAATTAACCAAAACGCTGGCACACCATGTACGTGGCAGCGATATCATCGGCCGCCTGGCTGCCGACGAATTCGGCATATTGCTTACCCGATGCAACAACGCGGACGCATGGAAGAAGGCGCAGGCCTTAACATCATCTCTGGTCGCTCATGTGATCGAGCTCAACGGCACACCTATCAAACTGGATATATGTTACGGTGCCTATACTTTTGAAGGGCAGACGGATATTCACGAGGGCATCAAAGAAGCCGCGCAGAATATTATGCGTTGTGGCGGTTAATGAACCTGTTCAGGCGATGATGTCAGGGAGTAGGCAGCTTTCCAGCTGCATGATTTCGTCGCGGATCTGCAACTTGCGCTTTTTCAGGCGCTGAATTTGAATCATGTCAGGCAGGCTGCGTTGTTCCAACGCGCTGATCGCGTCATCCAGATCGCGATGTTCAGCCTTCAATTGCGCTAGGCGCTCCATCAACTGTTCTTGCTGATTCATGACCCAAAACTCGTTATCAAAGGGGGTGCTTTTACCAGAAATTGGGGTTTTACGCTACTGTTCTCTGCCGATCACGTACGTGCGTATAACAAAACGCGCATCAGCGGATATTTTATTGCTTTTTTTATCGCATCCTTCCGCAGTCGAAGCGTTCAAACGCGATAGACGACTTCTAGAAACGATTACTTAAAATCAATTTAACAACATCATGTTCTCAATAGACAAAACACGATTGCCAACAGATTAATTTACAGTAAACGAAACAATATAACGGGCCGACCCCATGTAAAAATCGTCAAATTGTGTTATGATTATCTCACAAAGCGACGAAAACCCCAACAAGATAGGGAGAACAGCATGGCTCTTGCTCAACGTCTGGACAGTCTGGTGAAACGTCACGCCGATGTAGATTTAAGAATTCTGGCGGAAACATCCCGCCCACTACCGGATACGGCCATTCTACATCAGCTAAAGAAGCAGAAATTAAGCCTGAAAGACGGCATTAATTTCCTGATGAGCGAGATCGGGCAGACCGCCTGATACGGGCCTCTGGGGGGCCCAAAAAAGAAAAGGCCCGGCAAAAAGCCGGGCCTTTTTACTGCGTAAATCCCAACAACAATCCTAGATCGACGTCTTGGAAATATCCTGATAAGCGGCAACCACCTTATCCCTGATCGCAACAACTTCCTGCAAAACCAATTCAGCATTACTGATAGCCGTCACAACACTGGCCAGATCTGCCTTGCCGTTTGCAGCGGCAGAGGCAGCCTTTTCGCCTTCCTTTAACGTATCGACTGTATTGCCCGCAAAATTCTTCAACACGTCACCAAAGCTCGCGCCCCCGGCGGTATCGCCGGTCGAAGCGGCATTCTCTCCAACCTTGCCGCTTTGGCGATAGGCTGCGAGGGCGTCTGCAACATTCATGACCATAGCTTTCCCCCTACCCCTTATTGAATTAAGCTGATTGTACGCAAGGCCATGCCGCGCGCCGCATCAATGGCGTTCAGATTAGCCTGATAAGCATGGCCCGCATCGCTCATATCCATCATTTCAATCAGCGGATTGACGTTTGATTTCAGCACATAACCTTGCTTATCCGCCGCCGGATTAGCCGGATCATATTCGCGGATGAACTGGGTTTGTTCGGTCTGGACACCTGCGACCTTGACCTTATAGGCACCGATCGCATTGTCGAATTCATTCTTGAACGTAATCACCTGCCGCTGATAGGGCGTTGATCCCGCTGACGCAGCTGTGTTGTTGGCGTTCGCGATGTTCTGCGCAATAACCTTCATGCGCTGGTTTTGCGCATTCAGTGCCGACGCGGACACCGATAAAATATCATTCAGATCATTGCTCGACATAGCGAATCCCTACTAGCTGCTGCTGCCTTTGACCGCGATTTTTAAAAGGCCAACCATTTTATGATAAACCGAAGTCACCAATTGGTAACTGACCGCCGTTTGTGAAACACGCATCATTTCCTGCTCCACATCAACCGTGTTGCCGTTCGGCGTAGATACGTTCGTTGTTTCCTTGACGGTATGCGCATTTGCGCCTGACATGGATGCTGGCACAATATGACGCGGATCCGTAACCCGCATCGTGCCTGCCTGCTTCATGGCATCGGCAAAAGTAAAAGGAGCAAGCTCACGCGCTTCATAACCGGGGGTCGAGGCGTTGGCGACGTTTTCCGCCTGAACAGCCTGTTGCTGGTTCAGGTAGCTCATGCGCTGCGTCAACAACCCCATCAGGTCGGTGTTGGTATCCATAATCGCGCGGCCTTCTGTTGAAAGTGACAGGCACTATCAGCCAAAACATATCGGCGCCAACAAGACGCCAACCGACAGATTATAATGCCTTTACCCTGCTTAAGAAAGCGTAAAAATTAACCATTTAAGCCCTTTTTACAGCAACATTTCATTGGCGAAAAACACGGAACATGTAACCTTTTCAGGATGATTGATATTGGCGACTCAGAGAACCCGAATGTAAGCCCCCTCCCCAAAGAGGGTGAGGCCGTTGCCATTGCCATCAAAGGTGATGATACACCCGGCTCGCCGGGGCATATCGTGGCGTCGGGGCGCGGCAAGCTGGCCCAGGAAATTCTGGCTCTCGCTTTTGCCAAAGGCATTAAAGTGCGTGAAGATGCCGAACTGGCACAAATGCTCGTAAAGCTGGATGTGGAAAGCCCCATACCAACCGAAGCGATTATGGCGGTTGCTGAAATCCTTTCGCGCGTTTATGAAGCCAATGCACGTTTGGATACCCCCTCAACCGAAAAACCACCTGCCATTTAATGAGCGACGCCACCCCACCAGAGCCGAAAATGAACCCACAGGAAATTGCCCATGCCCTGACGTCGCTCAGCGATTATCTGGCTGCCGCGCAAAGCCTGACCGAAGAAGGTCTGATGCCAGACATGCAACAGATACAGGAACGCGTTGCCGTCATCTGTAACGCCATCGAAGCATCGGACAAAGAAGTGCAAGTCAAAGCCCTGCCTGCCCTTTCCACATTGATTGAGCAGTTGAATACCTGCGAAACCAGCGTGCGTTCGTGGTACAGCAAAAACCAGATGAAAATTCCGCAACAGGATGAAAATCAATGAATACGACGGAGTTAGGTGATATCTCATGGGTACGCGTCGCCATCGCCTGCCTGATTGTGGCAGCCCTTTTGTCAGCCCTGTCGATTGCCCTGCGTTTTATGGAAGAACGCGGCCTTAAACTGCGCAAGGTATTCAAAAAACGTAAAGCCCGCTTAGACATATCTGAACTCATGGCGCTGGACGCCAAACGCCGTCTTGCCGTTGTGCGCTTTGATGACACGGAACATTTGATACTTTTGGGAACCACACAGGATGTGCTAATCCAGTCCAAACCTGCCCTTGAAACAGACCCCTTGGAAGACGAGGATTTATAATGCCATCCCTGCGTACACGCCTCAGCCAATGGCTCTCAGCACGGAAGCATCAGGCAGCCTGCCTTGCGGTCGCATTACCCCTGCTGGTTTCGGCATTTGTCCTTTTCATGCCGCATCTGGGTTTTGCCCAAAGCATCAATATCGACATAGGACAAGGCCCGACAACAACCGCCAAAATCATCCAGATGGTCTTGCTGGTAACAGTATTGTCGCTGGCACCATCCATCCTTGTGATGGTGACCTGCTTCACCCGTGTCGTGGTGGTTCTGTCTTTCCTGCGTAATGCGCTTGGTACACAGCAAACGCCGCCTAATACGGTACTGATCAGCCTTGCCCTGTTCCTGACCCTGTTTGTCATGCAACCCACATTCGACCGCGCATGGGAGAACGGTATTCGCCCGTTGATGAACAACCAGATTGACGAGGAAACGGCCTTTGACCGCGGCTCAGCCCCCTTCAAGGATTTCATGCTGAAGCATGTGCGTCAGAAAGACCTGAACCTGTTCATGGAAATGAGCAAGTCCATCAGTGAAAAGGATCAGGACGATTCCAGCAAAAACAGCGCCGGAAAGAAAATTGAAAAAGAAGACGACAAGGACGCCGTGACCATGCGCGCCCTTATCCCCGCCTTTATGATATCCGAATTGCGTCGTGCCTTCGAAATCGGGTTCCTGCTGTTCCTGCCATTCCTTATCATCGACATGGTGGTGGCTTCCATCCTGATGTCCATGGGCATGATGATGTTGCCGCCCTCCATCATATCACTGCCGTTCAAGATCATCTTTTTCGTTCTGGTGGACGGGTGGTACCTGATCTGCGGCAGTTTGGTCCAAAGCTACGGCGGCGGCTGATTATCCGGGAAAATAGATAATGAAGAAATACGATATTATCGGCGTTGGCCGTTCCTTTACTGACGTCGTGGCGAATGTGGACCATGCGTTTCTGGAGAAATTCAACATTCCGGTTGATGCCGGAGTTCAGTTCTCACCCGCCGAGCTGCGCACCATACAAAGCGAATTGCCCACCTATGAACTGGTTGCAGGTGGCGCCATCGCCAACACGATTGCGGCCCTGTCAGCCATGGGTGGCAAGGGTGGTTATTTCGGCAAGGTCAATAATGACACGGCGGGTCAGGCTTTCCTTCAAGACTTTGCTCTGCGCGGTGTCGATGTGTGTGGTATGCCATTCGATACGCAAGTGGGCTTGTCCCCCACCTGTATCATCCTTATCACCAATGACGGCCACCGCAGCTTTGCGGTCGGTGTAGGTTGTGCGGATCATCTCGTACTGCACGAACTACGCGACTTCGATTACACCTCAACGCATTTTTTCCTGACCCAGGCCTACATGGTCTTTAATGACCTGAGCGGCCCCGCCATTCGCGCCGGCATGCTGGCCGCCAAAGGGAAGGCGCGGATTGTCACCAACATGCATGACCTGCGTATTGCAGAAAACTGGCCCAACTATGTTGAAGGCATCAAATTCGTCACCAGCTATTCCGATGTCATCATTGCGAACCGCGCCGAATACGAAGAAACACTGAAACACGTTCAACTGCCAGCCTTCCCGGAACAAATCATTGTCATCACCAAAGGCAAAGAAGGTTCAGAAGCGATATGCGGCGACAAACATGTCAGCGTTCCTGCCGCCGACCCGGCCAGCTTCACCTTTGTCAATTCACTGGGCGCAGGTGACGCTTTTGCCGCCGGATTTCTGTACAGCCTGGCCCGCAACGGTGACCTGAAAAAGAGCCTGACCTACGGCACAAAGGCGGCAGCGATTGTGTTGGAGGAACTGTCTGGTCGCCCCACCATCGGCAAGCAATTCCCTCCGCTGGATTAGGCACATCTACACAACTTGTGTTTTGACGTTCGGCGTTTCAAGAGGGCTGGCGGAATATTTTTGCACCCTCTTTTTTCCGTGCAAGCACCTCCTATATCCATTTTTGTAGGCGGCCACAATCCGTTGCGCCGCCATCCACCTGGATAATAGGAGATTACTATGGTTCTACGTTCACTCATCACCGGTTCGCCTTTGCGTTACAGCGAGGATCCGTTCAATACATTGCAACGCGCAATGCAGCGCAGTTTCGAAGATGCATGGCGCGGTCTGCCATCCACACAATTGGAAGCAGCAGCACTACCTGTCCGGCTTGACGTCCGCGAAGACGAAAAGGCGTTTCACGTAACCACCGATCTGCCGGGTCTGACGGAAAAAGATATCGACGTCACTTTTGATGACGGCCTGCTGACCATCCGCGGAGAAAAGAAGATTTCCCGCGATGAAAAGAAAGACACGTGGCATGTTGTCGAACGCGCGCATGGCAGCTTTGCACGACAATTGTCGCTAGCCGCCGCCGTAGACGCGAATAAGGTCGAAGCCAGCTTTGACAAGGGTGTTTTGACCATCACGTTGCCCAAGCAACCGGTCGAACAAACGGCTGCAAAGAAGATTGCGATCAAGTCCGCCTGATCTGTTAGAGCAATAAAAAACGCCCGCACTATGTGCGGGCGTTTCGTTATGACGTCAAAGTCAGACCGTAACGTCTACCAGACTGCCGCGCGGCAGATTGGCAGAAGGTGGTGTGTTATTAGCAGCCACCAAGTTTTTGCTGCTGGTCGTTGCTTCTGACTGATTAATGATGGCTTGCGCCACTTTCGGCGGGGCTTTGGGCGTTGTTTGCGCTAATTGCTGAGTGCGCAACAGGCTGTTAACCGCGCCGTTATTGACGGAATCTACCATTTGTCATCCTTCCTTTGATGATTTGGCCCATCCTGAGCGCGGCACTGATGCGATTCTGATCATCCTGATCGGTTGCATCATATTCGCCCACATCCCTCAAGAAAAGGTTAAACTTCAACCACGCTTGAGAAAAAGCACCTAACAAATTGAATTGCTTAGGCAGCAGAACGCAACCGGCGTTGTGCCTCATCCTTACCAATCAACGCCACCGCGCCAAAAATGGGCGGCGACACTGTAGAGCCGGAAATAGCGGCGCGCAGCGGCTGCGCGACATTACCGAGCTTGAGCCCCTTCTCTTCGGCATAGCCACGGCAGGCAGCCTCAACAGCCTCTGTCGTAAAATCATCCAGAGTATCTAACCGCACGGCAAGATCCGTTAGAACTTGCTTGGCTTCGGGGGTCAACAGCTTTTGCGCTTTTTCATCCAGCGGCTGCGCGTCAAAATAGAACTTCGCCATATCGGCGATCTCCAGAAGTGTCTGTGCGCGCGGCTTCAGATCCGGCATCGCCTGTGTCAGACGCGCAGTCTCGGCCGCCGTCAGGGCGCGCGACAAACGTGTTTCCAAGAACGGTTGGACCAGTTGCGTCAGTTCCCTGTCCGGCCTTTGTTTGATGTAATGCGCGTTCAGGCTGGACAGTTTCGTATAATCAAAACGTGCCGCCGATTTACCAACGCCGTCCATGTCAAACCAGGCAATGGCCTGTTCAACCGATATAATCTCATCATCGCCATGCGCCCAGCAAAGACGCAGCAGGTAATTAATCAACGCCTCTGGCAGATACCCCTGATCGCGGAAATCCGTAACGGACGCCGCACCATGACGCTTTGAGAGTTTTCCACCATCGGGGCCAAGGATCATCGGGAAATGCGCGAATTGCGGCACATCCCAACCCATGGCCTTATAAATCTGCACCTGCCGGAACGTATTGGTGAAATGGTCATCACCGCGCATGACATGCGTAATGCCCATATCGTGGTCATCAACAACAACCGCCAGCATATAGGTCGGCGTGCCATCGGCACGCAACAGGACCATGTCATCCATCTGCGTATTCTGAACCGTGACTTCACCCAGCACCAGATCACGTACAACCGTTTCACCCGTCAATGGTGCTTTCAGTCGTATAACGGGATTAACACCGGCGGGCGCTTCACTGGCCGACCGGTCACGCCAGCGTCCGTCATAACGCATGGGCTGCCCCTTGGCCTTTTGCTCAGCGCGCATGGCTTCCAGTTCTTCGGGCGAGCAATAGCAGTAATAGGCCTTGCCCTCCGTCAGCAATTGCTGGGCCACGGCGGCGTGACGTTCGCGTTCGGCAAACTGTGAATAGTAATTGCGGCCCGGATAGTTTTTGTTATCCCAGTCCATGCCCAACCATTGCAGGCCCTGCAAAATAACCTCGACCGCTTCCGGCGTTGAACGCTCACGGTCCGTGTCCTCGATACGCAAGAGGAACTTGCCGCCGTGATGCTTGGCGTACAGCCAGTTGAAAAGCGCGGTACGGGCATTACCAATATGCATAAAGCCGGTCGGCGAGGGCGGAAAGCGGACGACAATGGTCATGGGCAAATTACTGTTCTGATGCTAGGGTGCGTTTGTTTCTATCAGCAATCTAGCCCCAAAGTTTGTGCGCGTGAACCCCCTCCTCCAACCTTTTCTGTGGCTTGGCGCCACACTGCAGAAAGAGCAGCAACGGTGGGTTTTATGGGTTCCCCTGGGTATCGCGTGCGGCATCGGCCTGTACTTTGCCCTGCCCTTTGAGCCCGGCATGGCCGCACTCGGCCTGACACCACTGGCCGCCCTCGCCACCTATTTACTACGTTATAAAACAGGCCTGTTCATACCCGCCCTAACCTTGTTAACCGTGGCACTGGGCTTCAACGCATCACAAATCGACACGAGGCTGAATTACACGCCGATGCTGAACCGCGAAAGCGGTGTGCAATCTGTAACCGGCAATTTGATTTATACCGAAGTTATGCCCGAAGGCGTGCGCCTGACATTAAAGGACGTGGTCATTGGACGTATAGCACCGGAAAACACACCCACTAAAATCCGCATTAAAATGGGCAACAAGGGATTGGCGGATGTGCCGCCGCCCGGATCACGGATCAGCCTATGGGCACAAACCGGTCCGTTCAGCGAACCTGTTTCCCCTGACGCCAACGACTTCCGTCGCCAAAGCTATTTTCGACAATTAGGGGGGCTGGGATGGTCCTACAGCAAAATCACATTGGTAGATGCTTCACCACCCTTATCATGGCGCGACCAGTTCAACCTGACATTTGAAAAAGCGCGGTCGACACTGGCACACCATGTCTATGCGCGCCTGTCGGGTGACGTTGCCGCGATGACAGTCGCCCGCTTGAACGGCGAGCAAACCGGCATATCAAAACCCGTGATCGAGGCGATGCGCATAGCGGGACTGGCCCATTTGCTTTCAACCTCAGGCTTCCACGTCACCATCATGGGCATCCTGATTTACTACCCGCTGCGCGCCATGCTGGCGCTTATTCCGTGGGTGGCCTTGCGCTTTCCTATCAAGAAATGGGCGGCAGGCGGCGCCATTCTTTCAACCACGCTTTATACGCTGCTGGTCGGCTCACAGGCAGCGACGTTGCGGTCGTTGTTGATGAGCTGTATCGCCATGCTGGCGATTATCGGTGATCGCCGGTCCAACGCAATGCGCCTTGTTACATTGTCGGCAACACTGGCCATGCTGTTGGCGCCAGATGCCGCGCTCGGCCCCAGTTTTCAGATGTCGTTTGCCGCTGTTTTTTGTCTGATTGCCTCACATGAAAGGACGCTCGGCTGGCTGGCGTCAAGCGACCACGCCCTGCAACTGCCGGGGCCAATACGCGGCTTTTTCCACCACATGAAAAGCATCATCACAACGTCCTTGATCGCAACAGCCGCGACAACGCCCTTTGCTATCTATCATTTTCAGACCTTTAGCTTCTACGGCTTCATCGCGAACATGGCTGCCATTCCGATGACCAGCTTCTGGGTTATGCCCGCCATTTTGATGGCCTATCTGACCGCGCCGTTTAATATGGATGGCTGGTTTATCGATGTCGCGGGCAGCGGCATTGCCCTGACTATCAAAATTGCGACTACGGTCGCCGCGTGGCCTTACTCCATCCTCTATCTGCCTGCCATGCCATGGGTTGCCCTGATGCTGATTATTCTGGGCGGATTGTGGCTTTGCAACTGGCAACATAAATGGCGATGGGCCGGATTACTACCGGTCATCGTTGGGGCAGCGTATCCGCTATACACACACCAACCGGATGTCATGGTTGCCGCCGGTCCCAAAGTTTGGGCCGTCCGTCTGGATGACGGACGCCTAGCCGCCTCCAATCTGGACAAAGACAATTTTGTGTATGAACAATGGCAATTACGTGCAGGCAACCCGTCCTTGCTGGATGTCACTGCGTTGGGTGACGACACCCCGCAAATGCGTTGCGATGCAATCGGCTGCGTCTATACAAAAGCGGGGCACCGCGTTGCCCTTCCCACAATACCCGCCGCGTTGTTGGAAGATTGCCGCAACAGCGATATTGTTATCGCCACCGTTAAGGCCACCGATTGCCATGCACCCTATGTTTTGGATGACCCCACATTCTGGCGCCATGGCTCAGCCAGCCTGTATCTGACCGGCAAAACCGTGCGAATTGAGCGCAACCGCACACGCCGCGCCGTGCGCCCCTGGTCACCAGGATGGCGGCAAGATAAAGACGAATAAGCTAGTTTCGTTGAAGTCCTGCGGGCCGATCCAACTGCGTGCTGTTCGGCGGCGCTTGGCGTCCCGGGCCGTCCTGAGGCGGCTTCAGCATGCCCATTTGCGGATGTTCGCGTTTTTGCGCCTGCCAGACGGCTTCGGCGTGTTCGCTTTCCATACGAGTGCGCAAATTCTTCATGCGTTCATGCAAAGCTTCGCGACGATCATGAATATCTTTCAATCGCGTTTCGCAGTCGGCATTGCCGCCGGCATCACCGCAACGCGCGCGCACCTGTTCACGTTCGTTCTGTAATTGCTCATGCTCTTCGCGCAGCCGTTCGCGTTCTTCGCGGAAATCGCGGCGTTCGCGCCAGTCTTCATCTGGCTGTCCGTTGTTGTCAGGCATCGCCGCGTTGGGCGGTGGCGGCCCCGTCTCACCCGACTGAGCATCCACAGGCCCGGTCACCATAAGCCCGAGCGAAAGCGCAAAGGCCAGCAACAAAAACTTCGTCGTCGCAGTCATGGCAAGGCCGTTTCAGTTCGTCTCATGGTTCATAGTAAACGAAAATTGGTATCAAATTATGGCACGATTGTGGTGAGCAGCAGGGGCCGCCTAAAACAATGAGCAGCGAATAACTTCTTTTTCCGTTACGATATAATCCAGCAGCGCATCATGCTTTTCTAATGGAATATTGGGCATTTCCTGCACGGACAGGGCAACGCCAATAGCCATGATAGTCTTTGTGCAACGCAACCCAGCCAATGTGCGGTCATAATAACCACCACCCTGCCCAAGTCGTGCCCCGCGCCGGTCAAAGGCCGTCAACGGCACCAACAGCACATCAGGCGTAACGGCGGCCGCAATCGACAAGGGTTCCTCAACCCCTTTCATGCCACGACGCATGACATCACCCGGCTTATAGGAGCGAAACAGCAACGGCCTGCTTTTTTCCTCAACAACAGGCATTGCCAACGGATGACCGTTGACATGGAAGAGGGTCAGAACAGGCTCAATATCGACTTCGTCCGGCAGGGCGCGATATCCGGCAATAATCGCCTGCGCAGGCATGTCGACCTTGACGAATTGGTGCATAAACAGGGCGCCGCAATTCGGCGTGGCCAACAAGGCCTCTTTACGCAAAGCACGGGCAAGGCGACGCATCTCAACTTTTTGAAGCTGGTGTGGCGTCATGCTTTTTAAATTATCCTGAAAATGTATGTGATGAAATAAAGCGGAAGGATCCACAATGGCCGGTGGTGGCGCTTCCTCCGCGGCCTGCACAAAGCAGGTGGGCGCCATATGACCAAGGCCACGGCCAAGATCAGGGACAGCTCCCTAAGAGGACTGATTATCGGCCCCGGGGATATTGGCTACCTGTCGAACCCCGCAGATGCCTTCCAACACCTATATTACGCACCACCGACCTGAGATGCAATATGCGCGACGCGTTGTTGTAAATGTTCTACGGCAGCGATCAGTAGCTCTTCATTATCTATGGAGCCCTTTTCAAGACGGTTTTTGATGTCCAGCAGTTCATCGGCCATGTGCAGGCAGGTCAACATCAAAAGGCGATTTTCTGTAGTGTTTCCAACAAGTTCGGAGACATCCTTCATCCGGGATTCAACAAATTCGACGATCTGGCGCAGGCGTTCTTCCTGACCCGGGTCACAATTAACCGTATATTCCCGCCCATAAAGGGTAATGCCGATTTTGCTAGCCATCTTTAACCCCCGATGAAATTAATGCCGCAGGATGCCTTCGACGCTGCCGATTGCCTGATCAAGGCGCGAGGCGACTTTCTGCGCGGTCGCTAGCACTTGTGCTTCCCGTGAACGGCTGAGTTTTAGAAGTTCGTTTTGTTTCTGCGCTGCTTCGCGGCGCGCACGATTATCAATGCCCACTTGCTCTTCCAAATCGGAAATTGCTTCATCCAGAGCTTCGAGGGCGTTTTTAAGGCGATCCATAACGGCTCCCAGCAGGCTATTGAGTCTTGTCAGACTAACGCCAAACAAGTGTGCGCGTCAATTGATTCAAAGCGTTTGCCGCACCTGATAAACACCTATACTCTGCCCCGCATGAAACATCATTTTCTTAAACTTAACGCCGACCATCAGGCGTTGCTACTGGCTTTTACCTGTTACACATTGTGGACCGTAGGCGATACCAGCATGAAGTTCGTCATGGACTATCATGTTCCGGTTTTGGAGGCATCAGCACTCATCAACACGCTGGCATCGATTCTGGTCATCCTCTGGTGTTGTCTGACAAAAACGACGCATAATCTGAAATCAAAGAATATTGCTACATCATTTGTGCGGGGGCTGTTCGGCACTGGCGTCAGTATCTGCAACCTGCTGACACTATTACACCTGCCGCTTGCGCTGTTTTACACGATTGCCTTTACAGCCAGCTTCTGGATCGCCTTTGGCGGAAGCCTGTTTTTCAAGGAACGCCTGCCGCCAGTCAAAATCGGTTTGATTATTCTGGGGTTCATCGGCGTGACCGTCTCCATTGACCCGCTGCATCTATCAACTGGCCACCTGGCTTTTATCGGCCTTGCCGCCGCATTCACATCCGCCATTTTATTTTCGGCGATGCAGTTGATTGTTAAACACGCCACGCGAACGGAAACGCCCGAAAGCATGATGTTCATCAGTTGGGGCATGATCGGCATTTTGTGCGGTATCGCATCCCTGTTCGATCTGCATCCGTTTCCCCTGATTTTCTTGCTGCCCATTCTCGTGAAGTCATTGTCCAGCGTCGCCGCCGGATATGCCATGTTCAACGCCATGAAGCGCGCGCATACATCGACCGTAGCGTCGCTACATTATACGCAGATTATACCGGGCGCCCTGTTCGGGTACGTAATCTGGCACAACATCCCCACATGGAATGTATGGATCGGCACTGCGATTGTCATAACCGCCGGGCTCGGGATGATTTATTTAACAAAACTGCCCGCCAAAGCCTAATTACCAAAACAACATTGTTGCTATAAATCTGCAAATATTTATTCGCACTGGACACAATCGGTTAAACAGAACAGGTATATCGGAATATATAAAACTGCATTTATCGGAGCAGGTTATGAAACTCACTCCAGAAGCCATTAAATACATTCAAAAGCTATATAAAGAATATTTAAAGAAAGAAGCCAAAAAGAACGGTGGCAAAGGAGACAAAGGGAAGCCACAATACAGTATGGTGGCTGAGCGCCCACTGGATATGGCGTTCCCTCCCATACGACTGCGCACAGACGATCTTTGAGCGATACCGCAAGATTCTTGCACGCAACATTTGATCCTGCGCGAACATAACACGCTCAATTCATTGCAAGATTACAGTCCTAATAATCTTGCCTGCGCGCGATGTTTCCGGCATGCTGCGCCCAACATTTTATTTACAGGATTTGCCAGATGAACCTTGCTGCCCGCGCGCTTGAAACCGTTTCCGATCCGCAACACAAAGACATGGCAAACGCTATTCGCGCTCTTGCCATGGACGGCGTCGAAAAAGCCAAATCAGGCCACCCGGGTATGCCGATGGGCATGGCAGATGTGGCGACAGTTCTTTATCGTCATTACCTGCGCTTTGACTCCCAAAACCCCGCATGGCCTGACCGTGACCGTTTCATTCTGTCCGCCGGACATGGTTCGATGCTGCTGTACGCACTCGCCTACCTGACGGGTTACGAAAAAATGACGATCGAAGAGATCAAACAGTTCCGTCAGTGGGGCAGCCATACCCCCGGCCATCCGGAACATGATGTGGCGATTGGCGCAGAAACCACCACAGGCCCGCTGGGTCAAGGCATTGCGACATCCATCGGCTTTGCCTTGGGTGAGCGTATGCTGAATGCGCGCTTTGGCAACGACCTTGTTAATCATCGCACCTTTGTCATCGCGTCGGATGGCGACTTGATGGAAGGCATCAGTCACGAAGCCGCTTCGCTGGCCGGTCATTTAAAACTGGGCCGCCTGGTTGTCTATTATGACGATAACAAGATCTCGATCGACGGTCCGACCAGCCTGTCCTTCAGCGAAGATGTTCAGGCGCGTTTCCGCGCTTATGGCTGGCATGTACAGGAAGTGGACGGCCACAATCCGGCCGCCATCATGCAGGCAACCGATGCCGCGTTGGCCGCCACGGACAAGCCGTCGCTGATCGCCTGCCGTACCATCATCGGCTTCGGCTCACCGAAGAAACAAGGCACGAAGGATTGCCACGGCTCGCCGCTGGGCGCCGATGAGGTTGCCGCCGCGCGTCAGCAATTGGGCTGGAGCTACCCGGCCTTTGAAGTGCCGGAACACATTCTGAAGTCATGGCGCGATGTTGGCGTTCGCCACCAGACCCAACGTCAGGCCTGGGAAGCCCGTCACAGCGTATCACCGAACCGCGCCGCGTTCGATGCTGCGCTAAGCGGTAACATTCCCCAAGCCGCGCTGGACGCCCTGCAACAGTTAAAGCAAAAGGTAGCAGCAGAGAAACCCAAGCATGCCACCCGCCAGTCTTCGGGCGCCGTGCTGGAAGCATTGCTGCCCGTACTGCCTGAACTGGTTGGCGGTTCTGCTGATCTGACGCCGTCAAACAACACGCAGGTTAAAGCGTTTAAATCCATCAGCCCCAGCGATTATGACGGGCGTTACATCCATTTTGGCGTACGCGAACATGGCATGACTGCCGCGATGAATGGCTTGGCATTGCATGGCGGGTTCATCCCCTATGGTGGCACCTTCCTGCAATTCGCGGATTTCTGCCGCCCGTCCATCCGCCTGGCCGCGCTTATGCGCCAGCGCGTTATTTTCATCATGACGCATGACAGCATCGGCCTTGGCGAAGACGGCCCGACGCACCAGCCGGTTGAACACATTGCCGCGCTACGCGCCATTCCGAACCTGCTGACCTTCCGCCCGTGTGACGGCGTGGAAACGGCAGAATGCTGGGAAACCGCCTTGCTGAACAAAGACCGCCCAAGCTTGATCGCCCTGTCACGTCAGGGTTTGCCCACGCTGCGCAGCCGTGATGGCAAAGCGTGCCCGGACAACCTAGCTGCCGTCGGCGGTTATGTGCTGGCCGGCATGGATGAAAAGCGCGATGTCACGCTGCTGGCCACCGGGTCAGAGGTTTCACTGGCCATGCAGGCCCGTGAACAGCTGAAAGCCGAAGGCATCAACGCCGCTGTTGTTTCCATGCCCTGCTTCGCCCTGTTTGATGAACAGAGCGCGGATTACCGCGCCTCGGTCCTTGGCACTGCGCCGCGAATCGCCATCGAGGCGGGCGTGCGTTTCGGGTGGGATCGCTACATCGGCGACAATGGCCGCTTCATTGGCATGAGCAGCTTTGGCGCCTCAGCCCCAGCCGAGCAGCTTTATCAGCAATTCGGTATCACGACCGAAGCGGCGGTAAAAGCTGCCAAGGAACTGGCGAAGAAGTAAGCTAAAGCTTTAAGTCAGGGCGGCGGATTTCATAGAGCATCAACGCCGTCGCCATGGCGAGGTTTAACGAATCCGCGCCGCCGACCATCGGTATTTTAACGAGCGTTGTGCAAGCCTGCACGGTTTTGTCGCTCAGCCCCGGCCCTTCGCTACCCATCACCAACAATGTCGGCGCTTGATAGCTGCGACGATAATCCGCTTTGCTGGACAGATGCGTGCCGATGATTTCGCCCGGCCAGCCCTTCATGAAGGACGCAAAAGATTCATGCGACATCTTCACAAGCGGCACGCTGAAGATGGACCCCATACTGGCCCGCACAACTTCACGCGCATAAGCATCACAGCATGTGCCAATCAAAATAACGCCGCGCGCACCGACGGCATCCGCAGTGCGGATGATGGTACCCAGATTGCCGGGATCACGCACTTCTTCAAGCACCACCCAAACGCCTTTGGCATCCACATCCTTTTCAGGCATCCAACGTTGATGAAAAACGCCGATTACATTTTGCGGATTATCGCGTGTAGAGAGCTTGGATAGCACCGCCTCTGCTGCCCGCAGGCATTGCGCCTTGGTGGTCTGCGCCCAAGCGACCAGATCACCCACGATACCCTGCGCCTTAGCCTCTTCTTCGATCAGCAGATACGAGGGTTCCCATCCCTGATCACGTGCAGTTGCAACAACCTTGGCCCCTTCGGCGACGAACAAGCCGGTTTCTTTGCGGGCCTTGCGTTGCTCGAGCGACCGGATGAGCTTCACGGTCTCATTCTGCAAACTGGTGATAAGCCGCAGCGCGGCCATGGCATCCTGCTTCATATCAAATATCCCCATAATGCATGCGGGTATAAAGCGACGTGCCCAGCAGGCGGCCATCCTTGCCTTCCTCACGCAGAGCCAGCTCGCCGCTTGTAAACTGGCGGCCCTCACCGGCAAAAACTTCTTTCATCAAAACATCTATCGACAAAAACGACGCGCGAATGGCATAGGATGTCATGACGACAAACCCTGCCTTGGGGTCTAGCACCTTTTGTATATCGCGCAGCAGATCCGGTACGTCGCGGAAGAAATCCCACACTTCACCCTCTGGTCCACGCCCGAATTTGGGCGGATCCACCAGAATGCCGTGATAGGTCTTGCCCCGCCGCGCCTCGCGCTGCACAAATTTACGCGCATCTTCTATGATCCACCGGATTTTGGCGTCACTCATGTCCGACGCTTCCTGATTTTTCTTCGCCCAGGCTATCGCCTTTTTGGATGCGTCAACATGTGTGACCTCTGCACCTTCCGCCGCCGCCAACAAGGAGGCGACGCCCGTGTAGCCAAACAGGTTCAGCAGACGCGGTGCTTCGTTAGTCTTCTTGCCGTAATAACGCAGCCGCTCACGCATCCACTGCCAATGTGTATATTGTTCAGGAAACACGCCCAGATGCCTGAACGCGCTGAATTGACAAATGGCAGTCATTTCCATTACCGGCATGGCCCAGCTTTCCAGCGCCGTGTTACCGACGCGCCAGCGACCCTGGTCGGCTTCTTCATCGCCCACAAAAACGCCAACGGCCTTTTTCCAACTTTGCTGTGACAAGCGTGGCGCCCATAGGGCCTGCTGCTCGGGACGTTCGACGATAATGTCGCCAAAACGCTCCAGCTTGCGGCCATGCCCGCTGTCCAGCAGGGCGTAGCCTTCAAAACCATCCATAATTTCCAGTGCAATATCCATCATCCACTCCCCCGCCAGTCATAGCAGCCGCAGGCCGAAGGTAAAAGAGATTTGCCGTAACGCCCGTCCGCCCTATACTTGGCGCATGCGGCCATCCATCCTGTTTCCCCTGTTTAAACCTTTATCCAGCCTGCGTGGCATTGGGCCGCGTCTGGCGCCGCTTTACCAAAAACTATGTGGCCCGTGCGTCGTTGACGTGCTGTGGCATTTACCCAGCGGCCTGATTGACCGCAGTTATGCGCCTACACTGGCCACGGCAGAAAAAGACCGGGTTGTAACCCTGACGGTGAAGGTTGCCGAACATCAACCGCCGCGCAAGGCACGCCTGCCCTATCGCATTATTGCGGCACAGGGTCAGGCACAAATCACCATCGTCTATTTTAACGCCAAGGGTGATTATCTCACCAAGCTGTACCCCACAGGTTCCTCGGTTGTTATCAGCGGCGTTATTGAGAGGTATCGCGATGGCTGGGTGATGAACCATCCGGACTATGTTTTGCCACCGGAACGCGCGAGCGAGATTCCACGGTATGAGCCAGTTTACCCGATGACCGAGGGCATTGGTGGCAAGATGCTGCGCAAAACAATACAGCAAGCCTTGGCCCTGCTGCCTGATCTCCCGGAATGGCAGGATGCCAGCCTGTTGAAGCGCGAAAAATGGCCGGCATGGAAAGACGCCGTGTTGTGCGTGCATCAACCGACAGCAGATAATCAGGCCCTGAACGTGTTAGCGCGACGACGGTTGGCCTATGACGAATTATTGGCCGACCAGCTGGCTCTTGCCGTTATCCGACAGCACCATCGCGCCGCCTCGGGCCGCGGCATGCCGGGTACGCGCACGTTACAGGACAAACTGACCCAAACCCTGCCGTTTAAACTCACACACGGGCAGTTGCAGGCCGTTGCAGAAATCAGCGCCGACATGAAATCGTCGCATCGTATGCTACGCCTGTTACAAGGCGATGTCGGATCCGGCAAAACGCTGGTCGCCCTGATGGCAATGCTGCAGGCGGCCGAGTCAGGGGTTCAGGCCGCGCTGATGGCACCAACTGAAATCCTCGCCAAACAGCATTTTCAAAAGATGCAGGAATTTTTGTCGCCGCTGGGTATCGATATTGGTCTGCTCATCGGCAAAGGACGTGGCCAGACAGACCGCAGCGACGTGAAACAGCGACTGGCTGACGGCACGTTGAAACTGGTAGTCGGCACCCATGCGTTGTTTCAATCCGATGTCGCATTTCACGATCTTGGGCTGGCGATCGTCGATGAACAACACCGTTTTGGTGTTAATCAGCGCCTGCAACTCTCGGAAAAAGGGCGCGGCGTCGATATTCTTGTCATGACGGCAACGCCAATACCGCGCACGCTGACATTGACCACCTTTGGCGATATGGACATATCGCACCTGACGGAAAAACCTGCAGGACGGCAACCCATCGACACGCGCCTGATCGATAGCGCGCGTTTGGACGATGTCATCGACGGCATCAGGCGGCAAACCGCCAAAGGGGCGCAGGCCTATTGGGTTTGCCCACTGGTGTCGGAATCGGAAATAAGCGATCTGGCCGCAGCCACGGCACGGGCTGATTTGCTAAGTGAGCGTTTAGGCAAAGACAAAGTCGGGCTGGTACACGGGCAGATGGCCGCCGAAGAGAAAGATCACACCATGGCCGCTTTCGCCACCGGAGACCTGCGCGTTCTGGTAGCAACCACGGTCATCGAAGTCGGTGTTGATGTTCCGAATGCTACCCTCATGGTCATTGAACATGCTGAGCGTTTTGGTTTGTCGCAATTGCACCAATTACGTGGCCGTGTAGGGCGTGGCGCGGATAAATCAACCTGCCTGTTGATGTATCAGGGGCCCTTGGGCGAGACAGCGGCTGCACGCCTGAAATTGCTGCGCGAAACGGAAGATGGCTTCCGCATTGCGGAGGAAGATCTACGCTTGCGCGGTGCTGGTGAAATATTGGGTACGCGCCAAAGCGGCATGCCCGAGTACCGCATGGCGGATTTGTCCCGCGACGGCGACTTACTCGATATCGCGCATGATGATACCAAGCTGATCCTGAGTCGCGACGCCGATCTGACCACCGCCCGAGGCAAGGCATTGCGCACCCTCCTCTATCTCTTCGCGCGGGACGCTTCTGTATTATTATTGCGCGCAGGATAGATCAAAGTACTGGTCAATTACTTATTTCATTGATTACAGCAATCAAATTGCTACGCTAAGTAATTGATTTTTTTAATCATTTAGTGTATTGATTTTATTGGTTGTTTCATCGAGGTGACTATGGGCCTTAGTTATGGTGACGCTTCCTGGTTAGATGATACCTATGCCTTCGGCGGCGGCGACGATGACGGTCTGCCCGTTATTGTGAAGACCTTTAAGCGTGTCCGGGCCAAACGCACCCTTTTCGACATTTTGATACAATTTACAGAGGCCAAAGTGGTCACAAGAACCGTTTTACTGCCCTAAACGCCCCAATTTTCGCCGTTAACCAATTGGCCCTGATGGCTTTTATCTAAAAACAACACGCATTGTTTGACTCCGGTGCGTCAAGACATTATAAAGCGCGCTCTTGAGAAATAGTGAGCCGTAACATGAAACGTACATTTCAACCCAGCAAGCTGGTCCGCAAGCGCCGTCATGGCTTCCGCGCCCGCATGGCCACCAAGACTGGCCGTCAGGTTCTGAGCCGCCGCCGCGCGCAGGGCCGCAAGCGTCTGTCGGCTTAAGACCGACCGCATGAATGTCGACTGAAACCGGCATTCCGCGCACGCTACCGACCCTCCGCCGCCGCGCCGAATTTCTGGCTGTGGCCGCGACAGGGAAAAAATGGGTAACCCCCGGACTAATTCTACAAATCGGCAAAGCCGATAATGCGCCCGTGCATCCACGTTTTGGGCTGACCGCCACCAAAAAAATTGGCAATGCCGTTACGCGCAACCGCGCACGCCGCCGCCTGCGCGCGCTGGCGCAACAGATGCTGCGCCAACATGCCGTGCCGCGCGACTATGTGCTTATCGCCCGCTTTGATACGGCCACACGCGACTTTGAAACGCTACGCAAAGACCTGACGACCGCTTTGAGAAAAACCGGTTGCTGGCATGATTAGCTTCGAGCCAATTATAACCGCCTTGCTGCGCGGCATGATTTTCATCTATCGCCATACATTCTCATATTTCATCGGTAGGCAGTGCCGCTTTACACCCACTTGTTCCGCCTACGCAGACGAAGCATTACGTATACATGGCGCGCGGCGCGGCGGGCGGTTGGCCATGCGTCGTATTTGCCGATGCCATCCCTGGGGCGGGCAAGGACGCGACCCCGTACCACCTGTTACATGACAGGCTTGCCATCTGTCGCGCAAAAGGTGACACTGGCCCCGGTTTTGTTTACTGCCTGATGGTCTATGTTTCTTTCGCCACGCACATGGTCGCCGCTTAACCAGCGCCGCTGGTCGCATTTCCGCGCGAACCGTCGCGGCTTCTGGTCGTTATGGATCTTTCTATTCCTGTTCTTTATGACGCTGGGTGCAGAACTTATCGCCAACGACAAGCCCCTGATCGTCGATTTTAACGGCCAGTTTTATTTCCCGATGCTGGTCAGCTATCCGGAAACCACATTCGGCGGCGAGTTTGAAACAGAGACACGTTTCCGCGACCCCTACGTCAAGAACCTGATCGAATCCAAGGGGTGGATGTTGTGGCCGCCCATCCCCTATTCCTACGACACCATCAATTACGACCTACCGCAACCCGCCCCCTCCCCGCCCGATGCCAACAACTGGTTGGGCACGGATGATCAGGGGCGTGATGTGCTGGCGCGCATTATCTATGGCTTTCGTATTTCGGTGATGTTCGGCCTGACGCTGACATTCTTTTCATCCATCATCGGTGTCGCCACGGGCGCGGTACAGGGTTATTTCGGTGGCCTGACTGACCTTGCCATGCAACGCGTGATCGAGATATGGGGCGGCATGCCGGTTCTATACCTTCTCATCATCATGGCGTCGCTGGTGCAGCCAAACTTCTGGTGGTTGTTGCTACTCATGCTGTTTTTCTCATGGATGTCGCTGGTGCATGTTGTACGCGCCGAGTTTCTGCGCGCTCGCAATTTTGACTATGTCCGCGCCGCCAAGGCATTGGGCGCCAACGACAGCACCATCATGTTCAAACATATTCTGCCGAATGCTATGGTCGCCACGCTGACCTACCTGCCTTTTGTGTTGAACCATGCCATTACGACACTGACCGCGCTGGACTTCCTTGGCTTTGGCTTACCGCCCGGTTCCCCCTCGCTGGGCGAATTGCTTAATCAGGGCAAAAATAATTTACAGGCGCCGTGGCTCGGTATCAGTGCATTCGCCGTCCTGGCCCTGATGCTGACGCTTCTGATCTTTATCGGCGAAGCGGTGCGCGACGCCTTTGACCCGCGCAAGTTACAGAGTACGCACAAATGACTCTGCTGACCGTCAACAATCTCTCTGTCTCTTTTGGTCGTGGCATAACGCGTCAAGACGCCGTGCATGATGTTTCGTTCTCCATCGAACGCGGGGAAACGCTGGCGCTGGTCGGCGAGTCCGGGTCCGGCAAGTCCGTGACGGCGCTTTCTATTCTTCAGCTCCTACCCTACCCCAACGCGTGGCACCCGTCGGGCAGCATCGTTCTGGATGACCACGAATTAGTGAACGCATCGCCCGCCCTGTTACAATCTGTGCGCGGAAACAAGATCGCGATGATTTTTCAGGAACCAATGACATCGCTGAACCCACTGCACACGATTGAGAAGCAGATTGGCGAAGTCCTGTTTTTGCATAAGAAACTGACGCCGCCGCAGGCCAGAGAACGCGTGATTGAGCTGCTTACGCTCGTCGGCCTGCCGCATCCGGAAAAACGCCTTGGCTCTTACCCGCACGAACTGTCCGGCGGGCAGCGTCAGCGTGTGATGATCGCTATGGCTTTGGCGAATGATCCGGCCCTTTTGATCGCCGACGAACCGACAACCGCGCTGGATGTGACCATTCAGGCGCAAATCCTGAAGTTACTGAAGGGATTGCAACAAAAGCTCGGCATGTCCCTGCTGCTCATCACGCATGATCTGGGCATTGTCCGCGCGATAGCCGACCGCGTAGCCGTTATGCAAAAAGGCACGTTGGTTGAGCAAGGACCGGTTGCCGAGATATTCTCAGCCCCGCAACACCCTTATACGCAGATGCTGCTGGCCGCTGAACCCAAAGGCAGCGTGGCAGGTTTGCCCGATAGTGCGCCTGCTTTGCTGTCCACAACGGATGTGAAAGTTCACTTCCCCATCAGGAAGGGTGTGTTCCGCAAGATTGTGGACAGTATCCGCGCTGTGGATGGCGTCAGCATGACGGTACGCGCAGGAGAAACCGTCGGCATCGTCGGCGAGTCCGGCTCCGGCAAAACAACGTTGGGGCTTGCCTTGCTGCGGCTGGTTGCCTCAACCGGTGATATTGTTTTTGCCGGACAAAATCTGGCGCAACTGAGCCGTAAGCAAATGCGCCCTTTGCGACAGTCGTTGCAAATGGTTTTCCAGGATCCCTTTGGCAGCCTGAGCCCGCGCATGAGCATCGGCGATATTATTGCCGAGGGGTTGGATATCCATGAACCAGAAACGCTGCAAACCATAAGGGCCCAGCGCATTATTGATGCCCTGATCGAAGTCGGCCTGGATCCCGCTATGCGCGACCGTTACCCGCATGAATTTTCTGGCGGGCAGCGTCAACGCATCGCTATTGCCCGCGCATTGATATTGAAACCAAAGCTGATTGTTCTGGATGAACCGACATCCGCGCTTGATATGTCCGTGCAGGCGCAGATCATCGACTTACTACGCGGCCTGCAAAATAAATACGGCCTGTCCTATCTATTTATCAGCCATGATCTGCGCGTTGTCCGCGCCATGTCGCATCATATCATCGTCATGAAAAATGGCATGGTGGTGGAGCAAGGCACAGCGGGCCAAATCTTCACAAATCCGCAACAGGATTACACGAAGACCTTGTTGTCGGCCGCGCTGAACAAATAACACTTAACCACGTTCCCGCATAACGCGCGCTTTATCGCGCTCAAACTCGCGCTTCTTGATGGTATCGCGCTTGTCGGATTTATGTTTGCCTTTGGCAAGCCCCAGCTCAACTTTGGCCAAACCGCGTTTGTTGAAATAAATGCCCAGCGGCACGATAGTCACACCATCGCGGTTAACCTGCCCCATGAGTTTCTGCATCTGCTTTTTATGCAACAACAACTTTCTGGCGCGACGGGTTTCATGCTGCAGATGTTTACCGGCCTGATTATATTCCGGGATATAAGCGTTGACGAGGTACAAAGCGCCTTCCTTAGGTGTCGCAAAAGCTTCCTGAATGCTGGCCTGACCCGTGCGCAGCATTTTCACTTCGGTTCCCGCCAGCACAATGCCGGCTTCGACCGTGTCAGTGATAAAGTAGTTGAAACGCGCCTTGCGGTTCATGGCCACATAACGCTGCGCTTCGGTTCTTTGTTTGTCATTCGTCGTCATAATCATCAGATTTAACCGACACACCCCACCCGCGACAAGCGCAAACCGGCATAAAAAGGTGACGTACATGGTGAAATTTGTTATCTGGGAGGCATGAATCGCTTTTGTTCCCTGTTTTGCCTGTTCCTGTTCTGTCTGTTTTCCGTCCCCCGTGGTGGTGCAGCTGCCAATCTGGATACGCAGAATTATCGCCGCGCCTTTTCCCTTTTGGATGCGGGGCGTGTTGAGGAAGCAGCGCATTTCGCGGAACATGGCCACGACCCCAGCCTGAACAAAGTGCTGATGGGCTATTACATGGCCCAACCAGGCAACGACGTTCCGTTTGGCGAGTTGCTGACCTTCATTACACAAAACCCTGACTGGCCGAACCTGAAGGGCATCATCGCCATTGCCGAACAGAAGATACCCGGCAACGCTACGCCGCAACAAATCGTCAACTGGTTTAACGCCCACCCGCCACAGACCATTATGGGTTTTTACCGCTATGCCGATGCACTGGGCGCCAACAACATGGGTGACAAGTTACGTGAGGTTATACGTAACCGTTGGGTGGATGGTGACTTTTCAATTGAGGAACAGGCCGCCTTTCTGGCGCGGTTCGGCAATTACCTGACCGAGGCCGAATATGCCGACCGCCTGAACAAGCTTTTGTGGCGCGACCAGTTCACCGAAGCGCGGCGTATGTTCCCGCTTGTGAGTGAAACAACGCGAGCAGTCGCCGAAGCCCGCCTTGCCCTTATGGGGCACACGGGCAGCGCGTCGTCAATCCTTTCACGCGTACCGTCCGATGCGCGTGATGATGCGGGCCTGATTTTCGAACAATTGCGCTGGGCTGTCCGTAACAATCAGGACGCGGATGCTGAAGACATTCTTCTGTCACCACCCGCAGACCTCGGCAAACCTGAAGCCTGGTGGGAGCAACGGCAGATTATCATCCGCCGCGCGATTGAACGGCACGACTTTGCCCGAGCTTTCCGGCTTGCCGTGCTGCATGGCCAGACGGAACCCAAGCAGGTTGCGCAGGCGGAGTTTCTGGCAGGCTGGCTTGCGCTGCGCTTTTTGAATGAACCGCAAGCTGCCCTTGAACATTTCCAGGCGCTGTATGATGCCTCCAGTACGCCCATTTCACGCGCGCGCGGCGCCTATTGGCTGGGCCGCACCTATGAGGCATTAGGCAACAGGAGCGAAGCCGAGCAGGCTTATGAAAACGCTGCCGCGATGAATATCACCTTCTACGGACAATTGGCCGCAACGCGCCTGCAAGCCAACCCTGTCATTCGCGCAACGCCTGAGCCAACCATTCCGGTCGCCGCACGTAATGCCTATTTGATGCAGGACAATATCCGCGCCATTGAAAAACTGAATGATATGGGCGAACGTGATCGGGCGCGGTTGTTTTTCCATGCGGCGATGGAGGCCGCGCACAGGCGCGCCGATTTTGCCCTGCTGACGGAAATCGCCTACCGGCTTGAACGGCCCGATCTGGCGATCGAAGCGGCCAAGAACGCGAACCAGAAAAACATGTTGATGACGGCGGGTGGCTTTCCCGTTCTGGAAAACAAATTGCCTGAGCCGCCAGAGCCAGCCTTCACACATGCCCTTATTCGCCAGGAAAGTATGTTTAATGCCGATGCTGCCAGCGGCGCGGGAGCCAAAGGCCTGATGCAGTTGATGCCGTCAACCGCAAAATCTGTCGCACGCAAAATGGATATACGTTACCGCCCGAACCAGTTGGGCGACCCGAATTACAACCTGCGCCTTGGCACCCGCTTTGTTCAGGATCAGATTGAATCCTTCGACGGTTCCTATGTTCTGGCGCTGGCGGGCTATAACGCAGGGCCGCACCGCGTCCGGGAGTGGATGAGCCAGATCGGCGACCCGCGCAGCGGCAATGTCGATCCGGTTGACTGGATTGAATTGATCCCGATTGCAGAAACCAGAAACTATGTACAGAGAATCATTGAGAATCTTCAGGTCTACCGGGCACGTCTGAATGGCGGGCAGGCTCCCCTATTGATTCTAAAGGATTTAAAAAGATAGCCAATCCGCCCACTTTTTTGTTACAATGGCGTGCCAAGTTCGGGGTTATCTGTAGCATGCTCACGGTAGGGGATATGCAGGACTGGATTCTCGCTTTTGCCTCTGTTACCGCTCTCTCTGTCACCGCGTTCGTGATCGTTGCCGTCATGTGGTTGAAGAGACTGCGTGAAACGGTATCCGCAACATTGACGGAATCGGCTAATCAACAGGTGCGCACGGCGCAACGCCTCAGCGACCAGATTGCCCAATTACAAAAACAGCAACGTCACTATGAACAACAATTACAGGTTTTGGCGCAGACCAGTACCCAGTTGCGCCAAGGGTTGGTGAGTGTCGCGACACGTCTGGAAAACAACCAGACAGAGACACCGCGCAGCGACTATACGCTGCATTAATTCGGCTTCCTGCACAGTCAGTCGGTAGGCAGCCATTCTGCAACAGTGTGGCGAAATATCACTGTTTCAACATCATACCGCCACCTTCGTTGTAGACAATGAAACGGTGAAACCTTAGATAAATATAAGAGTTTCACGATTCGGCCGGTTGACGCGAAGGGTCGTTGTCTGGCTGCATTTGGGAGGTACGGTTTTGTCCCCGGAGTCCTGTCCAGCGCTGGTCCTCAATGCGGATTTCCGTCCGCTGAGCTATTTCCCGTTGTCGTTGTGGTCGTGGCAAGATTCAGTCAAAGCGGTCTTTATGGACCGCGTCAGCATCCTGTCGGAATATGAACAGGAAGTGCACTCTCCCAGTTTCAGTATGCGTCTACCCAGCGTTATCGCGTTGAAAGAATATATTCAAACGTCACGCTATCCCGCCTTTACACGATTTAACGTTTTTCTACGCGACAGTTTCTCATGCCAATACTGCGGCCTGCGCAAACCGACGCAGGAACTGACGTTTGACCATGTCATTCCGCGTTCGCGCGGTGGCCGTACGGTCTGGGATAATATTGTGACCGCCTGCTGTACCTGCAACACACGCAAGGGCAACAGGCTGCCGCACCAATGCGGTATGTTCCCGCAACAAAAACCATGGCGTCCGCACAGCATTCAGTTACAGGAAAACGGACGCGCCTTCCCGCCCAATTACCTGCATCAAAGCTGGCATGACTATCTGTACTGGGATACAGAATTGGACCCGATTTAATTTTTTTGGGCTTCGGCCAATTGCTCGTTTGTCAAACGGAACCCCATCAAGACCTGATAATTCGGACCGACATCGCGCTTATCTTTCGGCAACGGCAAAAAGACGTGCAAATCTTCCTGTAAATCGGCAACCTTATCGCTGCCGAAATCGAGTTTGGCAGTCATGCGGTCCTTGCTGATGATCTTGCCATCTGGCGATACCAACGCGACAAAGTAAGGCGCATTGACAACCTTACCGCCCAGACGTGGCCCGCGTTCTGCGGCAAAAGATAGCGAGAAGGTTATATCAACTCCCGTATCGGTATATTCACAATCTCCATCGACACCAAGCATCTTGGTCGTGGACACCAGCTGTTTAGGGTCAGGCTTCTCACCCGCATAGTCTTTCAAAACGCCCAGCTTGCGCACGACGGCGACCTGCGGACATATCGGTAGAACTTCTTTCTTGGGCCCCGTTTCCGGTTTATGTGAACCGATTTTCAGTTCGTTCTGCGTGTCTGGCTTATCCTTGTCGTCATCATCGCCGCCACAGGCGCCAAGGCCCATAACTACCAACCCAATCGCCAGAAACCGCAACCAGTTCTTTGACATACCACGCTCCTTAAGAGGCCATTTGCTTGGCAACGCGGTCGAGGATATCGACCGCATGATC
>Ga0213872_10000296_pt1 | contig 42414 bp, 48 predicted proteins | sample VelepicomBERX_R2_FD_160071 | JGI IMG/M metagenome (GOLD analysis project Ga0213872, IMG submission 160071) | Rhizosphere microbial communities from Vellozia epidendroides in rupestrian grasslands, the National Park of Serra do Cipo, Brazil - RX_R2 | ecosystem: Host-associated > Plants > Roots >... | reverse complement strand
GCAGGCCGTTGACGAAACTGTCTTCGACCGCCGACGCATCGGTATTCAGCACGCCGGGAATCTGGCGCACCACGGCATCCATCAGCGCCATCGCCGGCAGTTCGCCGCCCGACAGCACGAAGTCGCCAAGGCTGATCTCCTCGTCGACACAACGGTCGAGCAGGCGCTGGTCGACCGCTTCGTAGCGGCCGCACAGGATCACCAGGCCGGGTTCCTGCCGCAATTGCATCACGCGTTCATGCGTCAGCTGCTTCCCCTGGGGCGACATGAACACCACGCGCGGTGCGGGCAGACCGGCGTCGGTCTGGCGCTGCTTGGCGGCGTTGATGGTCTGCTCCAGCGGCTTGGCCAGCATCACCATGCCGGGGCCGCCGCCGTAAGGGCGATCGTCCACGGTGCGGTGGTTATCGGTGGTGAAATCGCGCGGATTCCACAACGTCAGGCCCCACCTCTTCTGTTCAAACGCGCGCCGGGTGACACCCGACTGCGTCAGCGCGTCAAACATCTCGGGGAACAGGGTCACGACATCAAATTGCATGGCGGGCCGCCCTCAATGTTACGCTTAATAGTCAAGGCCCCAGTCGACGGTGATCTGTTTCGCGGCCTTGTCCACCTTGATGATGAACGCGTCCACAAACGGGATCAGGCGCTCCTGCGCCTCGACTTCCGGGTGTCCCTCCGCGTTGACCGGCGAGATGCGCAAGATCGACTGTGGACCATTGCTCATCATGTCAGTCACCTTGCCGAGGTGTTCACCTTGCAAATTCTGTACATCCAGACCGATCAACTCGGTCCAGTAAAACTCGTCTTCCCCATCCAGAGCCGGGAACTGGCTCTGAGGGATGAAGACACCTGCGCCTTTCAGCGCTTCCGCGAGTTCGCGGTCGGCCACGCCCTCCAGGCGCACCACGACGTCGCCGCCGTGCAGCTTGGCGTTGCGGGCGCCGACTTCGCGCAGCGCAGGCTTATCGAGCCACCAGGATTTGACCTTCAGCAGCGCATCTGCTTCGGAGGAGAAAGGGCGCACCCTTACCCCGCCAACGATACCATAGGCACCGGAGACAAAGCCCACCTGTACCAGATCTTCGGGGATTTTCACCCCGGATGCAGTCTTATCGGTCAAACCGGTGAAGCAGACTTAGGCTGCTTTCTTGCTCTGAGCTACCAGACGAGCAACGGTCGGCGACAGTTGTGCGCCTACCGACTGCCAGTGAGCCAGACGGTCTTCGGTGATGCGCAGGCCTACTTCAGCACCGGAAGCCATCGGGTTGTAGAAACCGATACGCTCGATGAAACGACCATCGCGACGATTGCGCGAGTCGGTTGCAACGATGTTGAAGAAAGGACGCTTCTTGGCGCCACCACGAGCTAAACGAATAACGACCATAATATTTCCAAAAAAATGTGCTAAGACGGAAAAAGCCTGCAATTATAGCGCGCTTGGCCGCTAGCAGCAAGCGTTAAGAAATAATCGGGCGGTTCAGGGGTAATCGGAAATTATCCCCTGTTCTTGCGCCCAAGGCAAGAGGGGCTGGCCGCCGGGCGCGAAAAAAGCTGGTCCGACGGGCGGATTTGGGGCCATACTGCTTATTCCTTTGCAACCTTGCCGATTTTCTATGCATAAAAACAAGACGCTGGCGACCCTGCTGGCCTTTCTGACGGGCGGCCTGGGCCTGCACCGGCTATATCTGCGTGGCGCAAAAGATACGGGCTTGTGGCTGCATCTGGCCGCCCTGCCCGCCTCCGCCATCGTGGCTCTGGCCGCGCCGGGCGCCGATCCCTTCTACAAGCTGCTGCCGCTGATCGTCTCCATCCTCGTCGGCTTCCTCGAAGCGCTGGTGCTGGGCCTGACGCCGGACGAGAAGTGGGACGCCGCCCGCAATGGCGCATCGAGCCGCGCCTCGGCCTCCAGCTGGCCGCTGGCCGTGCTGCTGGTGGCCACCCTGATGCTGGGCGCAGGAAGCTTGATCGCCACCATCTCCCGCCTGTTCGACCTGCTGTACACTGGTGGAGCCTATGGCTAACCACTCAGGGAGCATAAAAATGATCAAGCACTCCAGCATCATCGCCATCGCCCTTGCCGCCTCCGGCCTGCTGTCCACTGCGGCGCAGGCCCAGCCCACCGCCAAAGAGCAGTATGCGGAAGACTCCAGGCGCATCGCCGCGCGCTACGCTGACGACAAGAAGATCTGTGCCGGCGAAGGCGACTCCGCCACGCGCATGCAGTGCAACCGCGACGCCAAGACCGAATACGACAAGGCCATTGCCAATGCCAAGGCCGTACTCAAATCCAGCTCCGGCAAGACGGGCGGCTACTGCGCCGAATGCGGCAAGGTGCTGGCGGTGAACGTCAGCGAGAAGGAAGGCGAAGGCAGCGCGCTGGGCGTGATCGCGGGCGGCGTGGCGGGCGCCCTGCTGGGCAACCAGGTCGGCAGCGGCCATGGACGCCAGCTGGCCACCGTGGCCGGCGCGGCGGGCGGCGCCTATGCGGGCAACCAGATCGAGAAGAAGGCCAAGTCCAGCAAGGTGTGGACGGTGCAGGTGCGCTACGAAGACGGCCATGAAGCCAGCTTCCCGTTCGACCACGATCCCGGCCTGCTGGCGGGCGACCGTGTGAGGAACGCGAACGGCAGCGTCGTCCGCGACTAAGCCCGCTGCAGGAGTTTTCGTGCGGTGCTAGACTGGGCGCCAGTCAAACAAGCTGGGAGCACTTCATGAAATTTCTGGTGGTCGGCGCGGGCGCGCTGGGTGGATATTTTGGCGGACGCCTGCTGGCCGCGGCGCAGGACGTGACCTTTCTCGTCCGTCCCGGCCGCGCGGCCCAGCTCAAACAGAACGGGCTGCAGATCAGGAGCCCGCGCGGCGATATCACGATCCACCAGCCGCCGCATCTGCTGGCCGAACAGATCACCAGGCATTACGACGTCGTCATCGTCGGCTGCAAGGCCTACGACCTGGACGCCACCATGGATTCCTTCGCCGCCGCCGTCGGCCCCAACACGGCGATCCTGCCGCTGCTGAACGGCATGGAGCACCTCGAACGTCTCGCCTCCCGCTTCGGCAAGGAGCGCGTATTGGGCGGCATGTGCCTGATCTCAGCCACGCTCGACGCGCAGGGCGCCGTGCTGCATCTGAACGATCTGCACGGCCTCGTGTTCGGTGAGCTGGACCAGCCCACTTCCGAGCGCGTGGAAGCGATTGCCGCCGCCATGTCCCTCGCCAATTTCGAACCTCGCGTCAGCGCCGAGATGCAGCTGGAGATGTGGGAAAAATGGGCCTTCATCGCCACGCTGGCCGGCGCCACCTGCCTGCTGCGCGGCTCCGTGGGCGATATCGTCAGCGCCGGACAGGCCGGCGTGGCGCTGGCCCTGTACGCCGAATGCAGCGCCATCGCGGCCAGCCATGGCTTTGCGCCGCGCCCGGCGGCCGGCGAGTTTGTGCGCGCCCGCATGACGACGGCCTCGCCGCTGACGGCGTCCATGCTCAAGGACCTGGAACGGGGCGGCGCGATCGAGGCCGACCACATCATCGGCGACTTCCTGCGTCGCGACGGCGCCAATGCCTCGCCCGTGATGGCGATGGCTTATGCGCATCTGAAAACCTATGAAGCCCGCCGCGCCCGTGAAGCGGCTGCGGCCAAATAAGGAGTCTGCCGGTGCATCCTCAGTTCCCTGCCGAGTGGCAGCCGCTGGTCGACCAGGCCGCGGCCGTCCTGCGCGCGCTGGCGCTCGATGAAGCGGCCAAGGAAGCGTTCTGCAGCGATCCGAAGCTGAAGCCTTTCATGCACAAGGTCTCGCAGCGCTATGTGGCGGGACAGACGGTGGAGCAGGCTTTGGAGCGCGTCGCCGCCATCAATGCGGCCGGACACGCCGCCTCCGCCGAATACATGGGCGAGAGCTGCCGCGACGAAGCCTTCGCCATGGCGGAGACGGAAGTGTTCATGCGGCTGGTGCGCGGGATCGGCGAGCGGCATTTGAAATGCTCGGTTTCCTTCGACCTGTCGCATGTGGGATCGCTGGTCGATGCGGAGCTGGGCTACCGCAACGCGCGCCGCATTGCGCTGGCTGCGGCCGAGATCAACCGCGAGGTGATGATCTCGATGGAAGGCGCGGACCGCGCGGACGATATCTATGCGATCTACACGCGCCTGCATCGCGAGGACGACTTGCGCAATGTCGGCATCACGGTGCCGGCCAAGCGCCTGCGCACGGCGCAGGATTTGCCGCAGCTGATGAAGCTTCCCGGCCGCATCCGGCTGGTGAAAGGCGCGTTTCTCGATCCACAGGGCGTCTCGTATGAGCGCAACAGTCCCGAGCTGGCGGAGGCGTATCGCCGCTATGCGCGCGAGCTGCTTCTGAGCGGCCACAAATGCTCGATCGCCACGCACGACCGCGGCATCCAGCGCGACATCAGCGCATTGATCGTCGAAGAACGCCTCGATCCGCGCTGGTATGAATTCGAATCGCTGATCGGGCTGGGCGCCGAGCAGATCGCGGAGCTGAAGGAGCGCGGCTTCCCCACGCGCGAATACGCCGTCTTCGGCGAAGAGCACTTCCTGTACGTCCTGAACCGCATCGCGGAAGAACCGATCCGCCTCTACCAGGCCCTGATCGACTTGATGTCCGCATAACCCGGGGTCAGGTCTGCCTTTCGGCCAAAACGTGCTTACCGACCAACTTTTGGCCGAAAGGCAGACCTGACCCCGAATTCCGAATTAAAAAAAGCGGCCCGGGGCCGCTTTTGAGCTTTCAGGAAACTACAGTCAGAACTGATCCACATCCAGCGCCAGGACGCCTGCGCTGCCGTCGATGATCGAGGCACGGATGCCGCTCGATTGCGACAGGAAGTGGTCGGCGAAGAAGCGCGAGGTGCTGATCTTGGCTTTGTAGAAGCTCGCATCGCCGTCACCGGCGCTCAGCTTCTGCTGCGAGACCAGCGCCGCGCGGGCCATCTGCCAGCCGCCCAGCACGATACCAGCCAGCTTCAGATACGGCACGCTGCCCGAGAACACGGCCTTGATGTCGGACTTCATATTACCGGCCACGTACTCCACCACCGCTTCCAGATCGGCGGCACCCTGCGACAGATGCTTGCGGATCGCCGCGAAGTCGGCGCCGTCCACCTTGGCCAGTTCCGCCTCCGTCGCGCGCACTTGCGCGATCAGGCCCTTGGCGACCTTGCCGCCGTCACGCACGGTCTTGCGGCCCACCAGGTCGTTGGCCTGGATCGCCGTCGTGCCTTCGTAGATGGTCAGGATCTTGGCGTCGCGATAGTGCTGCGCGGCGCCCGTCTCTTCGATGAAGCCCATGCCGCCGTGAACCTGCACGCCGTCGCGCGCCACGTCCTGCGACAGCTCGGTCGACCAGCCTTTGATGATCGGTACCAGGTACTCGTACACCGCCTGGTTCTGCGCGCGCGTCTCCGGATCGGCGCTGTGATGCGCCGCGTCGTACAGCGCCGCACCCACATAGGCCAGCGCGCGCGCCGCTTCCGTCTGCGAACGCATATTCATCAGCAGACGGCGCACGTCCGGGTGATTGATGATGGCCACACCGCCGGCGGAACCGGCCAGGTCGCGCGACTGCACGCGGTCCTTGGCATAAGCCACCGCCTGCTGGTAAGCGTGCTCCGACAGGCCGATGCCCTGCATGCCCACGCCAAAGCGCGCCGCGTTCATCATGATGAACATGTATTCCAGGCCGCGGTTCTCTTCGCCCACCAGCGTGCCGATGGCGCCGCCGTTGTCGCCGAACTGCAGCACGGCGGTCGGCGAGGCCTTGATACCCAACTTGTGCTCGATGGAGACACAGTGCACGTCATTGCGCGCGCCCAGCGAACCGTCCGCATTGACCATGAACTTCGGCACGATGAACAGCGAGATGCCCTTCACGCCCTCCGGCGCATTCGGCGTACGCGCCAGCACCAGGTGGATGATGTTCTCGGCCATGTCATGCTCGCCGTAGGTGATGAAGATCTTGGTGCCGAACACCTTGTAGGTGCCATCGCCCTGCGGCTCCGCGCGCGAACGCACGGCGGCCAGATCGGAGCCGGCCTGCGGCTCGGTCAGATTCATGGTGCCGGTCCACTTGCCGGTGATCAGAGGCTCCAGATAAGTCGCCTTCTGCGCATCGCTGCCTGCCGTCAGCAGCGCCTCGATGGCGCCATCGGTCAGCAGGGCCACCAGCGCGAACGCCAGGTTGGAGCCATGCAGCATTTCCACGCATGGCGTGCCCACCAGCTTGGGCAGCTCCTGGCCGCCGAATTCGGCCGGATGCTGCAAGCCCTGCCAGCCCGCTTCGCCGAACTGCTTGAAGGCTTCCTTGAAGCCCCTGGAGGTGGTGACGTTACCGTCTTTCCAGAAGCTCGGCTCTTCGTCGCCCGGATGGTTCAGCGGGGCGATTTCGCCGGCGACGAACTTCGCGCTTTCTTCCAGCACGGCTTCCACCGTTTCCGGCGTCGCGTCTTCGCAGCCGGGCAGCTTGCTCACGGCGTCCAGGTTGGCCAGCTCGTTCATCACGAACAGCATGTCTTTGAGGGGGGCTTGATATGGCATCTTCTATGTCTCCAAATGAAAAACAAGCCACGATAATCCATCCGGATCAGCGTGGCTTGCGAGATGTGTTTTAAGCTGGCTTAGCCCAGTTCTGCGACCAGTTGTGGCACCAGTTCGAACAGATCGCCCACGATGCCGTAGTCGGCAACGGAGAAGATCGGCGCTTCAGGGTCTTTGTTGATGGCGACGATGGTCTTCGAATCCTTCATGCCGGCCAGGTGCTGGATCGCGCCGGAGATACCGACGGCGATGTACAGCGAAGGCGCGACGATCTTGCCGGTCTGGCCAACCTGCCAGTCGTTCGGCACGAAGCCCGCGTCCACGGCGGCGCGCGAAGCACCCATGGCGGCGCCCAGCTTGTCGGCCAGCGGCTCCAGGATCTTGAACGCTTCGCCCGAGCCCATGCCGCGGCCACCGGAAACGATGATCTTGGCGGCGGTCAGTTCCGGACGGTCCGACTTGGCCAGTTCGCGGCCGACGAAGGACGACTTGCCCGAATCGGCAACAGCGGCCACGGTCTCGGTGGCGGCCGAACCGCCGGTGGCGGCAGCGGCGTCGAAGCCGGTGGTACGCACAGTGATGACCTTCACCTTGTCCGACGACTGCACGGTGGCGATGGCGTTACCGGCGTAGATAGGACGCTCGAAGGTGTCGGGCGAATCGACCTTGGTGATTTCCGAGATCTGGGCCACGTCCAGCTTGGCGGCCACGCGCGGCAGGATGTTCTTGCCGTAGGCGGTGGCTGGAGCCAGGATGTGCGAGTAGGCGCCGGCGATGGCCAGTACCTGCTCGGCGACGTTTTCCGCCAGGCCGTCGGCGAAGTAAGCGGCGTCGGCGACGATCACTTTCGATACGCCGGCGATCTGAGCAGCGGCGGCAGCGGCGGCGCCGGCGTTGGAGCCGGCCACCAGCACGTGCACGTCGCCGCCGCACTGGGCGGCTGCGGTCACGGTGTTCAGGGTGCTGCCCTTCAGGGTAGCGTTGTCGTGTTCTGCGATGACTAATGCGGTCATGATTGTTCGATCCTTAGGCTTAGATTACTTTAGCTTCGGTGCGCAGTTTCGCGACCAGGGTGGCGACGTCAGGAACCTTGATGCCGGCGGAGCGCTTGGCTGGCTCGGACACTTTCAGGGTCTTCAGACGCGGGGTCACGTCGACGCCCAGGTCTTCCGGCTTGGTCACGTCCAGCGGCTTCTTCTTCGCCTTCATGATGTTCGGCAGGGTCACGTAGCGCGGCTCGTTCAGGCGCAGGTCGGTGGTGATGATGGCCGGCAGGGTCAGGGCCACGGTTTCCAGGCCGCCGTCCACTTCACGGGTGACGGTCACTTTGCCGTCTTCCAGCACCACTTTCGAGGCGAAGGTCGCCTGTGGCCAGCCCAGCAGCGCAGCCAGCATCTGGCCGGTCTGGTTGGAGTCGTCGTCGATCGCCTGCTTGCCCAGGATGATCAGTTGTGGCTGTTCTTTTTCAGCCACGGCCTTCAGCAGCTTGGCCACGCCCAGCGGTTCCAGTTCCACGGCGGTTTCCACCAGGATGCCGCGGTCGGCGCCGATGGCCATGCCGGTACGCAGGGTTTCCTGGCACTGGCTTACGCCGCAGGACACCGCCACCACTTCGGCCACTTTGCCAGCCTCTTTCAGGCGCATCGCTTCTTCCAAAGCGATCTCATCGAACGGGTTCATCGACATTTTGACGTTGGCGATATCCACGCCCGTGTTGTCCGATTTGACGCGCACCTTGACGTTGTAGTCGACCACGCGTTTGACGGGTACCAAGACTTTCATAGCTGTGCCTTTGGAAAAGATAAAGAATAAAATGTGGGCTCGATTATAGGGGAATTTGCGAGCCCTGACGAAATTAAAGCACGATCGTGCGTTTTTTGGCTAGTAGAAATCGTCTAAAAAACGGTTTCCTACCCAAATTGCAGAGGAATGGGAAGCGGCAGAATTATTTGCGCTGCATCATAAAGACAAACTCGTAGCCATTCTGCACATGCGACAGCAGGACGTTGCCGGTCTGCTTGCAGAAGGCCTGGAAATCGCGCACCGAACCCGGGTCCGTCGCCATGATGCGCAGCACTTCACCGCTTTGCAGTTCCGCCAGGGCCTTCTTGGCTTTCAGAATCGGCAACGGGCAATTCAGGCCGCGCGCATCGAGTTCCTTATGGAATTCCATGGTTTCGTTTTCAAGAATCGTGTCGCTCATCGCATCATCCCGCATGTTTTTGTACTGACCTGCGTCATACTACTCCAAATCGGGACGGTTGACGCGCTGCACCAAAATAGTTCGTTTTACGTTGCAAGTTCGCAACGAAGGTGGCGAGTATACAATGCCATCCCCCAAAAGGGCAACGGCCCGCGTGTAACACGCGGGCCGCTTATTTACTGCTTTATAAGGGCTTTGGCCCTACATCTAGTGCTTGAGGATGGCTCGAGGACGATTAGACGCGTCCCTCTACCCAGGCTGCAACACCGGCCAGAGCGCCCGGCAGGGCTTCCGGATTGGTGCCGCCGGCCTGCGCCATATCGGGGCGTCCGCCGCCCTTGCCGCCCACTTGTTGTGCAACGAAGTTGACCAGCTCGCCCGCCTTGACCTTGCCGGTGGAATCCGCCGTCACGCCCGCGATCAGGCTCACTTTGCCCTCGCTGACGCTGGCCAGCACGATGGCGGCCGTCTTCAGCTTGTCCTTCAGCTTGTCCATGGTTTCGCGCAGGGCGGTCACGTCGGCGCCGTCCAGGGTCGCGGCCAGCACCTTGATGCCTTTCACGTCCACGGCCTGCGTCGCCAGCTCGTCGCCCTGGCCGGCGGCCATCTTCGACTTCAGCGCGGCCAGTTCCTTTTCCAGCGCCTTGACCTGCTCCTGCACGCCGTTGATCTTGGCGGTCAGTTCTTCAGGATTCGACTTCAGCGCGGCGGCGGCTTCGTTCAGCTTGCGCGCCATACCCTGTACCAAAGCCAGAGCGCCCTCGCCTGTCACGGCCTCCACACGGCGGATACCGGCGGCGACACCACCTTCGGAGACAATCTTGAACAGGCCGATGTCTCCCGTACGGTGGACGTGCACGCCGCCGCACAGCTCTTTCGAGCTACCGATGTCCATCACGCGCACTTCGTCGCCGTACTTCTCGCCGAACAGGGCCATCGCGCCATGCTTCACGGCGTCGTCGAAGGACATGTGGTGCGACTGGGTCGCCACGTTGTTCAGGATCTCGGCGTTGACGATGGCTTCCACCCTGGCGATTTCCTCGGCGGTCATCGGCGCGTTGTGGGAGAAGTCGAAACGGGCCTTGTCCGGATCGACCAGCGAGCCTTTCTGCGCCACGTGGGAACCCAGCACTTCGCGCAGGGCCTTGTGCATCAGGTGGGTGGCCGAGTGGTTACGGATGGTGCGGCCGCGCGAATGCTGGTCCACTTCCGCGCCGACGGCGTCGCCCACTTTCAGCGAGCCGCTGGCGACCACACCGTGGTGGCCGAACACGTCGGCCTGGATCTTCAGCGTGTCTTCCACGGCGAACTTGCCACCCGCAGCCTGGATCAGGCCCTGGTCGCCCACCTGGCCGCCGGATTCGGCGTAGAACGGGGTAGTGTCCAGCACCACGATGCCCTGCTCGCCCGACTTCAGTTCCTGCACCGGCGCGCCGTTGGCGTACAGGGCGATCACTTTCGAGTTATGCTGCAGCTGGTCGTAGCCGACGAACTTGTTCTTCTCGCCGCTGTATTCCACGTTGGCGGCCATCTTCTTGAACTTGCCGCCTTCGCGCGCCTTGCGCTTCTGCTCTTCCATCGCCACGTTGAAGCCCGCTTCGTCCAGCGTCACTTCGCGTTCGCGGCAGATGTCGGCGGTCAGGTCCAGCGGGAAGCCGTAGGTGTCATACAGGGTGAAGGCGGTGGCGCCGTCCAGGTTCTTCGGATCCTTGGCCAGCTGCGCTTCCAGGATCTTCATGCCGTGTTCCAGCGTCTCGCCGAAACGCTCTTCCTCGGCCTTCAGCACCTGGGCCACGCGGTCCTTGGCTTCGGCCAGCTCGGGATAGGCGACGCCCATCTCGATGTTCAGGTCTTCCACCAGCTTGTAGAAGAAGGCTTTGCTCTGGCCCAGCTTGTGGCCGTGGCGCAGCGCGCGGCGGATAATGCGGCGCAGGACGTAGCCATGGCCTTCCGGGCCAGGGATGATGCCGTCGACGATCATGAAGGAGGCGGCACGGATGTGGTCAGCGATCACGCGCAGCGATTTGTTTTCCAGGTCGGTGGCGCCCGTTTCGCGCGCGGCCGCCTTGATCAGCGCCTGGAAGGAGTCGATCTCGTAGTTCGAGTGCACGTGCTGCAGCACGGCGGCCAGGCGCTCCATGCCCATGCCGGTGTCGACGCAAGGCTTAGGCAGCTTGTGCATCACGCCCGCTTCGTCGCGGTTGAACTGCATGAACACCAGGTTCCAGATTTCGATGAAGCGGTCGCCGTCTTCCTCAGGCGAGCCTGGAGGGCCGCCCCAGATGTCGGCGCCGTGGTCGTAGAAGATCTCGGTGCAAGGACCGCATGGGCCGGTGTCGGCCATCTGCCAGAAGTTGTCCGACGCGTAGCGCGAACCCTTGTTGTCACCGATGCGGATGATGCGCTCTTTCGGCACGCCGATCTCGTTGGCCCAGATGTCGTAGGCTTCGTCGTCCTCGATGTAGACGGTGACGGTCAGCTTTTCCGCCGGCAGCTGGTAAACCTTGGTCAGCAGTTCCCAGGCGTAGTTGATGGCGTCGCGCTTGAAGTAGTCGCCGAAGCTGAAGTTACCCAGCATTTCGAAGAAGGTATGGTGGCGCGCCGTGTAGCCGACGTTTTCCAGGTCGTTGTGCTTGCCGCCGGCGCGCACGCAGCGCTGCACGGTGGTGGCGCGGGTGTAGGGGCGCGTATCCTGGCCCAGGAACACGTCCTTGAATTGCACCATGCCGGAGTTGGTCAACAGCAGGGTTGGGTCGTTGCCGGGCACCAGCGGGCTGGACCGGACAATGGTATGACCTTTAGATTCGAAGAATTTGAGGAATTTCTCGCGGATTTCAGATGATTTCATGTCGTGTGGGGGAATAGCTGCCGGTGCAAAAGGTTGATTATGCCACAGCCGGGGCCTGCCGGACCCGGTCTATGGCATTTAAGTCAACACTTCAGCGCATGGCCAGCGCCACCACCTGCTCGCTCATCTCGCCCGTGTCGGCGCTGCGCACGGAACGGGCAATCAGCACTTCGCCGCCAAACTTGCCGGGGTAAGGCGTCTCCAGACGCACCTGCAGCTTGCCGTCCAGCGCCACGAAGGTATTCCGCTCCGTGGCCACGATGCGGTGCGGGCCTTCATTGTCGATTTCCGCGTACATGGAGGTGCCGTCGCGGCTCAGGTACAGGCTCTGGCCGTTGGACAGGCTGTAGGCGCCACGCACCTCCTGGTCGAACTGATACCAGCGCAGCGTGTGATACTGCGCCGGCGCCTCGATCTTGCGCTGCGGCGGCGGAATAGTCACGCTGTCGCCGCTTTGCTGCGCCTGGGCGCCGATGACGGCGCCCAGCGCCATTCCCATTAGCCATAGCTTTTTCATGGTCGCTCCCCTTATTTTCTGTTCTTGAAACCAGAAACTTCAGTTTAGGAAGCGACCACGGTGTTGGTATAACTCGAAGGAGTTAGTCCACACCGCAGCCGCACTGACCTAGCGCATGGCGAAGCGGATCACCTGATCCTCCATCTCGCCCGTGGCCAGGTTACGAGTGGGAACGGCGATCAGCACCTCGCCACCAACCGAACCGTCCGGATGCCAGTCGATTTTCATTTGCAGCTTGCGGTCCAGCGCCACAAAGGAATCGTGTCCGGTGGCGACGATACGGTGTCGTCCTTCCTTGTCGATTTCCGCATACATGGCGGTCCCGCTGTGCGTCAGTTTCAGCGTCTGGCCATTCGACAGGTCATAGCCGCCCCTGAACACCTCGAAATCCGAGCGCGGCATATGGTAGGTGTGCTCCGGCACTTCGATCTTTGTATGCGGAGCCGGCACCGTCACGCTTTCCTGCTGCGCATACACGCTCGTACCAAGGGCCGCAGCGGACAAAGCCGCACCCAGTAGCCATAGTTTATTCATGGTAGATCCCTTTCTGTGGTTATTGCCGCCTGCGGAAAAAAGCAACAGCGGAAAACTCAGTCTAGGAAGCAGCCACGATAAGCACATCACTCAAATAAATGAGTAGGCCGGCGCGTCAACCGAAAGGATAGCCGCGCACCGTTGCGGCAGGTGTACCGTGCAGCATGGCCACCAGTTCGCCCTGGCGCCGCGTGCCGGTTTTGCGGAACAGCTTTTGCAAGTGGGTCTTGACGGTATGCAGGCTGACGTCGAGCGCCATGGCGATGTCTTCCAGCGCTTCGCCATGCGCCAGCGCCTGCGCCACACCTGCTTCGGCCGGCGTCAGATCGAACAGCTGGCGCAGCACTTCGCGCGACAGCCGGTGCGCTTCCGGATCGCCCGCCATCACGATAGCGCAGGGCTGCTGCCACGACAAATCCTCCAGCGGCAGAAAGGGCGCCACGGTCAGCAGCAGCGGCTGGCGTCCGCGCCGCGGCAGGCATAGCGCCTGCAGGCTCGCTTCGCCGTTCACCTGGTCCACCGCCGTGTGCACCATGCGCGCCAGCGATTTGCCGACGCCGGCCGATTCCTGCAACAGCTTATCGCCATGACGGCGCAAAGCTGTATCACGTTCCAGCAGCTGCGTGGCTGCTGCATTGGCATGCAATAAGTGGAGCTCGCCGTCGACAACGAACACTGCCATGTCCATACAATCCAATGCGGCGACGCTGCACTGTTCCGGCACCGCGCTATCAGGCAGTTCGCGCTCCAGATCAGCATGTTGCTGCACTTCCCGCGTATGCATGATCCCCCCTGTGGTTGGCCTCAGCTTATATCCGGACCGTCGGAAGATATACTCCAAATGTAACCACAGGCATTGAATGTTTTTATGGCACGAGACTTAGGCAAAAGCCGGTCCGATCAAATCTATGCGGTCGGTGCAAAAGCCGTCCACACCCCAGGACAAAATTTCCTCCGCCCTTTCCACCGTATTGACCGTATAGCAGAACAGCCCGTAGCCACAGGCTTTGATAGCTTGAGCCGCTTCGCGCGTCAGATGTTTGTGATTGGTGTGAATGGCTACAGCCTGCAGTTCCCTGGCTTGCGCCTGCCAATCCGCAGGAATCTGATCAAGCAGATAGCCGCGCGGCAGATCAGGCGCCGCATCGCGCGCGGCGGCTAGCGCTTCGAAACTGAATGAGGAAAGAAGCGGCATTTGCGCCACAGCGCTCGCTGCGATTTCAGCGGCAAAGCTGGAGCGCGTCACTTCCGCTACCCATCGTCCCGTGGCTGTATCGTGGCCGGGCACTGGCTTGATTTCGATATTCATCCAGATGCGCTGCGCCTTGCAGTAATCAACGAACTGCGTGAAGAACGGCACCGGCTCGCCGCTGAACTGCGGACCAAACCAGCTGCCCGCATCCATGCGCGACAAGTCCAGCGCGGTGGTATCGGCCACGCTGCCCCGCCCCGCCACCGTGCGGCCGAACTCAGGATCGTGCATGACTATCCCGATGCCATCACTGGACAGCATGACGTCGAATTCCACGGCGCGGAAGCCGTAGGACAGGCCGGCGCGCAAGCCGGCAATGGTGTTCTCCGGCGCCAGCGTGCCGCCGCCGCGGTGTGCAACGATGCGAGGATAAGGCCACATATGGGCTCCTGTCTGGTGAACGGTGCGAGCAACATTATCACAGCTGCCGCAATAACTGCTGCTAAACTGCAAAGGCAAGTTCCTGGCATTCCCTTCCGTGAGGAGTCTGACAATGATGCGCGCCGCGCCACTGCTGGCCGCGATGGCGATGACAGCCGCGATGGCCGCATGGGCCGCCGCGCCGGCATCCGGGCCTGCCGCTGCATCGCTCACGCAGGCGCAGGTCATTGCGCGCGCGGACGAGGCATATGCAGAACGGCTGGCGGAACTCAAGGCCGCCAACGCGCTCGATGCCGACACCCGCTTCACCGCCCGCCTGCGCCGACTGGCTGTGCCTTTGATCGCACAGGCCGCGCGCGAATATCCTGAAACGAGCCAATGGCAGTGGGAGATCCACGCCAGCAGCGCGCCCGATCAGGACGCCGACTGCATGGCAGGCGGCAAAATCCTCGTCGGCCAGATTTACGCCGAACGCCTGGAATTGAGCGACGCCGAACTGGCCATGCTGCTGGCCCACGAAATCGCCCACGCCGTCCTGCGCCACAACCTGCAGGAATATCAGGAAGCGCTGCGCATGGAGCCTGCCCGTTCCGCCCGTCCCTTCAGCGAATTATGGGAAGCCGTCGATCACGACGCCGCGCTGATGGCCAGGCTGGCGCCGTTGGGCCGCGCGCAGGAAGAGGAAGCCGACCGCGCCGGCATGCTGCTGGCCTGGCACGCCGGCTGGGAGCCCAAACGCCTGGAGAGCTATTACCGCAAGCTGATGCGCGCCAGCGATTGGCCGGGGCTCGAATCGTCCACCCATCCCTCGCCGGTGAGCCGCTGGCAAACAATGCACGCGCTGGCTGCTAAACTAGCGCCCTGACCGAACTACTCAAAGGTTTTTCCCATGACAGTCTCCCCGAAAGCGCTGGGCCATATCCGCGTGCTGGACCTGAGCCGCGTACTGGCCGGGCCGTGGTGCTCGCAGAATCTGGCCGACCTTGGCGCCGACGTGATCAAGATCGAACGTCCCGGCAGCGGCGACGACACGCGCGCCTGGGGCCCGCCCTACGCCAAGGACGCCGATGGCAAGGACACGACGGAAGCGGCCTACTACCTCGCCGCCAACCGCGGCAAGCGCTCCGTCACCATCGACATCGCCAGTACAGAAGGCCAGCAGCTGCTGCGCGAAATGGTCAAGCATTGCGACGTCGTGCTGGAGAACTACAAGGTCGGCCAGCTGAAACGCTACGGCCTCGATTACGATGCGCTGAAAGCCATCAAGCCGGACCTGGTCTACTGCTCGGTGACGGGCTTCGGCCAGGACGGCCCCTACGCCCACCGCGCCGGCTACGACTTCCTGTTGCAGGGCATGGGCGGCCTGATGTCCATCACGGGCGAGAGCGACGACCTGCCGGGCGGCGGTCCGCAAAAAGTCGGCGTGGCCGTGGTCGACCTGATGACGGGCATGTACTCCACCATCGCCATCCTCGCCGCGCTGACGCACCGCGACCGCACGGGCGAAGGCCAGCACATCGACATGGCCCTGCTGGACGTGCAGGTGGCGATGCTGGCCAATATGGGCAGCAATTTCCTCAACAGCGGCAAGCCGCCCAAGCGCTGGGGCAATGCGCATCCCAACATCGTGCCCTACCAGACCTTCGCCTGCGCCGACGGTCACATCATCGTCGCCACCGGCAACGACGGCCAGTACCGCAAGTTCGTGGAAGCGGGCGGACGCGCCGAGCTGGCGGACGATCCCCGCTTCGCCACCAATCCCGAACGGGTGAAGAACCGCGACGTGCTGGTGCCCATCCTGGCCGGCATGGTGCTCACGCAGCCGCGCGAATTCTGGCTCGAGAAGCTGGAAGAAGTGGGCGTGCCCTGCGGCCCGATCAACGACATGGCCCAGGTGTTCCAGAATCCGCAGGTGCAGGCGCGCGCGATGGTGACGGAAGTGCCGCATCCGACGGCGGGCAGCATGAAGCTGCTGCGCAGCCCAATGCGCATGTCCGGCTCGCCCATCGACGGCTATATCGCCCCGCCCCTGCTGGGACAGCACACCGACGACATCCTGCGCGACATGCTGGGCCGCACGCCGGAAGACATCGCCGCCCTGCGCGCCAAAGGCGTGCTGTAATCCGCTCAGTGCAGATCGTGCTTCAGCTCCGATAGCTGGCTGTGCATGTGATGCACTGCGCTTTTCATCTGCGGCGTCAGCGGCAATCCGCTGGCGCACACGCGCTCGGCGCGGTCACCCAGGTGCTCCAGTTCATCGAGCACCTTGCGGATACGGGGCTCATCGTGCGAGCGTATCGCTTCCTTGGCCAGATCGGCCTGCCGGTCCAGGCGCTGAATACAGTCGCGCAATTCGCGCGGCACGTCGCGTTCGGCCGAGCAAGCCTGCGCCGCCTGACCGATGGCCTGCTCCACGAAGTGAAAGCGGCGTTGGATCTCGTTTGCTTGCAGCATGATGAACTCCTTTCGGTGAATGGACGAACGGGACAGTGTTCGACCCGCTCACCGTCAGCAAGTTCAAGCGATTCCAAGCATTGATTCAGCCTGCTTGATGCAGATCAGGCGGGCTCAATTCAGTTGGACTCAATTCAGCAGCGTTTCGATTTGTGCGGCGGGAATCAAACCGGGCACGCGGCGGCCGTCGGCGAAGATCATCGTCGGCGTGCCGTTCACGCCCAGCTTGTTGCCGAGCGCAATATTGCGGTCGACCGGCGTATCGCAATGCAGGCTCGGCAGGGAGCCGCCCTTCATCGCAATGCCCCAGGCCTTCACCCGGTCCGGCGAGCACCAGACGCTGATGGCGCGTTCGGTCGCGTTCGAGTGAAGCTGCGCAATCGGAAACAGGAAGGTGTAGATGGTCACGTTGTCGACACTGGCCAGCTGCACTTCCAGCTTGCGGCAGTATGGACAGTCGGGATCGGAAAAGATCGCCATCTTGCGCTTGCCGTTGCCCTTCACGCTGACGATGGCGTCGGACAGGGGCAGCGTGTTGAAGTCCACGCGGTTCAGGCGTTCTGTGCGCGCTTCCGTCAGGTTGACCTTGCGTTCGATGTCGATCAGGCTGCCTTCGAACACGTAGCGGGCGCTGGCGTCCGTATAGAAAACATGGCGGCCGCTGACGACCTCAAACATGCCCGGCGCTTCGGCCGGCGTTACCTTGTCCACTTTCACTTCCGGCGCCAGCTGGTTCAGGCGCGCCTTGATGCGGTCGGCGTCGCTGGTGGCTGCAAACACGAGGCCGCCGCCCGCCAGGCCAAAGACCAGCGCAATCAATTTCTTCTTCATTTCTCTACGACCTGCTTGATCAAGGCGTTAATCCCTTCCAATGGTTTGTTCAAATCCGATGCGATGCCGTGGCGCGCGGCCAGGTATTCGGGCGCGTTGTAGCTGACCCAGACGTGGCCCTGCTCGTCCTGCCAGGCCAGCGCCTTCAGCGGCAGATCGAGCGCGGCCGTCGGCACGGCCTGCATCACGGGCGTGCCGCCCTTGGGATTGCCGAACACCAGCAGCTGGCTTTCGTGCAAAGGCATGCCCGCCTTTTTCGCATCGGCGGCAAAGTCGATGCGGGCGAAGACCAGCATGTTTTTCGCCTGCGCCAGCGCGGCCAGGCGGTCGATGGTGACGTTCACCGGATAGGGACTGGCGACGGTTGTTAGCCCCTTGTCTTCAGCGTGCGCGAACATGGCCGCTCCCAGCAAAATGAGTGTGGAAATAAGCTTCTTCATATCCGGCAAGATAGCAAGTAATCCTGTCGTTTTGGATGCATATCCTCCATACTATGCGGCAGATCGTCCAAAATGGAGTGGGAATCATGGATCATGCGTCGGCCCTGCTGAGCCAGTTGGGAGTACAGGCGGGCAGCTTCCACAGCGGCAGCTTTTGCGGTGTTTCCGCCATCGACGGCGCGCAGCCGCACGGCCATATCCACCTGCTGCGCGCAGGACGCATACGCGTGCTGCTCGGGGTGGAAGGCGTGGAGCGCGAGATTGAGGAGCCGGCGCTGATTTTCATTCCCGGTCCCTATCGCCATCGCGTGATGGCGGCGCCCGAGGACGGGGCGGAGCTGGTGTGCGCCACCTTGCGCATCGGCGGCGGCAATCCGCTGGCGGCGGCGCTGCCGCCCTATCTGATCCTGCCATTATCCGAGGCGCCCGCGCTGGGCGGCACGCTGGAGTGGCTGTTCCGCGAAGCCTTCGGCGATGAGTATGGACGGGGCGCCGTTACCGATCGTCTGTTTGAGCTGCTGGTGATTCAGCTGCTGCGCCATCTGCTGCGGCATGAAGGCGTCGCGCAAGGCGTGCTGGCGGGGCTGGCCGATGCGCGCCTGGCGCGGGCGCTGCACCTGATCCACACGCAGCCGCAGCGCGACATCAGCGTGGAAGAACTGGCGGCGGAAGCGGCCATGTCGCGCGCCGGCTTTGCCGCCCACTTCAAGACGGTGGTGGGCGACACGCCGGCCGACTATCTCGCCAGCTGGCGCATCAACCTCGCGCAAAAGCTGCTGCGCGAAGGCCAGCCAATGTCGCTGGTAGCCGCGCAAGTAGGCTACGAAAGTCCCTCCGCCCTCGCCCGCATGTTCCGCCGCAAAACCGGCGCCAGTCCGCGTGAATGGCTGGCGCTGCAAAAGCGTGGCGTCCCTTAATTTTTATAGGGCTGGGCGATCGCCTCGCCATCGCCGACCATCAGCCATACCAGCAGCTTGGCCGGCTTGGTATCGCTCGCATTGCGCGACATGATGTGCGGGTGCTTGGGCGATTCGTACCAGGACTGGCCGGCCTTGTAGCGCACCGGCGCCTCGCCTTCCATCTGCGATTCAACCTCGCCTTCGAGCACGTAGGCGAACACGGAGCCGGGATGCACATGCGGCAGCGAGGCCTGGCCCGGCGCATAAGAGACAGTCAGCATCACGCCGGTTTTTCCTGCGGCGTCGGGCAGGCCGGATTTCTGCAGGATGGCGCGGCTTTCCTTCCCCGCTTCCGGCACGTCGTGCGCCAGCACCGGCTGGGCGAATGCGATAGCGGCTGCGCCCAGCAGCGCATAGAAATTAATGCGATTCATTTGGAACTCCTTCAGCGATTTGATTTCGATGGACTCCATTGTAAGAAGACCCATACGCCCGCAAGGAGACCAATTCCGGGAAATTTCAGGAGACAGCCTGCCCCGTGATATTCTCAACAACAAATAGCAATCGGAGCAATCAGATGGGCAAACTCACGCAGCACAGTTTTCGCGCAGCCATTCCCGTAGCCATCATCACAGCCGGCCGGTGGCTCCGGCATCATCAACTGGACAAGCAGGACTTACTAACTGGCGGCGTAGTCTTCCTGGTCCTTATCGGCTTTTCGTACTGGCTCTCGTCAGCAAAGAAATGGGCTCGTCAGTGAAAGAGCTAAGGTTCAATATTTTTGGCGCACACATCGCCATTACCGGCTCGCCAGGAGCGTGGCGCGCCTTTCATCTTGGTGCAGAAGGAAAGCGCAGGCCTGCCGACTTCATCGTGCCGGCAGATATCGCGGAACATGAGCTGTGCGAATACCTCGCTGATTTATTCCATGAGTATGCGACGCCGAGGAACAATACAGCCACAATGCTTTCGTAGGGCCTCATCGAAAAACCCTGCTTCATGATTATTATCAAGACAGGGCCATCGCCCCGCAAAATCAGCAGGAAATCACGGGAATTTTGCGAACCCCATTGCTATACTGCGCATAAGCTCCGTCCAGAGCTAGTGTGTGAATGGAGATCATCATGGCAAAAATTCGCCTGACAGCTGATCTGCCGCTGGCAGAAGCAAATACCCTGCAGCAGCTTGCTGCGAAACAGCGTGTGACGATAACAGAAGCTCTGCGCCGGGCAATCGTCACCGAGGGATTGCTTCAAGAACGAAGGGATGAGGGCAGCAAAGTCCTGCTTGAGAAAAATGGTAAGTTGAGCGAACTCATATTTAACAGATAAGTTCCTTCAAAAAATCCCAGAGGGTGGTTATGGAAAATCCAGGGGAGAATTCCACAACACAAACGGGCGAATCAAGCAGCGCCAACACTAATCCAGACCTCTCTCCTGCTTCATCAGCGCAAGCAACATCCAGTCCGGCAAAAATAGATCTCACCAGCGATTCCAAACTTGATCGCGATCCGATGGCATTTCAGCGGGCTGTAACCGCTGCCGACAGCACGAGCAATGGCGCGTCGACGCAATCGAAAGTGGCAGACATCGCTGAAGCACCGTACAACCAGGATCAGTCCCGCGACGCCACCAGGCAGACGATAACCTTGTGGCTGCTCGGCTTACTTTGCGCCATTGTCGCGCTCGTGTTCGTCGCAATTTTTGCCAGAGGGGCTTCAACTGGATATGGCGGAGAACATTTTTTCGCAGAGATGAAGCAAGTTCTCGATGTCATCGTTGGCCCGATCATTACGCTGCTGGCATCTGCTGTAGGCTTCTATTTTGGGTCAAAGCAAGCCGAACAGAACGCCTCCAGAAAATGATTCTTAGTCCACCAAAAGCCCGATGAGGAATACCATGGACCACGGAGAGAAAAATAAGACTTGGTGGCCAGCTCCATCGGATAAGTATCTGCCGATGTGGGTAATTTTTACGATAATTTTTTCGGTTCTGATATTGTCGTGGCGAATAATTCCGGCAGCGCAGCCGGTGAAACAAGCGCCACGCGATATTCAAAAATCATCCAATTCCACTGCTGCCAATGATTCGGCAGCTGCGAAGCAGCCTGCCGACACAGCCGCACCGACAACAAAATAGCAAGCATACCGCTTAGTTTTCACAAATTGGCAAGCTAAACGCTTGTAGCACCTCGCCTTTGTCGGATTGCACAAACGCGCTGACGCCTAGCTTGCTTGCCGTAGCGCCAGGCGGCAGTGCGACGGTGCGGGTAACGCTGGCGGCGTTTTTGCCGCTCTTGTCGGCAGCAAGGGATATCGGCGGCAGCCATTCGCGCACGACGAAGTCGTGATGCAGCAGGTGGCCTTTGTTTTCGCCGGCCGTGACCTGGCTGGCAAGACCGCTCTCCACCAGCGCGACATACAGCTTGGCCTCACGCGCGGAGCTGGCCCTGACTTCCACCGGCAGCCCGGCGCCGCTGGCCGCACCGAGCGAAATGCTGATGTCGGCCTGCGCGGGCAAATCGTTCACCCGCTTCACCGTCGCCGGAACGCTGGAGGCCCAGCCGGACGGGCCTCCGCGCAGTTCCTTACCGGCGATGAACATCTCGGGCGTATAGATGGTCCGCGATCCCGCCAGATCCGACATCCAGCGCTGGCGCTCCGTGAAAGCCGCGCGCGAGAAGGGATCCTTCCAGCCGATGTAATTCCAGTAATCGACGTGCATCGACATCACTACCGCCTGCTGCGGCGTCACACCCGCCGCGCGCAGGCCGCGCACGAACTGGTCGGCCGGCGGACAGCTATCGCAGCCTTCCGAGGTGTACAGCTCCAGCAGCGCGACGCGGTAGGCCGGGCTTTGCTGCATGCAGCTGCTGGCCGCCAGCGCGGGCGCGATATTCAGGGCGGCGGCAGCCAGCAGAGGAAGGATCAGGGGTTTCATGACGGCTCCAGATGGAATGATGGAGATTAGTCGCGCAGAGGACATCAACCTTACACCTCTGCCCATAATCCGCATCAACCATCCTGCCCCAGCGGCGCTACCTTGCGCAGCCGCAGTGCGATCACCAGCGCCAGCATCAGCGTCCCGCCCAGCATGAGAACCACGCCATTCCAGCCATCGGCGCCCCACATGACGCCAGTGGCCGAACCCACCAGGCTCGATCCCATGTAGTAGAAGAACAGGTACAACGACGAAGCCACCGCCTTGTCCGACAGGGCTCGCCGTCCCACCCAGCTGCTGGCCACCGTATGCGTGGCGAAGAAGCCGAAGGTGAACAGGGCCAGCCCGATCAGCACCACCGACAGCGCGCCGGATACGGTCAACAGCAGGCCGCCAATCATGATCGTCATCACCGCCCACAACACGCCGCGCCGTCCCAGCCTGTCGACCAGCTTACCGGCCCACACCGAGCTGTAAATCCCCAGCAGGTAGAGCAAGGACACCACGCCCATCGCCGTCTGCCCCAGCCCGAACGGCGCCGCTTGCAAGCGGTAGTTGATGTAGTTGTACAGGCTGACGTAGCTACCCATCAGAAGAAAAGCCAGCAGGAACAGCCAGGGCATGGCCTGATCCGACATATGCCGCTTCACTGCGGAAGGCCAGGCGCGCCAGCCATTCTCGCTGGGCGTGAAGTGGCGCGACGCGGGCAGGCTGCGCCAGAACTCCCACGCCGACAGCAGCCCGGCCACGCCCATCACCGCCAGCGCCACGCGCCAGGAGAAGAAGTCCGTCAGCACCGATGTCACCAGCCGTCCCGCCATCCCGCCGAAGGCGCTGCCGCTGATGTAAAGCCCCATCGACAGCCCCAGCGAAGCGGGTTCGATCTCCTCGCCCAGATAGGCCATGGCGATGGAAGGAATGCCGCCCAGGGTCACGCCCATCAAGGCCCGCAGCACCAGCAGTTGATCATAACTGTGGGCGAAGGCGCACAACACCGTCATCAGCGCCGACAAGGCCAGCGCCATCACCATCAGCGGCTTGCGCCCCAGGCGCTCGGACAGCACGCTGGACGCCAGCAGGGCGAAGCCCAGAATGCCCGAGGAAACCGACAAGACCATGCTGCTGCGCGCCGCCGTCAGCGCGAATTCGCGCGACAGCACGGGCATCAGCGGCTGCACGCAGTAGAGCAGCCCGAAACAGGAAAAACCGCCAAAGAACAGCGCGCGGTTGGTGCGCTTGAATTTCTGGCTGCCCGCCGCAATCCTGCCGGCGGAAGGCGCGGCAGGCGGCAAATCGGCAGCCACAGTAAGGGAAGTAGACATGAAACAGCTCCTAAAACAACGAACTGATTCATCTTAGGATTGCGCTGTATTACTGTCCAATATATATTTAAGCCATCACTAATACTTTTAACAGATAATGGAACTCCGTCACCTGCGCTATTTCATCGCCGTCGCTGAAGAACTCAGTTTCACCCGCGCGGCCGAGCGCCTGCACATCGGCCAGCCGCCCCTGAGCCATCAGATCCAGATGCTGGAGAGCGAAGTGGGCGCCCTGCTGCTGGAGCGCAGCAAGCGCTGGGTGAGGCTGACGGAGGCGGGCAAGATCTTTCTCGATGACGCGCGCCGCGTGCTGGCCTTGTCCGAACAGGCGGTGCAGACGGCCCGCCGCGCCCAACGCGGCGAAGTGGGCGAACTGCGCGTGGGCTTCACCTACTCCACGCCTTTGACGCCGCTGTTTGCCACGGTGGTCAACCGCTACCGCCAGCGCTATCCCGGCGTGACCCTGACCCTGCATGAAACGGCCACGCTGCGCCAGCTCGACGCCATCGGCGCGCGCGAGCTGGACCTGGGCCTGATCCGTCCGCCGGAAATTGCCATCCCCGACGCTATCAGCACCAGCGTCCTGCGCGAAGATCCGCTGATGCTGGTGCTGCCCGCCGGCCATCCCCTGGCCACGCAGACCGACGTGACGGTGCGCGACCTGGAAGGCCTGCCGTTTGTAATGTTCCCCAAGGATGCGGGCACGGGGATTTATACGCAGATTTTCCGCCTGTGCCGGGAGGCCGGCTTCTTGCCCACCATCGCGATGGAGGCCGGCGAGGCGTCCACCATCATCGGCCTGGTGGCGGCGGGATGCGGTATTTCGGTGCTGCCGTCGTCGTTCGACATCATCGGCATGGAGGGCGTGAGCTACCGGACCTTGAACGATCCGGCAGCCACCACGACGCTGCTGCTGGCGCAGCGCAAGGAAGAGAGTTCGCCGCTGGCGATGGCCTTCGTGGAGATTGCCAACGAAGCCGCCGGGGCGCCGGCAAAATTGGGTACCCGCCTGCGCGGGTACGACAGTCAGGAGTAGTCCGCGTCCAGCTCGGAACCGGCGTAGTTCTCCAGCTCCGTGAACAGCGTGCGCATGGTGGCGCGGCTGGTGATGGTCTTCATCAGCGTGCAGTTCTGGCGGTAGTTGTCGATCCGCTGCAGCAGCACGGGATGGTGCTGCGCCGGCACCGCCGCCACCAGCTGCTTCCAGCCGTCCTCGAAGTCCGGACGGGTCTTGCGGATCGCTTTGACGAAGCGCTCGAAGCCCTTCTGCCCCGTGCGCGCGACGATCTGGTTCATCCCTTCGACGGCGAAGATCACGGCCAGCGCGATCACGCCTTCCGCGTTCAGGTCGGCGTCGCTGACGGGACCTTCCGAGTTGTGCCGGCGCAGCCAGCCCGCAAGGCGCACAATCGCCTGTACTTCCTTGCGTTCCTTCAGCAGCTCAGCATAACGCTCCGCGCCCGCCCAGTTCCGGTTCGGGTCCGTCTGGCAGATGTCGATGAACAGGTCGCGCAGGCGACGCTGCGCATAGACCGGGTCCTGGTCGTACTCGCCGACCAGCGCATCTTCCGGCAACGCGGACAGCTCCTTGATCAGGCGGAAGCCGATCTGGAACACCTGCTCGGCGCCTTCATCGACCAGCAGATCCAGCGCCGCCTGGTCGCTGCCCGACTGGATGGCGTGCTCCAGTCCCAGCGAGACGCAGCCTGCCGTCAGCTGCAGGGCGCGCTGGATGCCTTCGGCCGTGCGGTCATTGGTGAACTTCTCCGCCACCATGGCCGTGATGCCAGACAGCTCATCGGCCAGGTGAAGGGCTGCGTCCTCGCGCGGATCGCTCGCCAACAGTTTGATGGCGCGCGTCAGGCGCGGCAGGGATTCGACTACGAGTGCTGGCAGCATGTATCCACCACCCTTTACGAGAAGATCTTGGTGCCCATGCTGCGGCGCGCGTTGGCGCGCGCGGTGCGCGTGGACGGTACTTGCTTGCGCAGGCGGTACAGCAGTTCCTTGGTCGAACGCTGCAGGACTTTCGGATCTTCCTCATCCGGATCATCGCTGAATTCGGCGTCGGCCAGGTCGGCGCTGTGGCGGAACTCGGGGAACAGTTCGAACAGGGCGCGGTCCCAGCCATCTTCCGAAGCCTGGGCCAGGGCGATCGCCAGCGGCACCACGTCATTGTCGGACGAAGTCTGACCCGTCAGATAAGGGCCTTTGGAGATGATCTCGCCCGCCACTTCCAGCACTTCCTTCGGCGCCATGGAGAACAGGATGGCGAAGATGGTGCAGCCATGGTCGGTGGCGGAAGCTTCCTGCAGCAGCTCGTTGCGGCGCTCCTCGTCCTCGGTCGAGAACAGCACGCCGTGCACGTGGGCGAACAGCGATTCGGCGATGCGCTCCGGATCATCCTCGATCATGTCGTCGCCCCAGGTGGCGGCGAAGAAGGCCAGGCTCTCGGCCCAGGCCTTGGGCGGCACCAGCAGGGTCGCCAGCGACATCTTGCCGCCGTCGAAACCGGCCATGTGGAGCGCCGTCACATGCGGCGGCAGCGTGCCCAGCACCTCGACCACGGCATAGTCGCCATGCTGGTCGGCCGCTTCGGCGAAGGCTTGCTCGGCGTGGCTCAGCGAGCCGGCCAGCACCAGTTCCGTCACTTGCTTGCTCAATGCGGGCAGATTGCTTTTATCCGACATGCTTACTCTCCTTCCTGGTCGAACATCTGGGCGAAGTCGTCGGTCGCCTGATCCTCTTCATAGTCGTCGTCGCCGTCGTCGTTGGCCGAGAGCTGCTCCAGCGACTGGTCGTCGTCGTCCCACTTGCGCGGGTTTTTATACAGGAAGGCCGTGATGATGGCCTGGCGCGCCAGCTCGGGCAAGCTTTCCTGCAGCGCCTCGTACATGCGGGCCGGCTCCTCGCCTTTGCAGGAGGCCATGGCGAACACGCGCGCCGGATCGCCGAACTCGTAATCTTCCGCTTCCGCCAACAGGCCTTTCGGGTCGCTGAACTCGATATGGTCCACCAGCGCAAAGGCCAGCATGTTCACGTCCTCGATGCCGCCGCCGCTGGCGTATTCGGAGACCAGGGCATTGACCATGTTCTTGTAGTTCTTGTGATCGGGCGGATCGCCCAGGATGCCTTCAATCTGGCCGTCCAGCTCACGCGACTGGTAGGCGAATTCGGGATGTACTTTTCTCATTGCTTGCTTTCTTCTTCAATACTCAGGCCGGCGGCAGGGTCGTGCCGTGCAGGCTGAACACGGAGCGCCAGAGCTGGTAAGCTTCCGCCTCCGCGTCGATGATGATGCGGTGGGTCAGGGTCTGGTTGTATTCCTCGCGCTTGACGGGATCGGACAGGATCTCATACGCCTTGCCGATCGCCTTGAAGCGGGCGTCGGCGCCCGGCTCCTGGTTGCGGTCGGGGTGGTAGCGCATGGCCAGCGAACGGTAGACCTTCTTGATTTCATCGTCCGTTGCATTGGGTGCAACACCCAGCACATTGTAATAATTTTCCATCGACACCTCTGCGGCCTGAAACGCCAAACCTCCATTATACCGTCCCGGCCCATCCAATTTCTGCGGGAGCAAGGGATACGGTAAAATGTACGATACTCGACATTTTTGCTAACCAATCAACAGATGAGCAACGACAAAAACAGCCCGGCCACGCCCGCACTGCCTTCCAATTTCCTGCGCGCCATCGTCGAATCGGACCTGGCGGCCGGCACCCACACCAAACAGGGTATGCCGTCGGTGATCACCCGCTTCCCGCCCGAGCCGAACGGCTATCTGCACGTGGGCCACGCCAAGTCGATCTGCCTGAACTTCGGCCTGGCGCGCGACTACCAGGGCCGCTGCAACCTGCGCTTCGACGACACCAATCCGGAAAAGGAAGAGCAGGAATACGTCGACACCATCAAGGACAGCGTCGAATGGCTGGGCTTCACCTGGGACTACCCGGCGGCCGGCGGCGAAGTCGAACACCATCTGCACTATGCCAGCGACTACTTCGAGCAGCTGTACCAGATGGCCGAATACCTGATCCAGGAAGGCTACGCCTACGTCGACAGCCAGAGCGCCGACGAGATGGCGGCCAACCGCGGCAACTTCAGCACGCCGGGCACCAACTCGCCCTTCCGCAACCGTCCGCGCGAAGAATCGCTGCAGCTGTTCCGCGACATGCGCGCCGGTAAATTCCCCGACGGCGCCCACATCCTGCGCGCCAAGATCGCGGAAGATTCGATGGCCTCGCCCAATATGAATATGCGCGACCCGGCCATCTACCGTATCCGCCACGCTCACCACGTGCGCACGGGCGACGCCTGGTGCATCTACCCGATGTACGACTACACGCACCCGATTTCGGACGCGCTGGAAAACATCACCCATTCCATCTGCACGCTGGAATTCCAGGATCACCGCCCGTTTTACGACTGGCTGCTGGAAACCCTGTCCAAGGGCGGCTTCTTCCAGCTGCCGGTGCCGCGCCAGTATGAATTCTCGCGCCTGAACCTGACCTATGTCGTGACTTCCAAGCGCAAGCTGCGCTCGCTGGTGGACGAGAAGATCGTCGACGGCTGGGACGATCCGCGCATGCCCACCATCGTCGGCCTGCGCCGCCGCGGCTACACGCCGGAAGCGATCCAGCTCTTCTGCGAACGCATCGGCGTGACCAAGTCCGACGGCTGGATCGACATGAGCACGCTGGAAGGCTGCCTGCGCGAAGACCTGGACCCGAAGGCGCCGCGCGCCACCGCCGTGCTGCGTCCGCTCAAGCTGATCATCGAAAACTATCCGGCCGACCTGAGCGAGGAATGCTCCTCGCCCGTGCACCCGCACCATCCCGAAATGGGCGTGCGCACCTTCCCCATCACGCGCGAGCTGTGGATCGAGGAAGAAGACTTCATGGAAACGCCAAGCAAGGGCTACTTCCGCTACTATCCGCCCATCGGCGACCAGCCGGGCGCGCGCGTGCGCCTGCGCCACGGCTACGTGACCGAGTGCACGGGCTACGACAAGGACGAAAACGGCAAAGTCACCGCCGTGCGCGTGAAATACTTCGAGGACTCCAAGTCGGGCACGCCCGGTTCGGACAACTACAAGGTCAAGGGCAATATCCACTGGGTATCCGCCGCCACGGCGCTGGAAGCGGAAGTGCGCCTGTACGACCGCCTGTTCACCGATCCGCAGCCTGACGCCGGCGGCAAGGACTTCAAGGCCGCGCTGAATCCGCACGCCAAGGAGGTAGTGACCGCTTACCTCGAGCCGGGCATGACGGCCGCACAGGCGGAACAGCGCTTCCAGTTCGAGCGCCACGGCTACTTCGTGGCCGACCGCGTGGACAGCCAGCCCGGCAAGCCCGTCTTCAACCGCATCGTGACCTTGAAGGATACCTGGGGCGCCAAATAAACCGCGTTCTGATCCAGATCAAGAAAACCGCCTTCGGGCGGTTTTTTTTAAGACTGCCGCAACGTGTTGTCTTGGACAAGCAACTTGCACCCACAATGCGCTTGACGTGGGAGAGCAACAATCTATATATTTTCGGCAACATTCTTCAAAGGGAAATCCGTGACTGTGCCGAAGCAGCTTTTTTCCCCCACAAAAACAAGCTGGGGGATCGGTTTTCTGCTGTCGCTGACCGTTGGCGGCCTGTTTTTTGCCGTCGCCGCCAAGACCATCGAGCATGACTCGCGCGAGCGCTTCATCCACCAGGCGCGCAATGCGCAATACAGCATCGCTTCCCGCATCAAGGCCTATACCGACGTGCTGCGCGGCACGGCCAGCTATTTCCAGGCCAGCGGCCATGTCAGCCGCGCCGCCTTCCACAGCTACGTGGAGGGCCTGGACCTGACCAAACACTTCACGGCGCTGGACAATATCAACTACGCCGAAGTCGTGCGCGACGAAGACCGCGCCGCCTTCGAGCACGCCTATGAGGCGGACGCCACCCGCAATCCGCCCGGCTACCCGGCCCGCCTCGCCATCCTGCCCGAGGGCCGGCGCGCCAGCTATTCCGTGATCACCATGATCGAGCCGGCCGACGTCTTCGGCGGCAAGATCGGCACCGACATGCACGCCAAGCCGCGCGTGGCGGCCGCCCTGGACAGGGCCCGCGACCACGGCACGCTGAGCGCGTCCGGCCGGCCCATCGACACCCAGCCCGTGCCCAACGCCCCGTGGCTGGCGATGCGCCTGCCCATCTACCGCGACGGCATGCCGCTGGACAGCGTGGAAGAGCGGCGCGCGGCCCATCTGGGCTCGGTCGGCATCGGCTTCAGCGTGCAGCGCCTGGTGCGCTCGGCACTGGAAGAAACGCCGGAGCGGCAGATGCGCCTGCGCCTGTACGATGGCGGCGAACTGCATCATGCCGAGGAGGATAGCCAGGTGCTGCTGTTCGACAGTCACGGTGACCGCCCGGCCGAGGCCGGCGGCGATGCCGACAACTTCGAAATCATGCTGCCGCTGGACTTCAACGGCCGCTTGTGGCGGGCCTATTTCAACGCGCCGAAGACTGAATGGACCAGCCGTTTCGACGTCTTCCTGCCCTGGCTGGCGATGCTGACGGGCTTCACCGGCAGCCTGCTGTTCTACCTGCTGTTCCACACCCTGTCCTCGTCGCGCCAGCGGGCGGTCCAGATGGCCAAGGACATGACCAGGGAGCTGCGCCAGAGCCAGGCTAAATTGCAGCAGTCGCACCACAAGCTGCGCCAGCTGGCCGCCCACGCCGACCAGATCAAGGAAGAGGAGCGCAAGCGCATCGCGCGCGAGATCCACGACGACCTGGGCCAGAACCTGCTGGCCCTGCGCATCGACGCCGATATGCTGGCCGGCCGCACCCGCTTCCGCCACCCGCGCCTGCATGCGCGCGCCGTGAGCACGCTGACCCAGATCGACGCCACCATCAAGAGCGTACGCAATATCATCAACGACCTGCGGCCCACGGTGCTCGACCTGGGCCTGGGCGCGGCGGTGGAATGGCAGATCGCCCAGTTCCGCCAGCGCGTGGGCCTGATGTGCGAGCTGGTCGAGCAGGACGACGACATCGTCGTCGACGACAAGGTGGCCACCGCCCTGTTCCGCATCCTGCAGGAATCGCTGAGCAATATCCACCAGCACGCCCAGGCCAGCCTGGTGCGGGTGGTGCTGTCGCAGCAGGATGGCATGCTCAGCATGACCATCAGCGACAACGGCATCGGCATGCGCGAGCAGAGCCGCAACAAGACGGGCTCCTTCGGCCTGGTGGGCATCGAGGAGCGCATCAGCATCCTGGGCGGACGCTGCGCCATTACCAGCACGCCCAACGGCGGCACGACCATCAGCGTGTCGCTGCCGGTGACGCCGCCGGACCTGCCTCCCTATGCCGGCATGATGGGAGAGTCTGTCCTGAACGAATCGGATAATTCATAAGCGCATTCAGAATTTCCTGACAACATTGATAAAAATCAAGGACAGTCCGGCGTTAAGCGATCAACAATAAGGCATAGCTTTTTTCTCAACGAAAGGAAATGCCATGCACAAGATCCATATGCCGGAAATCGCCGCCCTGGACCTGGAAGCGATCAAAATCAAGCTGATGCACAAGGAATCGGGCGAAGGCTGGAGCCTGGAACGCGCCTGCAAGGTGGAGCTGGAATACCGCCGTTTCCTCTACCTGATGAAGCACTTCCCCAAGGCGCAGACGGCGCCGCTGGCCGAAGTGGACACCTTCTGGCACTACCACATCCTGGACACGATGAAGTACGCGGCCGACTGCCAGGCGGTGTTCGGCTACTTCCTGCACCACTACCCTTACATCGGCATGCGCGACGACGAAGAACTGCGCCAGGACGCCGGCCAGCGCATGGCCCAGCTGTATGAGGCGACTTTCGGCGAAAGCTATCTGCTGGCCGGCCAGCGCATGGCCTTCTGCGGCGCGGCGGACGACAGCGTGCCCGTGCCGCCCGTGCGCCTGGCTTTCTGCGGCGCAGCCGACGACAGCATCCCTGTGCCGCCATCCACCATCCGGCAGGACGCGGCCCACGCCTGAGTCCACCTAAAGGCGCACACAGGCAGGCGCTCTGCCCAAAAAAATGGCATACTGGACGCCACACCAAGCATCAAGGGAGGTCATCATGGCCGTCAATACCGTGGCATCCAGTACTGCCGTGGCGCAAGCGACGCCTGCCCGGCAGCCCCAGCCGGTCCAGGCCAACCAGCAGCCAGACCAGGTGACGCAGCCGCCACCACCACCTCAGCAGCAACAGCAGCAGGTGGCGCCCAGCGTCAACACCAACGGACAGCAAATCGGCACGACCATCAGCACCTCGGCCTGACGGGCCGGCGGCGCAAAAAAAAACCGGCCCCAGAGGCCGGTTTTGGTTTTGCCTGATCAGGCAGCCATCATATCGCGCAGTTCGCGAATGCTGAAATCGCTGATTTCATGCATGCGGATCAGGATGGTGGCGCCGATCGGCAGGGTGTTGTGGCGGATCTTGCTGATCACGGGAGGCGCCACTTCCAGCGCGCGCGACAGGGCCGCGTCGTTTTTCAGTTGCAGCTTCTCGATGATCGCGTCCAGAACGCGGTTAGGGTTGTAGGAAGGCGAAGAGGTGATTTCTTTGAGAGACGACATGATATTTACGTAGGTTCAGGTCGCCTCGTGCAAAAAAGCGACACTTTTGATAAAAAAATTTTTAGCTCTGTTACCAGTAGAGCGCTACAAATCCCAGACAAATATGCTGTTTTTTAGCGCGCAGCCAAGATAATACACGTTTTCGTTAAGGAATAACCAACTCATCAGACATTTCTGTGAGATTTAGATAGATTTTACGCCTATTTTTTATGCTAGGAACATCTTTCCTTAGCAAATAAGTAGTAACCCTAAGTCAAACTTAAGGATTCCGGCGAGAAAGACTGACTCCGGCGGCGCGGAAGCACCATTCAACGGCAAGCAGCGTTGCCAGTTGAGCAATGGCTCCCGGGAAGAGCAGGCCTGCGCCTGCGGGGAAGTCCAGACTGCCTGCAGCGCCGTACCAGCGCAGCTGGCGGCGGATCTCGTCTGGCGTGGGGGGAGGACGACGATCAAACTCGCGCGAGTGCATATAAGCCCGGACCTGCTCTTTGGTGGGGTGCCAACCGTTCTCCATGGCGCGCTCCTTTGCTGAGCGCCAGTTAAAAACTGGCGTCTTACTGCATTAGCGACCGCATCCTGTCAGAAATGAAGCCGCCCGCTGCGACTACCCCACACCATATCGCATCACGCCATGACTTATTTGATACAAATCAGGCAAGCGGCGGGAGTGTGCCATGAAAACGCCGGCAGTCTGCTTCACCTGCTTGAAGTTTTCAACAATATTTACCAATTTTTACTTTTCAGCGCCACCAAGGTGGCGGCCACCGTGGGATAACGCAGGCGCAGGCCCAGCTCCCCTTTCAGCCGCGCATTGCTCATGCGGCGCGATTCCGACATGAAAGACAGCAAGGTCGGCGTCACCACTTGGGCCAGTTCGGCGCGCGGCAGGCGCGGCGGACGCGGTAACTGAAAAGCGTCGGCCACCACATCGAAATATTGCGCCATCTTCATGTCGCTGTCATCCACCGCATGGTAGATACGTCCCGCGCGGCCACGGAACAGGGTGCGCACGACGATGCGGGCCAGGTCGTCGGCGTGGATGTGGTTGGTGTACACGTCGTCTTCCTCCACCAGCGCGGGCGTGCCCTGGCGCAGGCGCTCCAGCGGCAGGCGGTCGCCCGCATAGATGCCCGGCACGCGCAGGATGGAGACGGTGGCGCCGCAGCCCCGCGCCCAATGCCGCAGCACCTGCTCCGCATCGACGCGGCGCAGGGCGCGCGCGTTGCGCGGCGCCACCGGACGGCTTTCCTCCACCAGCGCGCCGCCGCAGTCGCCATACACGCCCGTCGTGCTGACGTAGGCCACCCTGCCCTGCCGCGGCAGGACGGGGATGGCGTGCCGCGTACGGCGGTCCTGCTGCCCTTCCGTCTGCGGCGGCGCCAGGTGCGCCACGTAGTGCGCCAGCCCGGCCAGGCGGCGCAGGGTATGCGGCCGGTCCAGGTCCGCCACCACGGGCACGGCGCCGGCCGCGCGCAGCTCGGCGCAACGTTCGGCCTGGCTGGTGAGGGCAAAGACACGGAAGCGCGAACGCAGCAGCGGCAGCATGCGCAGGCCGACATCGCCGCACCCCAGCACCAGCAGGCGCGGCAGGCCCAGTTTCAGGCGCGCTGTCATATCAGGCGTGCGAGGAGCGCTCGGCGCGCTCCCGCTTGTATTTGGCGCTTTGCGTTCCGATCAGCTCCGCGCGCTTCAGTTCCACGCCGCAGTGCTGGCAGACGGTGCCCAGGCCGGGGTCCTTGCCGCAGGGGATGTGGGTGAACTTGACGGCCAAGCCCTCCCTGGGCGACTTGCACCACTTTTCGCCCCAGGCGCGCAGGGCCAGGATGACGCCGTAAAAGTCGGCGCCCATCTCGGTCAGCACGTATTCATGGCGCAGCGGACGCTGGTTGTAGGGACGGCGGACGACCAGGCCGTCCGCCTCCAGCTTTTTCAGGCGCGAGGCCAGCATCTGCGGCGTCGCGCCCGTTTGCGCCTGCAGCTCGTCGAAGCGGCAGTTGTCCATCAGGAGTTCGCGCAGCACCAGCACCGTCCAGCGGTCGCCGACCAGCTCCTGCGAGCGGGCCACGGGACAGGCGGTGGCTTCGGATTCCGGCAAAGGAGTCATCGGCTCAAATTACTATGAAGGTCATAGTAACAATGATAGCCGATTTCCCCGCCGCCGTCCGCGTTCGGGCCGCCGTGCCTGCGGGGCGGGGGCGCGGCGAGGTAAAATAGCGAAAAACTGTTGCAAGGCAAGAAATTTAGGCCGACAGTGCTCTATTCGCCAACTTTTTACCAAGCTTAATTCAATGACGTTTCAAATCACCGTACAGCCCAGCGGCCACCAATTTGTCTGCGAAGAAGACGAAACCGTCCTGGCGGCCGCCATGCGCGCCGGCGTCGGCCTGCCCTACGGCTGCAAAAATGGCGCCTGCAGCTCCTGCAAGGGCAAAGTCGTCAGCGGCGCAGTCCACCACAAACCGCATCAGGAACGCGCCTTGAGCAAGGACGAGGAAGCGGCCGGCGTCTCGCTGTTCTGCTGCGCCGTGCCCACCGGCGACCTGGTGATCGAAGCGCGCGAAGTGGCGGGCAGCGAGGACTACCCGATCCGCAAGATGCCGTCGCGCGTGGCCACCCTGGAAAAAGTGGCGCCGGACGTGATCGTGATGTCGCTCCAGCTGCCGGCCAACGAAACGCTGAAATACCGCGCCGGCCAGTACATCGAATTCATGCTGCGCGACGGTAAGCGCCGCAGCTACTCGATGGCGACGCCGCCGGAACAAGGCCTGCCTGTGTCCCTGCATATCCGCCATATGCCCGGCGGCCTGTTCACCGACCAGGTGTTCACCACGCTGAAGGAACGCGACATCCTGCGCTTCGAAGGCCCGATGGGCACCTTCTTCGTGCGCGAGGACAGCGACAAGCCGATGGTGCTGCTGGCCTCCGGCACCGGCTTCGCGCCGATCAAGGCCATCGTCGAGCACCTGATCGCCCAGGGCTCGCAGCGCCAGATGGTGCTGTACTGGGGCGGCCGCCGCCCGCAGGACCTGTACATGGACGCGTTGTGCCGCGGCTGGGCCGAGCAGCACGCCAACTTCAAGTACGTGCCCGTGGTGTCGGCCGCGCTGGCGGAAGACGGCTGGACGGGCCGCACCGGCTTCGTCCACGCCGCCGTCATGGAAGACCTGCCCGACATGTCGGGCCACCAGGTCTACGCCTGTGGCGCGCCCATCGTGGTGGAATCGGCCAAGCGCGATTTCGTCGCCCAGTGCAAGCTGCCGGACGAAGAGTTCTACGCCGACGCCTTCACCACCGAAGCGGACATCAACAAGCCCTAAGCGTTCATGGCCCAGACTCCTTCCAGCCACGGCTTCTCCGTTCTGCGTCACCGCAATTTCCGCTTCTACCTGTCGGCCCGCGTGCTTGGCACGCTGGCTGTGCAGATGCAGAGCGTCGCCATCGGCTGGCAGGTCTACGCCATGACGCACAATCTGTTCGACCTGGGCCTGATCGGCCTGGCCCAGTTCGCGCCCTTCCTGCTGCTGATCCTGTACGCGGGCCATGCGGCCGACCGCTACAACCGGCGCAACATCATCGCCCTCTGCCTCGGCGCCCAGCTGCTGTGCGGCTTGCTGCTGCTGGCGTTTACGCTGAGCGGCATCGGCGTCGTCTGGCCCGTGTTCGCCGTGCTGGTCCTGTATGGCAGCGCGCGCGCCTTCATGATGCCGGCCACGCAGGCGGTGCTGGTGAATATGGTGCCCCCGGATGATTTCAGCAAGGCGGTGGCTCTGAGTTCGTCCACCTTCCACATCGCCGTCATCCTCGGCCCCACCCTGGGCGGCCTGCTGTACCTGGCCGGTCCCAAGGCCGTGTACCTGACTTCTTCCCTGCTGCTGATCGTGTCGGTGACGCTGATGTCGCTCACCACGCCGACAAAGCAGACCACCAACCGCGAGCCGGCCAGCTGGCACAGCGTGATGGAGGGCCTGCGCTTCGTCTTCTCCCGTCCCATCGTGCTGGGCGCGATCTCGCTCGACCTGTTCGCCGTGCTGTTCGGCGGCGCCACCGCCCTGCTGCCCGCGCTGGCGCACGACGTGCTGCACGCCGGCCCCACGGGCCTGGGCATGCTGCGCACGGCGACGGGCGTCGGCGCCGCCTTGTGCTCGGTGGTGCTGGCCTTCTACCCCATCACCCGCCGCGTGGGCCTGTGGATGTTCGGCGGCGTGGCCGTGTTCGGCCTGTGCACCGTGGTGCTGGGCGCGACCGGCAACTTCTTCGTCGCGCTGGCGGCCCTGTTTCTGATGGGCGCGGGCGACATGATCAGCGTCTACGTGCGCCACCTGCTGGTGCAATACGAAACGCCGGATGCGATCCGCGGCCGCGTCAGCGCCGTCAACTCCGTCTTCATCGGCGCCTCGAATGAACTGGGCGAATTCGAATCGGGCCTGACGGCAGGCTGGTTCGGACTGGTGCGCGCGGTGCTGTTCGGCGGCGCCGCCACCCTGGCCGTTACCGGCCTGTGGTCCGTGCTGTTCCCCGTGCTGTCGCGCATGGACCGCTTCCCCCACCTGGAAAAAGAAGGACAGGAAAAGGCCGCCTGATGAAAATCCCCGAGTCCCTGCAAGACTTTATCCGCAGCCGCCCGCACCTGAGCGTGGCGATTCTGATAGGCGCCTTGCTGGGGCCCTTCCTGCCCGCCGACTGGACGCTGCTGACGCGCACCCTGGTATGCTGGGACACGGCCGTGTGGTTCTACCTGATCACCATGGCCTGGATGATGATGCGCGCCGACCACCGCGACGTGAGCCGCCGCGCCGCGCAGGAAGATGAGCGCCAGCCCGTCATCATGGCCACCCTGTGCGTGGCGGCCGTGGCCAGCCTGGTGGCCATCGTGTCGCAACTGTCCTCGCTGCAGGGCGTGCCGCAGCACGACCGCGCCTGGCATTACCTGTTCGTGGTGGTGACGCTGATCGGCTCGTGGTTCCTGGTCGGGACCATCTTCTGCGTCCACTACGCCCACCTGTACTACAACGACGAGGCGGTGCAGACGCCGCTGATTTTCCCCGACCCGCAGTTGCAGCCCGATTACTGGGATTTCCTGTACTTCTCCTTCACCATCGCGGTGGCCGTGCAGACCTCGGACGTGAGCGTGCGCAGCCGCGAAATGCGGCGCGTGGTGCTGGGACAGTCGGTGCTGTGCTTCTTCTTCAACCTGGCCATTCTCGGCCTGTCGATCAATATCGCCGCTTCCCTGATCAACGTCTGACGGCTTTACAGCATGCCGCGCAATTCGCGCAGATAGCGCACGCCCTGCAAGGCGCGGCTGCCGTACCAGGACATCATCTCGCCGTCGACCAGCAGCACCGGCTTGCCGATCTGCCGTTCCAGCGCATCGGCGTGGGCTTCCGTGAAGCGGTATGGCTCGCTCGACAACAGCACGCCGTCGAGCTGCGCCACCAGTTCGGACGACCAGGAGAATTCCGGATAGCGCGCTTCTCCCAGCTCGGGAATGTCCCAGCCGATTTCGCGCAGCATGGCGGCGATATAGGTGTCGCGCGAGATGCTCATCCACGGATCCTGCCAGATGCAGTACAAGAGCTTGCGCGGCGGCGCGGGCGGCAGCGCCTTCAAGGCCGCGTATTCGGCCTCGAAGCGCGCGCACCAGTCTTCGGCGGCGGCATCGGCGCAGAACACCCCGCCCATCAGCCGCGCCAGCGCCACGTTGTCGTGCGGGACCAGCGGGTGGGTGACGACGATATTGGGCACGAATTCCGCCAGCAGATCGGCGGTCGGCTTCTCGTTCTCGTCGATGTTCATCACCACGTGGGTCGGCGCCAGCTTGCGGATTTTTTCGATGTTCACATCCTTGGTGCCGCCCACCTTGGAGATGGCGCCCACCACCTCGGCCGGATGGATGCAGAAACCCGTGCGGCCCACCAGCTGCGGCGCCAGTCCCAGGTCGCACAGCAGCTCCGTAATCGAAGGCACCAGCGAAACGATGCGCGCGCCGGGCGCGGGCGCGTGGCTTTGGCCAAGGGCGTCGGTAAAGGTCATGATGAGGGCAAAAAGTATTATTGAAACACGGTTTGACGCCGCATGGGTTTCGTTTATGATGACAAGACTGTTTTCATTTCTGCATTAGCTGTTAATTGGCTGTTATTGAAAGACCATCTTGAAACAGATCCGCACCTTCGGCGCCTCCGCCTACCGCGTCAGCGACCTGCACCTGCTGCGTGACTCCGACGATGAAGCCACGCTGGCCAAAATGCTGGCCGGCTGCCCCGTGGTGCAGGTGGAAGCGGACGAAGTGATTACCGAAGCGCAGCGCGCCCGCCTCTACATCGTGCTGCGCGGCGCCCTCTCGGTGGCGGCCGACACCCGCACCGGCATGGCCGACGGCACCGTCAGCAAGGTGCTGCCCGGCGAAAGCGTGGGCGAACAGTCGGTGCTGGACGAAGCGACCAACCTCTCCACCATCACCGCGCTGGAGCAGAGCGAACTGCTGATGATCGAAGCCGATCTCGTATGGCAGCTGATCGACGAATCGAACGCGCTGGCGCGCAACCTCCTGCGCCTGCTGTCCTTCCGTATCCGCGCCGCCAACGCGCAGCTGCGGCGGCGGCAGAAGCTGGGCGAATTCTACCGCCAGCTGTCGATGATCGACGGCCTGACGGGCCTGTACAACCGCGCCTGGCTGAACGACCTGCTGCCGACCATGATCGCCACCGCCCACGGCTCGGGCGCGCCGCTGTCGCTGATCATGATCGACCTTGACCACTTCAAGAAATTCAACGACACCCACGGCCACCTGGCGGGCGACCAGGCCTTGCGCGCGGCGGCCCACGTGCTGACGGGCGCCCTGCGTCCCACCGATTTCGCCGTGCGCTACGGCGGCGAAGAGATGATGGTGCTGCTGCCCGACACGCCGGACCATGTGGCGGCGGCTGTGGCCCAGCGCCTGTGCGAGCGCATGCGCCAGGCCTGCGTGTTCAACGATATGCGCCTCGAACTGCCCCACATCACCGCCTCGCTGGGCGTGGCCAGCCTGCAGCCGGAGCAGGATGAGCGGGCGCTGATCGACTGCGCCGACGCCGCCCTGTACCGGGCCAAGGAACTGGGCCGCGACCAGGTGATGCAGCACTGCGCATCGTAAAATACGGCCGGCGGCGCTACAATGCCGCAGCCCTGACATGCATTGCGACCTATGACCCACACCTTTCTCTGGCACGATTACGAAACCTTTGGCGCGCAGACGCGGCGCGACCGTCCCGCGCAGTTTGCCGCGATCCGCACCGACGCCGACCTGAACGAAATCGGCGATCCCATCATGCTGTACTGCCGGCCGGCCAACGACTTCCTGCCCGATCCGCAATCCTGCCTGATCACGGGGATCACGCCGCAGCAGTGCCTCGAGCACGGCGTGCCGGAGCACCAGTTCGCGCAGACCATCGAGCAGGCGTTTTCCCAGCCCGGCACCATCGGCGTGGGCTACAACACGATACGCTTCGACGACGAGATCACGCGCTTCATGTTCTGGCGTAACCTGATCGACCCGTATGCGCGCGAGTGGCAGAACCAGTGCGGACGCTGGGACCTGCTGGACGTGGTGCGCATGACCTATGCCCTGCGCCCCGAAGGCATCGAGTGGCCGCAGCGCGAAGACGGCAAGCCCAGCTTCCGCCTCGAGCATCTGTCGGCGGCGAATGGCCTGGTGCACGAGGCGGCGCACGACGCGCTGTCCGACGTGCGCGCGACGATCGCCCTGGCGCGCCTGATCAGGCAGAAGCAGCCCAAGTTGTTCGACTTCTGCTTCGCCCTGCACAAGAAGGACCGTGTGGCGGACGAAATCGGCATGCACCTGGCGCCGCAACTGCGCGCGCCCTTCCTCCACGTCTCCGGCATGTTCCCGGCGGAGCATGGCTGCATGGCGCTGGTGTATCCGCTGGGCGTACATCCGACCAACAAGAACGAAGTGCTGGTGTGGGACTGCCGCTACGACCCGAGCGAATTGTTCGCGCTGGACGCCGACACCATCCGTCTGCGCATGTTCACCCGCAGCGACGCGCTGCCGGAAGGCGTGACGCGGCTGCCGGTGAAGAGCGTCCACCTGAACAAGTCGCCGATGCTGGTGGCGAATCTGAAGACGCTGTCGCCCGCGATGGCGGCGCGCTGGCAGATCGACCTTGAGCAAAGCCGCGCCCACGCCGCCATTGCGGCGGCGGGACGCGATATGGGCGCCGTATGGGAGCAGGTATTCCACCGTCCGCCGGCGGAAGAGGCGGACGTGGACGAAGACCTGTACAACGGCTTCATCGGCCGTGAAGACCGCCGTCTGCTGGATGGCCTGCGCAAGGAAAGCCCGGCGCGTCTGGCGGCGGCATCGCCCGCGTTTGACGATCCGCGCCTGGCCGAGCTGCTGTTCCGCTACCGCGCGCGCAACTTCCCCGAGACCTTATCGGAAAGCGAGATGGAGCACTGGGAGCAGCACCGCGCGGCGCGCTTCTACGAAGGCGCGGGCGGCGCGCGCAGCATCGACCAATACTTCGGTGAAATCGACCACCTGCAGCAGGAAGCCGACGAGCGCGCCGAACAAATCCTGGCCGAGCTCTACGAATACGCCGAGCTGATCGCCCCCGCCCACTGAATAAATTTGGGGTCAGGTCTGCCTTTACGCCATATTTTGGCCGAAAGGCAGACCTGACCCCGGGTTGGGCAAAATTAGCTGCGGTAGAGGTTGATTGCGTCGCGGGTTTCCTGGGCGACACGGCGGGCGGCGGCGGCGAAGTCTTCGCCAGCCTGCTGCGGCGCGTACAGGATGGCGCGCGAGGAGTTGATCATCATGCCGGCGCCGTCAGCCGTCCGGCCCGACTTCACCGTGGCCGCGATATCGCCGCCCTGCGCGCCGATGCCCGGCACCAGCAGCGGCATGTCGCCCACGATCGCGCGCACCTGCGCCAGCTCTTCGGGGAAGGTGGCGCCCACCACCAGCGCGCACTGGCCATTGCGGTTCCACTTCTCCGCCACCAGGCGCGCCACCTGCTGGTACAGCGGCTTGCCGCCGACGTCCAGGAACTGCAGGTCGGAACCGCCCGCGTTCGAGGTGCGGCAGAGGATAATCACGCCGCGGTCCTGCCATTCCATATAGGGCTCGACCGAGTCGGACCCCATATAGGGGTTAACCGTCACCGCGTCCGCGCCATAGCGGTCGAAGGCTTCGCGCGCGTACTGGCGCGCGGTGGCGCCGATGTCGCCGCGCTTGGCGTCGAGGATCAGGGGGATGTGCGGATAGTTGGTGCGGGCATAGGCGCAAACCTGCTCCAGCTGGCGCTCGGCGCCCAGCGCGGCAAAGTAGGCGATCTGCGGCTTGAAGGAGCAGGCCAGGTCGGCCGTCGCGTCGATGATCTCGCGGCAAAAGTGGTAGATGCCGTCCGGATCGGCTCGGAACTGGGCCGGCAGCTTGTCCATGTCCGGATCGAGACCTACGCACAGCAGGGAGTCGTTGCTCTTCCAGGCTTCAGATAATTTGTTGATGAAATTCACGACGGCCCCTTCTTTTTCAGTTGCAAACCCGCCATTGTACCGCGAGCGCGAGTAAAATCGCCCGAATCCCACCCACACAGCTAGAAAGCGAATCCGATGAAATTATCCCAAAAAGTCGCTATTGTCACCGGCGCCACTCAAGGCATCGGCCTGGCCTGCGCCGAGCGCCTGCTGGCCGAAGGCGCCCAGGTCATGCTGGTCGATATCAAGCTGGAAGGCGAACAGGCGGCCGCCAAACTGGGCGATCGCGCCCGCTTCTTCGCCGCCGACGTCAGCCAGAAAGCCGACGTGGACGCCATGGTCGCCGCCACCATCCAGGCCTTTGGCCGCATCGACATCCTGGTCAATAACGCGGGCGTGACCTGCGCCGCCGATTTCCTCGACGTGAAGGAAGAAGACTTCGACCGCGTGATCCGCATCAACCTGAAATCCATGTTCCTCTGCGGCCAGGCCGTGGCGCGCGAAATGGTCAAGCAGCAAAGCGGCTGCATCATCAATATGTCCAGCGTGAACGCGGAACTGGCCATCCCCAACCAGGTGCCCTACGTGGTGTCGAAAGGCGCGATCAACCAGCTGACCAAGGTGATGGCGCTGAACCTGGTCAACCATGGCATCCGTGTCAACGGCATCGGCCCCGGCACCATCCTGACGGAACTGGCCAAGAAGGCCGTGATGGCCAGCCCGGAATCGCGCCAGACGATACTGTCGCGCACGCCCATGGGCCGCTGCGGCGAGCCGGAGGAAGTGGCCGCCATCGCCGCCTTCCTCTCCAGCGACGACGCCAGCTATATGACGGGCCAAACCATTTATGTGGACGGCGGCCGCCTGGCGCTGAACTACACGGTGCCCGTCAAAGAGTAAGATATACGAAAATTCTATGGCAGATATCTGAAACCAAAATTGGACGTATATGTGGCGACGCAGCATAATCTCACCTGTCTCCACTATTCTCCTCCAAGAAAATAGTTTAAGCCCGCCCTCAACAGCGGGCTTTTTTTTGGCTATGTAGCGGCTAGGTGTGGAAAGACTCCGACCGAAGCCTTGAGTAAGTCCAATGGCGCATTGATCCGATGGGCATCCAATGCCCATCGCCATCCCAGATAATTGGGAAGGTAATG